>SDBS01002581.1_pt1 | contig 18055 bp, 10 predicted proteins | sample 2277091 | NCBI WGS metagenome assembly SDBS01 (sample SAMN10404972, study PRJNA504765) | marine sediment metagenome | isolation source: marine sediment core GS10_PC15, 163 cmbsf | place: Arctic Ocean: Southern Knipovich Ridge | collected 2010 | reverse complement strand
TCAGCCCGCATCTGAATACACGTCTTGATTATGGCTCGCAGATCCTGTTCCGCAGTGATGACCGCGGCGATTCCTGGCGGGCGATCAGTCCGGATTTGACCCGGAACCTTGATCGTAACAAGCTAAAGGTTATGGGCAGAGTCTGGGGCGTCGATGCCGTGGCCAAAAACTGGTCGACATCGTATTACGGGACAATTGTGGCAGTCAGCGAATCGCCGCTTCAGGAAGGACTTTTATATGTCGGAACCGATGACGGGCTGATCCAGGTGAGTGAGGACGGTGGCGGGCAATGGACAAGAGTTGAGAAATTAGCTGATGTTCCGGAGTTTTCCTATGTCAGCGACATTGAGGCCTCGCTGCATGAGGCAAACACCGTTTACGCCGTGCTGAATAATCATAAGCAGGGAGATTTCAAACCATACATCGTTAAGAGTACTGATCGCGGCAAATTCTGGAAATCCATCTCCGGCGACCTGCCGGAGCGGGGGTCGGTCTATACAATTGTTCAGGACCATGTGAATGAAAATCTGCTTTTTGCCGGCACGGAGTTCGGCATATTTTTCACCGTAGACGGGGGCGAGAAGTGGGTCCAGTTGAAAGAAGGCATCCCGACGATCGTGATCCGCGACCTGGAAATCCAACGCCGCGAAAATGATCTGGTGGCCGCATCCTTCGGCCGCGGTTTTTATATTCTCGATGACTATTCACCGCTGCGGCATTTGCACGACGAGACGATCCAACAGAAAGCAATGCTGTTTCCCATAAAAAAGGCGTGGATGTATATCCAGGCCCGGCCGCTGGGTTGGCGGGAGAAAGGGACCCAGGGGGCCGGCTTCTATACCGCGCCCAATCCGCCGTTCGGTGCCACTTTCACTTACTATCTCAAGGAATCGCTGAAAACCAAAAAGAGCGAGAGACAAAAACAAGACGGGAAGTTGGCCAAGGACGGCAAGGATGTATTCTACCCGAGTTGGAAAATACTAAAGGAAGAAGATCGCGAAGAGAAACCGGCAGTCATCTTGACCGTCAGAGACGACCAGGGCAACGTGGTCCGCAGAATAGACGGCGAGACATCATCCGGCATTCACCGCGCCACCTGGGATTTCAGGTATCCGGATTATGAACCGACGGAACTGGAATCTGATGATAATGATGGACCGCTGGCACTGCCCGGCAAATACACCGTCGGGATCGATAAACGAGTCGACGGTGTCCTGACCCCGTTGGTCGCACCCACTGAGTTTGAAGTACAACCGTTGGGGCAGGGCACACTACCGGAAGCGGACCGGGCGGCGACGCTGGCATTTCAGAAAAAGACGGGTGAATTACAGCGGGCGGTTTGGGGGGCCAATGCCGCGGCCAAAGAAGCGGCGAATCGAATTGATTACATCAAGAAAACCATCGAGCAAATGCCGATGCTGAATCCGGACGTCCGGCAAGAAACGCGGGCGTTGGAGTTGAGGCTGTTGGATCTCCGCGAGAGGCTAACCGGAGACCCGACCAAACGCCGCCGTCAAGAACCATCGATGCGCGGAATTATGAGCCGCATCGACCAGATCGTCGGCGGTCATTGGTCGTCAACCTCCGCGCCCACGCAAACGTTCCGCAAAAATTATGATATCGCCGCCGAAGAATTCGGTGAGATTCTCGACGATCTTCGCCGACTGGTCGAAACCGACCTGGTGGAATTGGAACAGAAACTGGAAGAAGCCGGCGCACCCTGGACACCAGGCCGTGGCGTTCCCCAGTGGAAACGCTAGCCGGTTGGGTCGCTCCTAGGGCAAAGATCATCGGGTAAACACACCTGAAATCCTAAGCAAGCGCCACCTGGGGCGGGACCTTATGCTCTGATAACTCGAGCGGGTGAGGGCCATCGTTTACGAAGCCATAATGGGAACCTGGCGGGACCATCAACAGATCTCCTGCGCTGACGGTAATCGTAGGCGGGGTAAGGCGTGATACCTCCTTGCGCTCGCCCAGAATTACCCGGCCGGCGCCGGCGCTGATGTAGATAGTCACGGGACATCGCGGGTCAACTTGCAGTTCACTGGTTTGCGCCGGGGCGATTGAATAGGCAGAAGCCGATATTTCCGACGTACGCGCCAGGGGGGTAACCTGCCCGCCGGGAATTTGCTGTGGGACAATTTCAATCGGCGGCCGTTCTTTCGATTGATAGTCGGCCAGACAATTTCGTTTAGGAGTCTGGATCGTGCGCAGTTGTTCTTGCGCAAAGCGGCGGTTAAAGTGCGCGGGGATCCGTTTACCGGTGTTCTGGTCGTGCAGTCGGTCAACCATATCGGTCGATACAGTGGCAAATTCCTCCAGCACGCACCCGATAGCGGTGTGTACGACGTTAAGCCGGTCAATCACGTATACGTCACCGGGATTTGGCTTCATCACGTATTGATCGTAGCGGTCATCGGGTTGCCCGGAAAGCCACGCCGAGAACGATTCCCGCTCATAGTTGCGCGCCCAGTCTTGATAATCGCAGATAAAAACATAACCTCCGGGCTTTACTTCAAGAATATGGAAGACTTCGGTCTTGTAAGACCGATGTTGTTGGAAACTGAAACCTTCCTTTTCGTTCTGGACAAAAATGGCGTAGCCAAATGGCGTGGAGGCCTTGATGGCATAAGATTTGTACTTGAACAAAAACCCCAAATCTTTCTGAAAACAAGCCAGTTGGCGCGCAGTATCGCCGGAAAGCGCACCGCCCATTTTGGTGCGGAGGATGGATTTGAGAATATCTTCAAATCTTTCCAGGATTTCAATTTGCAGGTCTTGGGTGAGATGTTTGGCCAAAACCGGCAATACGGCCAGGCCATACTGTAATACCGAGTTATCCGTTTTTGACCCCGAGCCATAGACGGCCTCAAGCAGCATGGTTTCAATATGTTTGGCTCGTTGATCCATAGCCGACCTTTCAATTTGCCGATAGAGAATAGGTTGTCGTATGCTTTCCTGTCAAGCGGACAATATGAAAGCGGGGCTTCAAGATGCCGAAAAACGGCACTTATTAACGGAATCTCATCAAATCGTGATTATCGAATCGCCACTCCGGTGTGTCAAGGAAATCGCCGAACTCAAGCTTGTACCACGGGCTGATGTTCGGCTCACGACGATTAATCAGGAGATGTATATCCTGCGCGGGCATAAAACTCTGGGCCAGCAGGAATACCTTTTCGCCGGTTTCCGGATTGGCCGCCATGTCAACGACAATCACCGCATGACCGGGGAAACCGCCCTCAATGAAAACATCCCCGATCCTCATCTCTTTTACCCCGCCGACTCTTTGCAACTCCCGGCTCAACGAGTATGACCCGGCATAAGTGAAGACGGCCTCCAGATATCTTCTGAAGTTCTCGTATGATGAATCCACTTCCATTGTATTGGCCCAGCGAACGATATTATCTATGATCTCCGGCCGATATCCCGTCAACCACCTCCCCAGCCAGGCCGTGTCGCCACTGGTAAAATTGAAATGGATTTTATCATACATTCCCCGAGAATAGAGGTATTCCGCGCGAAAACGGATGATCGCATCGGCACATTGCTGGAGGTTCTTGGGCCCGACATCGATATCCACCACCGCGTGATGGGCGTCCTGGTTGCCCTTTTCCTGACCGTTGTACAAAAGTACCGGCGGCGCGCCCTTCTTAAGTGGGAGATGTTGCAACCAGTTGGCAAAAGTACCGGGGGCCGTGGCCACCCGCTTATATCCTGCCGGAGGGGGAACGCGCCCGGCCAGACTTTCTGATTCACTCCACCTTTCCAGCCAGGGATAAATATTTGTCCGGGCCGCGACTGTAATACTCATCGTCGACAGGCCAAGAACATGCGCCAGGATGGTAACCAGAACCCGTATTTTATCACCCGATAACATACGTCTTAGCCGCGTCGATCCGCGCGGCGGCGGTGCGGCACGCCTTGGCATTCGGCAGCCGGGATATTCCATTACTTCCTACTCATCCTGGGGAGAATCTTCGCTTTCTTTGTTCCCCTTTGTTTCCGCTATGGTTTTCAAGAGCAGGGTCTGGTGCTTTTCATGGCTTGCAGCCAGAAGTAACGCTCGTAAGGCAGGCCATTCCTCAGGTTTGTAGACCACTTTACTGAGATTGAGCTTTCGCGTGATGGTGATCTGGTCATCATTCTGGTCAACGGTGAGAGAAAAGTCCCCGGCTTCGTTCTTTAGACTATTTTCACGGGGCACGTATATGACTTCCAGTCCCGTTGTATCCAGCCGGAATTCCACTGTCTGGTCCATCAGGCACGGCACATATACCGGGGAGGACCGTTCCTGATGGTAAAGAGAAAAATCATCGGGTAAATGATCGAAAATGCCGCCCGCAGGTTGGCCGATCACCAGCGGTAACCGGTCAAAATCATCCGGCTCGGGTTTCTTCAATTCCAGGCCGTATCCGATAGTAACCTTCGACGGTGTGAAAACGTCGGGGTTATAATCCGTCACTTCTATTCCCGGAATCATGCCGGAGGCGATTTTGCCGAGATATGTTTTTGCCTCCTGGGCCAGTCCCACCATTTGGCTGTACGGGCTAAGGCCGTCTTCGGCGCAGAGATACCCGTGGCCGGCAAACAGATCTTTTTCCTTGTCGAAACTCAAATCAATTCTGACCTCCAGCCGGCCGTTGTTTGGGTTACCGGTCTGGTCCACCAGGGGTTCACTGTCCACACCCGGACGCCAGGTAGTCCGGTGGTTGGCCCAGACGGACCCATGGGCAATCGTGCCATCCGCCGGATTGTACCAGGCATCGAGATCATTTCCATCGACCCGCAAACCAATGCCGGTCATGCGTGCAAGCGAGGGAATTCCATGATTTATGTTCCCGTAGCCGACACCCCGATAAGCAAGATGAACTTCAAGGCCCGCGGCGGAAAACATCGCGGCGGCGAGGATTGCCCGGTCCAGGCGATGACCGTACGCGGTTTCGTACGTCCGTGTCGCCTGACGGGGCGCCGACCACCAATATGTTTCCGGATAGTCGATGAACCTGGTCCGTTCATTGATAAAACCGGCGATGAGATTGGCTTGCTCCCGATCTGTCCGCGCATCTTCCATCAGGGAATCCACACATGCCGCGAGTATTTCATCCATCTCGATCGCGGAGTCAAATGTATCCTTCAGATGTTTGCCATACATCTTCCAGTTTCCCCAGGTCGACCAGGTGATATGCGGGACGTGCGATGCCGGGTCTTCAGTGTGGGGGCGGGGGATTGCTTCCAGCGGCCCCATCTTCCACTGGTAAATATCCAGGGCCGGTTCCTCCTCGACATTTTTTTCCGGTTCAGGGACGCCGTCGGGAGTATATACCATTGGTGTTCGCCCTGCCGGCAATCCGAACGTAAATCGGGATTGCACCACCGGTTCCGGGCGGGCAAATGTCCACAGACCTTCATGGCCTTTGCGGAAGGGCTCGTTGTCCTCGATAGAATAGGCGACCTCCAGGATGCAGGGCAATTCGATGCCGTCATGCAGCAACATCATTTCCCGTATGTTGGTATAATCGTATGCGGTACGGAGCGCGTAGGGCAGTGTTTCGACGATGCCGGTAGGACCTGATTGCCACCAGCGCCCGTCACGCCAGGTCCGGACGGTGATTACATTGAATGTACAATGGGCCTGGTCGTAGCGGATCCGGTGATCGCCATAACGTCCGCGCACCACGCTGTTGTTGATCCAGATAATGCGATGTATTTCCTTTACCAGTCGTCCATCCGGCAGCCAGCGGATTTTAAGGCCGTCAAACAGGATTGCCGCATCTTCATCGGCCAGGTTGAAACTTTTTTCCGCGGTGGCCAGCAGTTGCGAAATGTCCAGTGTGCCGCAGATTGACTCCTGAGCCGTTACCGCCGGAGTATGGATGAGCACTAAGGCCGCAAGTGTTGTCAGCATCAAGGTGATTTTTATCGTTGTCCTCATTTCGCACCCCCTTTCTCCGCGCGGAACAGGGTGCCGCCGTACTCCTGGGCCTCTTTCATGGCCCGGCGCAATCCGCCGTAACCATCAGGAGGAACCTGCCGGCGCCTGGTTTCCACTCTTTGCGTGATGACCAGTTCCTTGCCGGTCATCTTGCTTTCGCCTCTGAAGTAGGCGTACGTTTCATCGATTTCCTTGCTGACCTTCGGTGCAGTCACGCGGTAACCTTTCGGCAGCTTAATTGTCTCCCGGCCGTCGAACAACTCCGCCGACCAAAAGAATACGGCATCTTCGCGCTTTTCCGACCAGTCGAATGCCGCCGGGGAGAACAACCTTTCTCCCTTGGTGGTCAGCACCATCATGGGGCTTTTGAATTCGTAGTTATCGTTGACCATGAGCGCGTATTCAGGAATGCGATATTTAATTTTCCACCACATCCCATTTGAAAAATCAAACAAATCACCATGCTCATAACCAGTCAATTCCACCCGGTCACTGATCGGATGAAGTAAACGGGCCAGGGAATTGGTCAGTTCGGGCAACCGGGTGCGGGTCAGCATTCCCCGCAGACGGGAATCCATGACGCCTTCGCCCCGCAATTCGAGAGTTCCCTCAAACGTGCCGTCGGGGAGCAGCGTGCCGGTGTTGTTCAGCCGCAGGGACGATTCCTCGGGCGGACTATAGGCGATCTGGTTTAACGGCTCACCCTGGGGCGTGCCGATTAAGTAGTGTTGCTCGCATTCGTATTTACTCCAGATATCCCGGTAATTCCCCACCCATGTCGGGTCGTACATGACAAAACCGCCGTCATCTTTTTTAAGCGCGACGACGCAATGGTTGAACTGGTCGGCCGGGATTTCCTCAATGCGACTGCCGGCCATGGTCATCGCTCCGTAGGAATCCATTCCCGCGGCGCGCATCATGGTGATCAGCATCCCGGCGATATCCTTGCATACCCCGCTTCGCTGTTCGAGGATCATGGCCCCCGAATGCAGCGTGTATCCCTCGCCTTCGCCCATCGTCTGGCCGCTGTAGCGAATATTCTGCGCTACCCAGTGGACAAGTTCGAAGGCTTTTTCCTCCTCGGTGCCGTCGGCCACACCGGCCCCGGCGAGGATTTCATCGACTTTGCTCTGGATGGCATCGGTAACTGCAAATTGTCCCTCATTGACTTCAAAAAACCACGCGCTTTTTGCTTCCCAACTCTCCACGGTGGCCAGGACCACTTTGGTTATCGCGTCCGAGGTGCCCAGGCCGTAACGCGGCCGGTGCCATGCCGGGGCACCTTCAATCCACCAGGCATAGGTGGTGGTGTCCGCCAGGTAGCTGGTGCTGCTGTACATCGGGCCGTTATAGATTTGCGAGTGCAGGCGTTTGTTCGCCGGGAGTTGGAGCAGATATATTTTCCGTACGATCGGTACATTGGCCTGAAAGTGCACGACGTCGAAATACTGCCCCGGCATTGGCGGGATATAACGTTCATCATCCGGTTCGATCTCCGAATCAAGGAGGGCGTAGGAATACCCTTTGCGGTACATTTGAACTTCAATGCCGTCACCTACCTGCAGGTGAGGGAGCTGGAGTATTTTGATGCGGTCACCCCAGTAAATCGCACTTTGCGGAGCGGGCAGGTCGAGGACGTTCTCCACCGGGACCGGGATTGCAGTGGTGTCCCGAATAACGTTCACCGCCAGGATTTCCACATAGCTGCTCAACGGCTCATAGCCCCAGGTGATTACCGAAAGGTCTCGGCATCCTTGTTCGGTAAGTACCTTGTACAAAATATAACCGTCGATGTATGAAATGCCGCGGTCGTTCACCGAGTTGGTTATTGAGTCGCAAACGATCACGTACGCGGCATCATCAAAATCCTCGGCCGTCCCGACGGTGGCAATTCGTTCAAACCGGGTCGGCGGTGGCTTATCGCCCGGCGGCAAGGATTGTCGGGGACTCGCTTGCACATTGGCATCCGCGGTCGCAGCCAGTAACATCAGGGCAAAAATTATGGCTTTCATTCGCCTACTCCCAGGAATGATATGTCGTGCTGTATTTGCACTTGTTTTTGAGGTTATTCAAATAAGCCATCCTGAATCACAATATAAGGAAATTTGCCGGTCATGTTACCGCTCATCTATCTAAATTCAATAAAATCTGCCAAATACAAAAACCCCGGAGAGCCGATTGCCGATAGTGTTTGTATCAGTGCCCACCAGTTGCGCACGGTTTTGTCGTGGCGGTCTTTTTTGTTTCGGTTAAGTTCATAATTCCCAGGTAGTAAGAGCTTCCATCATTTTTTTGCTGCGTTGCGGTATTCGGCGGCGCAATAAATGTTAAGCTATAGTCGGCGTCTTTATAACTCGTTGTTTCGCAGGCCAATACGTAAAAATAGCAGGCAGTGTCATACGCCTGGAACCAAGCGGCACAGGCCTTGTGTTTTGGGGAATTATTCCACGCATCCGGGCTGCAAATTGCCCAGCCCTTGATATACGAAACAGACTAAGAAGGCCACATCCAGCGGGTCGATCCAGCAATCGGCGTTCACATCCATTGCATTGAGGACCATCGGTGTGCCACTACTCCGATAAACATAATCCACCATCCAGGTCACATCGACCGGATCGACAATATCGTCACCGTTTAAATCCCCGGGGACATACTCGGTTTCGCTGTGCATCAACCACGCAAACACACGCGCGAAGACCTCATCGCGTTTGGTATATCCGGGGAGTCCATCGGCGATGGCCTCACAGCCAAAACCCAGAAAAACCACCCGATACCCGTCGGCGATGACCCGCACGCCGCCGGTGTTTGACGAGTTGTAATAGGTATATACCGGCCTGGCGTGGCCGTCGAGCGGCTCGATAATATCCGGAGAGTTCTGGTTGGCTGCGCCGCCCGGTCCGCCCAACGGCAACAGTTGCCCGTCTCCAATAGGGTCACCCGGCACACCCTCCACCATAATCAATGGTATGCCGGATACAAACCGCACGTGCAGGTAGTCGGTCAAAAACGTCGAGTCGGCATCATTGGCCAGATCCTCGGCAATATCCTGGCCGGTCATCAACAGGCGACCGCCCCCGTCAAGGAAGTCTCTGAGATTGGCCACGTCTTCCGCCGCTAGGACCTCGGAACGCGCATTACCGGTAAACCAGACGACCACGGGATATGTCGTCAGGGTGTCCGCCGGGGGCGAGGATAGTGCGTCTTTGTCCCACACTACGTGCGGCACCCGTACCGCCGTGAAGCCGGCGGTGTAATAACTTTCATAATCGAGGGGGTGGGCCAGGTCATCATCGACGATGATCACCTGGAGCGGCCCGATGTCCACCTTGAGGGTTTCAATAAACGTATATACTCCGCCATACGCCGAAAAGGTCAGAATAAAATCAACAATCGTCGGCGGAAAATCCGCATCCACCGAAAAAACAATCGGTTCGGTCGCGTTGTCAACTTGCTGCCCATGCAAGGCATCGCCGAACGATGATTGACCGTTGGTAATGATAATTTCGGGGTGCGATGCGGCCGCGTGCATCGTCAATCCCAGGGCATCGGCGCCGAGATTGTCGAGATAGATGACTAATTCGACGTTCGTCTCCCCGGGATCGGGCCGGCCGTTTCCATCTCCCTGGCTGTCGTCAACCGCGAAACCGACCGGCATTATGTTCAATCCATCACTCTGGGAGGAGCGTTTGAGAATCCAGCCAGCGGGATCAAACACCATCGTCTCAACCGGTCCGTCCAGTTCGACCGTGAACGCCTGGTCGGTTTGATTGTTCCAGACAGTGACCGTTGTATCGCCGCCGCCGGTATAATCGAACCTGAACCGTATCGGCATCTCAAAAAGCGGACGGTATTCGAGGTCCTGTTGGGTTTGAGTTATGTAGAACCGGACCTCGTGCGTTACCGGGTCCTGGAGAAAGCCATATTCATAGATGGGATAATATTCATCGTAGATCCATTGCTCGAAGAAAAAATCGAGGTCGAAACCGCCTATCGTCTCAAAGAAATCGCGGAATTCCTCCGTGGTTACGCTACCGTATATAAACTGCGGCGCCACCGCGTACTGCTTGAGGCCGGCGAAGAAAACAGAATCGCCGAGCATCCCTCGCAACATATGCACGACCCAGGCGCCCTTGTCGTAAGCCCGGGTACTGAAGATATTCGACACCGACGAGGTGTCATAAATATAAACAGCACCCTCAGCGAAATACTCGAAATAACTCATATAATTCTGCAACGCCGGGGACCCGCCGAGGTGTTCGGCATACAACGCCTCACAATAGGAGGCGAAGCCCTCGTTCAACCAGCAATGATGCCAGGTTTTGCAGGTGATATTATCGCCCCACCACATATGCGAGAGTTCGTGGGCGATTAAATATCGGTCGAAGCCGAACGCGCTCGAGGTAATCGAGGAGTTGGTCTGATGTTCCATTCCCCCACCCCAATTGAAATGGGTCATGGCGTATTTTTCCTCGATGAAAGGGTACTCGCCGAACGTGTCGGCATAGAATTCAATAACGTCGATGATTTCCGGCCAATGAGTTGCGACGTCATCGTGCAGCTCCGGATAGCAATAAAAATCCACGGGCATGGAATCGGTATCGGCGGGACCATACGTATACCAGCGCCGGATATGGTCGAAGTTGGTGGCGGTCAGGCACACCAGGTAGGGCGCGATAGGGTATTGTTCATGCCACCAATAGGTTGTCGTCGCCCCGTGATTGACCGAATCGCGCAGGGTCCCGTTGGAGGAGACGAAAAAATCGGCGTTGACCTCCACGATAATATCGACCGAATCCGCCTTATCGTAGTTAACGTCCTTACAAGGCCACCAGGTACGCGCCTGGTATGGACAGGACAAGGTGGAAATCAGCGGGGTCCCGCTATGGGCGGCAAAGCTGAATCCCTGCAGCCCGCCCTCGACAGGATGGCCGTGATATACCACGGTTACCTCAAATTGCTCATCGGTGTCGTACGTCGCGGCCAGGTCGATGGTCAGGAAATTGTCGGCATGCGACCAGGTAGTGGTATAAGCGCCTTGATCGAAAACCGAATCGACATCCATATCCTCCTGCAAATCCAGGACGGCTTGGGAGAAACCATCCACCAGGGCGCGGGCGGTCATCGTCACGCGACCGTACACCATCTCGGTGACCTCGTCGATGCGCAATTCGATCTTGTAATACAGTGCATCCATGTCCTCTTGCGCCAGCGGCGCCCGGCCGTACACCGCCGCCATTTTCCATGTCCGATCAAGCGCCCGGGCTTTACCCTCGGCGAGATACCGGTGGAGTTCGCGGGGAGTCGGATGGACCGTATCGCTGTCTGTTACAACATCACCAGGAGTGGGCTGGTCGGCAGATGACGGCGTCGCAAATCCTCCAAGCGACATAACCGCAATTGCCGCAACGTATAATATATGAATTGTTTGCATGAAAAACCTCCCCACCTGCCTTTTCCGTTGCCCACCGGGCTGGCTTACCCACCGGAGAAGATTAATAAACGGCATTGTCGCCCGGCGGCCAATTACCCACCGACATGTAAAAACCGCACACGATCAAATATATGATAAAACCGTAAGAAAGCAATGAGTTCCGCAATACTAGATTCTCCGGGGAACCGCGGATAGACTAATGCCCGTTCATTTCGACGGCATGAAATAACATGGCTGGCCCGGTTTCCTCCTTCAATCTCAAATTAATTAACCCCGGTTGGCAATCATGGAGGCAATCCCGGTGAGAAAAGTAAGTGTTTTTTTCAGTTGCTTCTCGGTTACAATGGGAGCTGCTGTTCGGCCCCATTATTTTCTTCGGTATTTTGGCGGATAATTACCTGTGTTCCGAGAGAATACCCGGTGGAATCGTGCGGGCGGCCCGCCCGCCGAGAAAACGGGTTTCGAGTTTGATGATTTCCTTCCGGCGGGGCGGGACAAATTGTTGTTTCGTAAGATATTGCACGCTAAACTGTTGCGGAACCCTCTCCTTTTGGACGATAAAATAATATAGTTGCAGTTGTGCGCCGTAAATCGCTGGCCATGATTGCGAGGGGAAAGATATGGCCAAAATCTTGTTAGTCGATGCCAACAAAATATCTTCACGGAAGACGACGGAGATTCTGGCCGCCAAGGGTCACAGCATAATCCCGGCGCGTTCGGCGGAGGATGCCCTGAATATCCTGCGGTCCGATTCCGCGATTCAACTAGTCCTGGCCGATCAAACACTCCCCGATGCGACCGGTTTTAAATTTGCCCAATTAAAGTCACAGGAAGCGCAGCTTAAGAAAATACCGGTTGTTATATTTCTGGCCCAGGTTGATGAGGATATTCTGCGGGCCGGGTTGCAAGTGGGGGTGAAAGACTTCCTGGCCAAACCGTGCGAACCGGACACCCTGATCAACAAGGTCAATAAAGTTCTGCCCCGCGGAAAAAACGTTATTTTACTTATGGAATATGAACGCCTGATTTGCGACCGACTCAAGTATATCATTGAGTTGAAAGAGTTCAAAGTCCTGATCGCGATGACCGCCGAGGAGGGCTTGGAGATATTGCGGCAGAGGCCGGTGGAGGTGGTTATCGCCGATATTGGCATGCCGGAAATGCCCGGCCCGGCATTAATCAAAAAAATCAAGGCCGAACACCCGTGGTTGCCGGTCCTGTTGATCACCGGTCTTTCCGGCCGGCTTTCCAAGGAGGTTGCGCGCGCGGCCGGCGCCGACGGCAGCATCAACAAGCCATTCCGGAATATTGAAATCATCGATCAACTGCGGGGACTCACCGAGCAATTAAAACCAATACCTGCGCACCAGCCCGGGTAAAATAACCGGGGTTTATTGTTTATGCCGGAAATTGAGCTCTTTGGTTGTTAGGCACTGAAAAATTGTAACCGCGAGTCAACGAGGATATCGGGTACGGCCAGTGAAGAATTATCAAGCGTAGTAATAGTCTACTCCAATACCAACTCGCCGTTTTTGATAAACACGTTATATGACAAGTCATTGTCGGCGTCCAGAACGGGTGTTTGCACAATCCGGGTATGGGCCAGCGATAACTTGCTGGGCCAGCCGGCCAGTCGCCGGAAAACCGGCATCGATCCCCGGTGAATAGTCCGTGAACAGGTGGCGGTTGTTTCGCCAAATGGACCCACGCGGACAAACTCCACCCTGGTCAGTTTGAAAAACGTCCCCAAACCCAGCGGCGCCAGCCATTCCGGCCACTCAATAATTTCCCCGGTGATGCGCATCGATGAATCGCGCACGGGGAAAACCTCCACCAGTTCATTGCCCGATTCGCCGGTGGTAGAGTATATCAAGCGGGGTATACGGTCTGCGGGGGTGTAAATATCCAGGAAGCAAAACGGCTCACCCGGCTGGATGAGTTTGTAGGCGCGCAATTGCCCCGAAACCCAGAATATCGGCTGGGCAAGCAGAACCAATGCCAAGCCGGCCAGCATGAAGATCAGCCGGTAGAGACCTGCCCGTTTTCTCGCACGCGGGCGCATGACCTCTCGTTGCGCATGCAATTGCCGGAGCAGGAGGAATAGGACCACTGAGAATATCAGGATTCCGGCGGCAAACAAAGTGGCCGCCAATATTGGCAAATATGTGTGGTTCACAGTGTTGCTTTCAAGTTATTGACAGTTTTTTCCCCACGCTTTCCACCATAAAAATGTGGAAAACCTTTCAATGAGCGCGTTAAGAATTCGCTCTAACGCAGTGGGGTTACATTAATTACGCGATTTTCCACAAGGAACTCCCGTTTTTCAACACGAGTCCCAAAACCGCGCAATCTCCCCTTATTTCTTATTGTCGACGGAAGGGCTTGTTACTTTAGGAGTTATGGAACCCGTTCCGGATTTTGGCGGCAGGGTCGATTCCTTGGTTTCTCCCATATTGCAGTGACCCTGGAAGACCGCTCCCTGTTCGATAGCCAGAGATTTTGTGACAATATCACCGTAAATGACCGATTTGGCTTGCAGTTCGGTCTTGTCCGTCGCGTGGATGTTGCCCCGCACCGTCCCGGAGATTACGGCGTTTTTTGTTTGCACCGAAGCGTCCACCTCACCAGTACTACCGATCGAGATCGTATCGCTTACGATGATTTCACCTTTGATCTTGCCATCGACACGCAGGGTGCCAACGACCTCCAACTTGCCGGTGAAAACTGTGTCTTTTCCGATAACTGTATTCAATTTGTCCCCCCGCGTCACCGGGACATTAAGATCTTCATCTCTTTTTTCAAACAACGCCATCGAATACTCCCGCCTCCGGGCCGCTTGCCCCTACGGGCCCGACCCTACTGCCGGAATTTATACATAACCCACCGCCGCCACAACAACTTTTTCCTGATACGAGAATTCCGATTTGTAGTCCCATGGAAAAATAATTATGGCCGTCCCTGGGCGTCGGGATCGGTTTTGCCGGGGTCTTTCGGGGGCGGCTCATTTTCGTTTCGCCGGCGCGCGCGCCTTTTTGCCCACCATTCCATGCGCTTTTTTATTTCCCGCTCAAAACCATATTCCCGGGGCGTGTACAATTTCGAACTGTCCAACCCCTCCGGGAGATATGATTGGTTGACCACGCTGTCGGGGTGATCATGCGGATATAGATACCCATCACCATACCCGGCGGCCTTCATCAAGCCGGTCGGCGCATTGCGCAAATGGAGCGGCACGGGGAGCGAGGGGTGCCGCTCGATGGCCGCACCGGCCCGTTTTTCCGCCTCATACAGCGAATTGCTTTTCGGGGCCGTGGCCAGATACACCGCTGCCTGGGCCAGCGCCAGTTCGCCCTCGGGGTAGCCGAGAAAATGAAACGCATCTTTGGCGCCCAGGGCGACTGTCAACGCCTGTGGATCGGCCAGCCCGATATCCTCAACCGCAAAACGCACCATCCGCCGCGCCAGAAACAGCGGGTCCTCGCCGCCACGCAGCATCCGGTAGAGCCAGTATAACGCGGCATCGGGGTCCGAGCCGCGCAAACTCTTATGCAGGGCGGAAATCAAATTATAATGCTCTTCGCCCGATTTGTCGTACAATTCAGTCTTCCGTTGCAGGATGTCTTCCAGCAAAGCCCGTTCGATAACCACTTTTTTGCCGGCGGCAAGATCGTCGCGCCGCGCGGTGGCCGCGGCCTCCAGAATTGATAAAGCGCGCCGGGCATCGCCATTGGCGAAACGGGCGATGGTTTCGTCCAATCCCTCAGCCAAGGAAAGATTCCAGCCGCCAAAACCGTTCTCGGCGTCGGTCAACGCCCGCGCCAGAATCCTTTTCAGGTTATCTATCGATAGCAGGTGGAGGATATACACCCGGCAGCGGGACAGCAGGGCCGGAATCACCTCAAATGATGGATTCTCCGTGGTGGCGCCGATCAAGATGATCGTGCCTTTTTCGACATTGGGTAAAAAGGCGTCCTGCTGGGCCTTGTTGAACCGATGGATTTCATCGATGAAGAGTATCGTCCGGCCACCGTCGAAACTCAGCCGTTTTTCCGCCTGGGCTACCGCCGTCCGCACATCCTTGACCCCGGAAAGCACGGCCGAAAAGAAAATGAAATCCGATTTGGTCTTTTGGGCGATCAAATGGGCCAGCGTAGTCTTGCCCGAACCGGGGGGGCCCCAGAAAATCATCGAGCCCAGTCGGCTCTCCTCAATAGCTTGGCGCAACGACCGGCCCGCGCCGATTAAATGCTCCTGGCCGACAAATTCATCCCAATCGGTCGGGCGCAGCCGGAAAGCCAGCGGTTCGGGTGGTTCAAACGGGGCCATGTCTCTGCTTTTCAGATTGGGTCAAGGTTATTGATATAATCGATGGCCCGTGCGATGCGTTTAAGGCAACGTTCCTTACCGAGGATATCGGTGATCTCGAACATTCCCGGGCCTTTGGTGGTGCCGGTCAGCGCCAGCCGCAAAGGATGAATCAATTTTGCGACTTTCAATTCGCGTTTTTCGGCCAGCGAGCGCAATACCTGCTCGGTCGCTTCTTTGTTAAACCGCTCCTCGGGGATTTTGGCGAATTCTTCGGCCAGCGCCGCCAGGTGGTCAGCCGCGCCTTCCTTGCGGAAGTGCTTATTGACGCCTTTTTCCTCGTAATCGAATTCCCCCCGAAAATAAAATGCACCCATCGTGACGATATCGGTAAGAAAATGTAACCGCTCCTGCAACGACCGGACAATCTTAAGCGTCCAGTGCCAGCGGGTTTCGATTTCCAGCCGAGTGGCCAGCCCCGCCTCCATAAGTATTGGCTGCAGCAGGGTCAACAACTTGTTTGCATCCATGGCACGGATATACTCGCCGTTGAGCCAGGTCAGCTTGTCGGTATCGAAGACCGGATTGGTGGCGGTGACCCGCTCGAGCCCGAACGCGGCGATCAGTTCATCGCGGGGCAGGTATTCCCGGTCATCACCCGGCGACCAGCCCAAAAGCGCGAGGAAGTTGACAAACGCCTCCGGCAGATACCCCGAATCGCGATATTCGGTAACCGCCACCGCGCCTTTGCGCTTGGAGATCTTCTTTTTGTCCTTGCCCAGAATCAGCGGCAGGTGCGCAAACCACGGCGGTTCCAACCCTAGCGCCTGATACACCAGGACTTGCTTGAAGGTATTGGTGATATGGTCGTTGCCCCGGATAACATGGGAGATTTTCATCTCGGCGTCATCGACCGCACACACGAAGTTGTAAGTCGGGCTGCGATCGGCGCGCAGAATAATAAAATCATCCAGTTCGTCATTACCTTTGCTCAGCGTCCCGAGCACCAGATCATCGAATGTCGTGGTGCCGTTCTCCGGGATGGCGATGCGCATAACCATGACCCGGCCCTCAGCTTCCAGCGCCGCTCGTTGTTTGTCGGTCAGGTGGCGACAACGGCGGTCGTAAAGGGGATTGTGACCGGCGGTCATCGCCTGCTCACGGCGGCTTTCCAGCTCCTCACGGGTACAATAGCAGTAATATGCTCTGCCCTTGTCGAAGAGCTCCTCGGCCGCCTGCTGATATATCTCCGTGCGTTTCGATTGGAAATACGGCCCCTCATCCCAGTCCAGCCCCATCCATTGGAGTGAATCCTTGATCGACTCGGTCATTTCATCGAACGACCGGCTTTGGTCGGTATCCTCGATCCGCAGGATAAACGTGCCGCCGTGCCGCCGGGCAAACAGCCAGTTATATACCGCAGTCCGCGCGGTGCCCACGTGCAGATGCCCCGAGGGCGACGGCGCAATCCGCACCCGGACCGGTTGGTCTGTCTTATTTTCCATCATATCGTTTCGCTCCTCCTGGAATCTACGGCGCGGGGGAGAGCTTGGCAAGGGGGCCAGAATCACCTTTACTGGGCAGGGGCGATTATGCATCCATTTGTCGGATGCCCCGGATTGGGTTGTCCGGCCCTGGGGGAGGGTAAATTCCGCGTAATCCGCGGTGGCGGCCGGCACTCCGGTGTGCAACCGGGTGTATTTTTGTAACGCCCTATGCGCCGGATGGCGGGATTCTGGTGTGGGGTTTTGGTGTGTGCAGGATGCGGGCGAGCCAGGTGGATAATAAGGTACTCTCGCCATCTCGAATTGCCGTATCGACTTCAAAATTGTAAAAAATTGTTGTATCTATGCGTTTTTCTGCTATTAATAAGTTCCCCAGCGGCGTGGCTGATACGGGCTGCCGACCGATTTGGCAGTGAAATTTGCCTGAAGAGGTATGGTACAAATGCAAATATCAGCAGTTGAGAATCTTCGGAATTTTCTGTCGCAATTCAATACTGATTTAACACTACGGACCATCAGCCTAGCTTCCGGTTATCTACTAAAGCAAAATAAGGCTTTTGTTCGGGAGGAAGGAGTCTTATTTACAGCTTGGCAACTGGCATTCCTTGCCCAAGAGGCCTTAGTCTTTGCCTCGGATACATCCATTAGACGATTAGAACCAGGTGATTTGATTAAAGCCATTGAATTATATGAGAAATTGCCGGATCCTATAGAAATTGCCGATCGAAACACAAATCCTGATGAACACTTCCGAGCAATTATACGGCTGGCGAATCTGCAGTACCCAATGCAAGAAAAATGGTTCTTCGAATTAGCCCGGACGGCAGTTCTATTGATTGACTTACCAAAAACAGTCATAAAAATGCCAAAACTCGT
>SDBS01002580.1_pt1 | contig 18064 bp, 20 predicted proteins | sample 2277091 | NCBI WGS metagenome assembly SDBS01 (sample SAMN10404972, study PRJNA504765) | marine sediment metagenome | isolation source: marine sediment core GS10_PC15, 163 cmbsf | place: Arctic Ocean: Southern Knipovich Ridge | collected 2010 | reverse complement strand
CAAGAATTGCAAATTGCAGTGAAATTGAAGAACCCCATGACCTAAACATTTCTTTAAAGATAAATAATGAGATAAAACAATCTTCAAATACAAAACATATGATTTTTAAAATACCAAAAATCTTAGAGTACATTTCAAAATTTTTCACATTAATGCCTGGAGATGTTGTAGCAACAGGCACACCTAGCGGTATAGGTCCAATTCAACCGGGAGATGTTATTGAAGCCTCCATCGAAAAAATTGGAACCCTTACAAATAAGGTTATTTTAGAAGGTGATTAGATGTCAAATATAAGAATTGGAAAAGAAAATATTCAGCCAACTAAAATTATTTGTTTAGGACGGAATTATTTAGATCACGTTAGAGAATTAAACGCTCCAATTCCAACTGAACCTGTTTTTTTTGTAAAGTCTTTAAATACTCTCATTTCTAGTGGAAATCCGATTGTATATCCAAAAATTCTATATAATAGCCAACAATATAATCGAGTTGATCATGAAGTGGAATTAGCATTTTGTATTTCAAAACCATGTAAAAATATTTCACCAGAAGATGCCTTTGATTACATACAAGGTTATTTTATCTTTCTTGATATAACAGCAAGAAAAATGCAAATTAGCGATAGAAATATAAAATTACCCTGGTATAGAAGTAAAAATTTCGACACCTTTGCCCCTATTGGACCAAGAATTGCAAATTGCAGTGAAATTGAAGAACCCAATGACCTAAACATTTCTTTAAAGATAAATAATGAGATAAAACAATCTTCAAATACAAAACATATGATTTTTAAAATATCAAACATCCTAGAGTATCTTTCAAAATTTTTCACATTAATGCCCGGAGATGTTGTAGCAACAGGTACACCTAGCGGTATAGGTCCAATTCAACCAGGAGATATTATTGAAGCCTCCATCGAAAAAATTGGAACGATCACACATAATGTGATTTTAGAAAATTGAATTACCCTTTAAATATGCAATTTTTTAAATGTCGTTGTTTTCTTTCATTATCCACACATATATATACAAGGAATTTTTCTAATTAAACTAGAATAATGATGAAAAAAGTTTTAGTTGTTTCTGAATCTTCATTTAGGAGACATTTACTCTCTAAAATGCTCTCCTCACAAAATGAAATTTTATTGGTTAAAGTTGTAAGAAATAGTCAAGAAACAATTGATGTCATTAAGAATCATGACCTGGATGTTTTAATTATAGATATTGAATTCAAAAATAAAGATTGGACAATTCCATTTGAAGATATAGTAAAAAAATTTAAAATCCCGACTATTATAATAACTGATGTAGATCCCAAGGGACTGGATTTGAATAGTATGCCCCTTTTTTTTAATTCATATGATTATGTTATGAAACCAAGTGGTATATGGAAGGAAGAACTTCCTAAAATTAAGAAGCAAATTATCTCTAAAATCTTGATGGCTAAAATACCAAAAGCCCAAAGATTAGATAGTAAAGTAAGAATAATGAATAGAAATGCATTCTTACGCCAGAGTCAAAAAGTTAATGTTAAACAAGTGTTAGAACCGCAAAAATTTTTATTTCCTGAGATAGATCCAAAACTAACTGATTATTTTCATGACTTATCTGATGTTACAACAACAAAATTGGAAACTAACATTGTTGTTATTGGGGCAAGTGTTGGTGGACCTCGAACGCTAAGAACAATCCTAAGTGAAATTCCTCATGATTTTTCTGCTCCTATTCTTGTTGTTCAACATTTAAACCACCTTTTTATACGACAATTTGTAACATCTTTAAAAAGTATTTGTAAGGCATATACAAAAATGGCGATGAATAATGAAGAGTTAAAACCCGGAATTATTTACATCTCACCTGGAGATAAGCATATGCATATTGGTGTAAAAAATCATATACCATGTATAAAAACCATTGAGGGTCCGCCAGTAAATTATTGTAGACCTTCCGTTGATGTTTTGTTTTATTCAGCAGCACGAATCTATAAAAAAAAAGCAATGGGTATTTTATTAACTGGCATGGGAAAGGATGGAGTCGCTGGACTTCAAGCAATTAAATCTGGAGGAGGGAAAACAATAGCTGAGTCAGAGGAAACAAGTGTTTTATATGGAATGCCTAAAGTAGCTGCTGAAACTGGAGCAGCAGATTTTATCCTTGGAAATTACTTAATCTCTGAGGAAATTATTAAATTTTCAAAATTTTATAACAGAAATTGATGAAAAAAATATTTATCATTCATATAGTAATTATGTTAATCTATCTAAGATTTCTAATTAAACTTAAATATATAATATCATACAAACTATAAATTTATTGATGAAATCACAAAATTCATTGATAAACATTTTTAAGTAAAAAAAAAATTTTATCATTAATGAAATCAGAAATTAGTGAAGAAGTTGAAAAAGAGATTTTTAAATTGATTTCAACTCCCGGAGTAGAGATTGAGGATATCATAAAAAAATTAAATTTAGATTATGATACTGTAATGAATATATTATCAGAAGAATTTCTTAAACATGATTTTAATCAAGGGCGCAGGTTATGCTGCAGATTTTAATTTAACTTTATGATAAAACTTTTTAATTTCTTTTCATACTATAAATTACTAAGTTCAAAATATATGTTTTAAGTGACTTAGAACGCTAATTAATGCGGTTTCAATATAATAAAGATATTGGAATTAAAATTATGTATATAATTATGTGTTCTTGACCTTTAGTTTATATTTTGAAAAAGATTTAATAAGATAAAACAGTGAAGAAAATGAGTGCAAAAGGAAAAATTGTCGTTAAAGCTCTAGTGACAGGCGGAGCTGCTAGTGGAGGTCCCCCTATAGGTCCCGCAGTTGGTCCGACAGGAATAAATATTAAAGATGTCGTTGACGAAATAAATAACCAGACAATGATTTTTAAGGGTTTGACAGTTCCAGTTCGAATAGAATGTGATCCAGAAACAAAACAATTTAAAATTTATATTGAAACACCATCGACAGCTTCATTATTGCTAAAAGAAGTTGGTGTTGAAAAGGGGAGCTCAACATGTTCAGAGGAAAAGGTTGGTAACCTGACTTTTGACCAAATTCAAAATGTGGTTAAAGCTAAGAAAGACAAGTTTTTAGAAAAAACTAATAAATCATGCATAAAAACAGTTTTAGGAACAGCTTTATCAGTAGGTTTAACTGTAGAAGGAGAAAATCCACGAATAATCCAAAAACGATTAGATAATGGAGAATATAATGATAGGATAAAGGGTGAATAATAAAAATTGAAAATAGATGATAAATTATTAAGGAGATCTTTAAACGCTGCTATTGATTTTTCAGTGATTAAAAAAGAAGGTTTTAAAGATAAGATTCGAAAATTTGATGAATCGATCGATCTTATTATAAACATTAAAGATATTAATCTTAAAGATCCTAAAAACAGAATAGATAAAGAAATCATCTTATCCCATCAAGTAATTGCAGGAGATAAACCCAATATATGTGTAATTGCATCTGACTCGATAATACTTGAAGCAAAAAAACTTGGTGTTGATACACTTGATTCTGAAAGCTTGGTTAGATTAAATAATGAGGAGAAAAAATATAAAAAGAAATTTGCTAAAAAGTATGAATATTTTGTCGTAGAAGATAAAAAGATGCGAGATGTCGCCCGGTACTTAGCAAGATTTCTTGGACCTGTTGGTAAAATGCCAAAACCTTTCCCTACCGGATATGGGATAATTTCTAATCTGGAAGACTTAAAAAATGCTTATGAGAGGTACAAAAAAGTTATTCGAATTCAGATGAAAAAAGAACCTATAATTTTCGTAAAAATTGGCAAAAAGTCAATGGATACAGATAAATTGTTTGAAAACATGAAAATTGTTGTAAATTTTATAGCAGATAAAATGCCACATAAGTTCAACAACTTTAAATCAATGTACTTTAAATCTACAATGGGAAAACCAATAAAAGTAACAGAAGAATTCCTAACAAGTATTGAGGTGTAAAAAAATGATCAAAAATAAACATATACCCCAATGGAAAATAGATGAAGTTAACCATTTAGTTGATTTATTAGAGAATCATAACAATATTGCTGTTATCGAAGTTGCAAATATAAATGATATGCAAATCCAAACTATAAGGAAGATTCTAAGAGGAAAAGCTATTTTTCGAATGGCTAAAAAATCTCTCCAATTACGTGCTATTGAAAAGTATAAAAAAAAGTCAAAAAAGAAAAATCTAGATGAATTAGCAAATAATATCCCAGGTCAATCTAGTTTTGTGTTTACTAATCTTGACTTATTTGAATTAAAAAAGATTTTTCTTGAAAACGAATGGATGGTTCCAGCAAAACCAAATGAAATCGCCCCAGTAGATATCTGGGTTCCTGAAGGAGATACAGGGTTGCCTACAGGTCAAGTTATTAGCGAATTAAATATGACTTTACGATTACCAACGAAAATAATGAATGATACTATACAGGTTCGTGAAAACACTAGAACTCATAAAGCTGGTGATTTAGTTACAATTAAACAAGCAGCAGTACTGAAAAAACTAGGAATCACACCTATAGCATCACTTATTAAAATTCATTTTGCTTGGAGTGATGGTGAAATAATCCCTAATGACATTCTATATCTAGATTTAGAGAAATTTAACCAAGATATTGCTCTGGGTTATAAAGAAGCCTTATCGATTCTCTTTGAAATGCCCTACTTGCAAGAAGATATGGTCGAAGAATATATTCAAAAAGCCATATCTGAAGCTAATCTCTTGAATGTCATGATTTTTGGTGAAGGCGTTCAAGTTTCTTCAGAAGAGGAGAAATCTAAACCTGTAGAAAAAGAAGAAGAAGAACCCGAGGAAGAAGTCGGAATCGGAGGATTATTTGGCTGAAAGATTCCATTATTTGGATTAATAAAATAATAATTATAAAAAACAATTAAAATTAAAATTGAGGTAAGAAAATATGGAAAGTATTTATGCAGCGTTATTGCTTAATAAAGTTGGAAGTAAAATTACTGAAGCAAAGGTAGAAAAAATATTAACTGCAGCGGGCGCAAAAGTTGAGAAGACAGAAATCGCAAAACTTATTGCAGGATTAAAAGAAAAGGATATTACAGAAATTATCAAATCTGCAAGTGCAGCAACAATAGTTGCTGCTCCAACTGGAGGAGCTGTTAAGGAGAAGAAAGAAAAGAAGGAGAAGAAAGCAGAAAAAGAAGAAGAGCCCACAGGTATCGGAAGTCTTTTTTAATTCTTCCATCTATATAATTGGAATAATAATTAAGCATTCAATCGAATTTACCAATATCCTAATTTAGAAAGAAGAATTTTTTTTATATTTTTTTATAATTCTTTATTAGAAGTTTATTTCAATATTATCTTCAAATTGAATATAATTATTCTAGACAACTCCTTCTTTAAGAAAAGAGATGAATTAAACTTAAATAATTACGAAAACATCATTATATTTTCTTTAAAATTCTCAATGAATATAATTAAAGTAATCTTGTTCCAATTTTCGTCGAATAGTCAACATCCATAAAAATAATTACGATTCTACTATTGGAACAATGGAAATTTATGCTTTTGGAGATATATTAAGACTTATTAGGGTTTTTAAATCTTTTCAAGCTGTTTCGATAAATTAAGAAACCATTTTTAATAGGTGAAATAACACCAGCTAAAACAAGTGGTTTCTTAAATCAAAAACTTTTTTTTAAATTTAGTTTTTATTTATTAAATTATGATTCAAATTTAAGAATTTTATTTATCTTTAAAAAGAAAAATTACTAAATACACAATAAACTTCACGTTGTTGATTAATTATGGCTGGAAAATTCCTTAAGTTCTTTACACCGTTTGTAAAAGTTATGCCAGAAATCAAACGGCCACAGCGTGAAGTCTCCTTTAAAGAGAAATTCATTTGGACTGCAATTGTTTTACTCATATATTTGATAATGAGCAATATACCGCTTTATGGAGTCAATCTTTCAGAATCAACTGATTACTTATATTGGTTAAGAGTTATTTTAGCAAGCCAAAGAGGTACATTAACAGAACTAGGTATCGGACCAATCGTCACGGCTGGACTCATCATGCAATTGCTTCTAGGTTCTAAAATTATTAATGTAAACATGTCAGATCCATACGATAGAGCTATGTTCAGTGGAGCTCAAAAAGTTCTCGCTGTATTCTTAACAATTTTCAATGCTTTAGCATATCTTTTGGGAGGAGCATTTGGGCCACTAACAGGTGTAGAAGCTATCGGTTTACCAAATGCTTTTTTTATTTTCTTTCAATTAATCTTTGCAGGTATCATTATTATTTTATTAGATGAAATCCTTCAAAAAGGATGGGGTCTTGGGAGTGGAGTTTCCTTATTCATTGCAGCTGGAGTCGCTGGTCAGATCTTTTGGAATGCTTTTAGTTTTATTGGTACTGGAGCCCCCCCTGGTGGAGATGGTTTACCTAGAGGAGTTATTATTGCATTCTTTACTGCTATATTTGATGGTAAGGATAGTACTCATCTTGGAGCAGGGCCGGGAGGGATTTTCTTCAGAGGAAGTTATCCCTCATTAATGGGTTTAACGACTACCATAATCATTTTCTCCATTGTGATTTGGTTCGAATCTACGCGAATTGAGATCCCTCTAGCATATAGTGGTCACCGTGGATTTAAGGGAAAATACCCGATGAAGTTACTTTATGTATCCAACATTCCTGTGATCCTAGTTAATGCTTTATATGCAAACTTTCTATTTTTTGGACAATTAATAGCCGGTCCAGCATCAGGATTACGTCCTTCAGATCCTTCACACCCCACCAATTTTTGGCTGAATTTAATAGGAGTATTTGAGTCTGGAGGAGGTGGTGCTATGGGAAATCAACTTATACCAACAAGTGGTTTAATTTATTTTCTTACTCCACCGATGGGGCTTGACTCTGTAATAGCTGATCCATTTAGAGCGGTTATTTATCTAGTAATTTTTATATATCTTTGTATAATGCTCGGCCGTGTTTGGGTTGAAGTTTCTGGTCTCACCCCACGTGATATAGCAACCCAAATATTGGATTCAAAAATGCAAATTCCAGGATTTAGAAGTTCTCCAAAAGTCATTGAAAAAATCCTAAAAAGGTACATTCCGACATTGGTTATTATAAATGGTATTATCATAGCCTCGATGAGTTTCTTAGCCGATAGTTTGGGAGCCTTAACCTCTGGTACTGGATTGCTAATATCGATAGGTATTATTCATAATTATGCTGAGACTATTTCAAAAGAGATGGCAGCTAGCCAGTATCCGGGTATGCGTGCAATGCTTGGGCTAGATTAAAGCAGCAATTTCATCATCCTTTGATGAAAATAAAAAATTTCTTCAATTTCTTAATTTTTACATAGATTTCCATCTAAAACCTTTATAATAATTTTAACTTAAATAAGTATAGATATGTTATTTTTAATTTTTAAAAATGCTTTTTTAGAATTAATCGATTCTCCTCCAGGTTCAATGTTTTTTGTTCTTTCTATCTCTTTAACAACAGCTCTAATTAGTGTTAGTTTAACTAGGTGGTTAGTTGACACTGAAGAGATTAATCGGAAACAAAAGAAAATTAAAGCTCATCAAGAAGATAAGCAAAAAGTTGTTGATTTAGCTGAAAACGACCATGAGCGTTATAGAAAGCAGAAAAAACGATGGGAACGTAAAGATGCTATGTTTAAACAGTCTCAACAGAAAATGTCGATGCAAAGGCTAAAACCAACTTGTATAACATTCTTACCGATGATAATAATTTTTGCTCTTATAAGAACTATTTTTGATAGTAATCCAGTAGCCTTGTCACCTATGCATGCCAATGATATCCCCCTAATAGGCATTATCATCAAAGCGGGGCATACTACTTGGATTAATTTCACAGCATGGTATATGATCTGCTCAATGGGACTTAATACATTAATTCAAAGATTGCTGAAACTACAATCTCAAGCCTCTGGTGGCATGGGAGGTATGTTTGCAGGGCAAAAAGCAAAAGCCTTAGAATTTCCGGATATATAATGGTCTGATATTCATTTCTCATAATTAAAATCCTTTTTTATTCCTTTTTATTTAAATTGACATAGTTGGCAATCCTCACCTAAACAACTCTTACAGTAGTCAATATATTCTCCAGTGCAGAATTTACATACTAAAGTTAATTTCTCGCTACGTTGATAATTAGGAAAGGTCTTCTCGCAACTTTTACAGATAAACTTTTCTTTTAGTCTTGCTGTTATTTCATCCTCTTCTTCAAATTCATACATTATATTAATCATCTCCTTTTATAATCCGCTAATTAAATGGTTTACTGCCTTATTTGTTTCATTGAATATATGAGTAATTGTTAAATGTGGGAATTTAATATAGAGATTGGTTATAATGCGATTTTTATAATTACGCAATAGGGTTTTTAAGCGTGTTAGGTCGCTTTTTTCTTGTCGGATGCCATGATCTATTTCTGCTTGTCTTTCGGTGATTGTAATGGTAAAACAAGAATTTTTATTATCAGAATATTCCATTTCATTTATACTATCAGCATTAATTCTTAGTGAACCAAGATAATACAACCCCTTAGCAGTCTGTTTAATTCCATCTGCGTTTGTCCAATATGCGGGCCTCGGACCAGCGATATGACGTTTAATCCTGCTAGTAAATCTTGGTATTGCGTTAAATGTTACCAAGAGCATCATGAATTTTATGTTGTGAAAGCAAGACAGGGAGAAATTTGGAAAGATGGAGGCGGAAGGTCGTCTACCAAATGGTTTCCCTAAATTCACATGGCAAAAATATTGTAAAAAAGAGTTCTATGAACTTAACCCGTTAATACTATTTTCATTTTGGAGTTTTAGTTGTTTAAAAATTAGCGCAGACAGAGGGATTCGAACCCCCGAATGGATTCCCACACTGGCTTTCTTGGAGTATTTCCGTTCCAGGCCAGCGCCTTACCAGGCTAGGCAATGTCTGCAATGACTTCTAGTTGATTATGGAGTAAGAAAAAGTTCATTTCAGTTTTTCTTATTATATTTTTACTATAACGATTTAAAATTTTAATATTTTATTATTGACAACAAGAAAATTGTAGATTAAAATTTATTAACAAAAAAAAGAAATAAATTGATTTATTTTTACTTTATTGGGACTGAAACGGATTCACTCATTTTCTTATCTAATTTAGCTTTTTTAATTGCAGCTTCGACTTCCTCGTGTGACGCGCCTTTTTTAATTTCTAATATCTCTGAAATTGGCTCAATATGTTTATAGTTAACCCTTCTTCTTCGAACTTTTAAACCATCAATTAGTAAGTAATTTTTATCAATAATATCGACAATAACGCAATGAGATCCCGCTTCTCTTCCTAAAGTTTTTAAACATAGACGTCCTACTTCATAAACTGATATAATTTGTCACCAAATTATTTTAATAATATTTTATTACTGGATTTTTTTTTAACTTCCAGTATGTATAATCCATTTATAGTAATTAAAAAAGTTATTATAACAATAAAATTTTTATGATTTTTGAAGCTAAAAAAGAAATTATGATTTTTCTAAATTGGTGAGAATTAATTTTAAAATCTCCTCGATTGTTAAGCTTTCAGTATTTACTATGAGATCATAAATTGCTTTAATTTTTTCTCGATCTCTCAAATCTATATTATACAATATTTTGAACCGTTCTAATTCTGATTTTTCTCGTAAGACAGTTTCTTTTAACTTTTCATCATATGATGTATCATCTCTTTCTGCCATCCGTTTAACCCTAATTTCTAAAGGACATATTAGTAGCATTTTGAAATCAGCGATAGAGCGGAGGATATATCCACTTAATTGACTATCAATAATTATATTGTCTTTCTGGGCAATTTCTATTATTTTATCATCCAAATTTTTATCGATTTCTGGATTTTCTTCTACATACTCAGTAAATTCTTTCAAAGTCATATTCAAATCTTCAGCAAGATCTCTAAATGCCTGTCCAGTACTGTAATATCTAAGTGCTAAATTTTCTGCAATTAATTTCCCTATCGTTGATTTCCCAGTTCCGTGAAGTCCTGAAATTGTTAGAATCATTATATGATTATTATTTTAAACTAATATAAATAATAACAGAATTCAGAGAAGTAAAATTATGATTTTTACTCTTAATAAGAATTATTCGGAAAAAAAAAATGTAGCACTATTGACTCATAACACTCTCTTTTAATAAAGTTTGAAGACATTTTGCACAATAGCGTCCACTTTCCATTCTATTTGTTCTTCTTGCAGTTTTATTAGTTTTAGTCATTTTAGAAGGGCGTAATCTCGGAATTGATTGAAGAGGTTTTTTGCAAATAGCACATGTTCCTCTTTTTGGTTTTCTTCTCCAATAATGAGTAACATTTCGATTTCCTGGAGTTCTTAGTTTCTTCCTAGCTTGAGCTTTAGATCTTAAACCTGGTCGTGGAATAATAATTACCTTTTTTTTTAATTACACGGAGATGATAATTAAAATAATATAGTTTTAAATAATAGAGAAAATATTAATTTTATTATTTTACTTAAGGATTTAGATCCAGTTTAGTTTGAAATTCTTTAAAGATTAGATATATCTCATCAATTAATTTTTCCCTTAATTCAGCATCGTTCATGATTTTATCAATATTATTTAAAACATTTCGCTGGATGGCCTCAACTTTTAATAAAATATCATCCAATCCCGGGAAATTACTTAAATTATTATTTAACTCGTCGAATAAACTAATAATAAAATCATTTTTTTTCAAATCATTTAATGTTAATGCATCCATCAGAGTTATAAAAGTGGAGGTAATTTCTGATGTTAAACCAGGTAACTCTAAAAAATTTCGATCTTGGTGGTTCAATTTATCACTTGACAAATTCAACGAAGAAACTCTATTAATTATATCTATTGTATTGTGGTATTCTTTGGTAATATGCATTTTTTCTAAGAGATCTACCAGAAGAAGATTTTTTTCTTTTAGAATAAGGTTTAATTTAAATAAGTTATTCATAGCATTTTTTAATGCTTTCCTAAAAAAATTTTCATTGATTTTTCCTTTTTGAAATTTATTATTTAAGTTTACTATTGATTTTATTAGTGCAAATAGTTCTGCCTCTATTTTAGATTCGAGTCTAGGATTAATGTTAGTATCTTCTACCATATTGCATTTAACAAAAAAAGTCAAGATTTTTATATAACATTTGGATTAAAAGTTAATAAATCTACCCAAATAATGTTGGGCGTAAAAAGTAGAATAATATAGCGACTATTACACCTACGATTATTGTAGAAATTAACACGCGGGTAGTAGAAGAATTACTTAATTCTCTAATAGCAAGCGTCATCAAAATAGGTACCCAAATTGAGATTGTTAGGGCATCAATCACGTCCAACATCCCCCAAATAGGCGACTCGAACATCACAGCTAATATGGAATCATTAACACTAGAAATATTAGATGAGTTTATAGTGGGAAAGGCAAAAAGAACAATTAATATTTTAATTGCATTTATTAATAAAAATGGTGTAAAAGCGCATAAAAGCATCTTAAATTTATATGCTCCTTCAATATGCAACATTGTACCGCCTTTATAGATACTAAAGGGGCTGATATCCGTGTCCTTATATTTTTTTTTTGCTGCTCCTATTCCTTCGAAACGCCTTTCTAACTTGTCTGAGAATCCTACAGCATAATTAGCTCCCTTTGTAAATAGCCAAATTAATATCCCGAAAAATATCGTTTGAGAGCAGAATCCAAAAACGAAAAAAGAAACAAAAAAGCTCAAATTGAATAAAAATTGACCAACTGAAAAAGTAGTAAGGTCATCAAAATTAAAATGTGAAGCAAAAGCTAAGCCCATTAATCCATATAATAATGAACAAAACAATACAATCCACCATCCCGGAGCTTTACTTCTTTTATGATTTATATCATGAAAAGCCCTAGGAGCGCTCACAAAAAGGTAGAAGATTTTCCTATACAACGGATATGGGGCAGTCCACTGTGCTTCATATCTTCTGAAAAACTTAATTTTTTCAATTCTTTCAACTTTTAATCTAAAACCGCAGAAATTGCAAGCAAAACTATCAGCAGTATTCTCATTTCCACATCTTGGGCACCGCAGGAATGCAGCAACTGTTTGAGACATTCTTATTATTATATTTTAAATTTTTTTTTAATATTCATATAATAAATTAATCTTATAAAAATCTCTTCCAATTTTTCAATCTACTCTTAATACACAATTTTATGAATTTATATATTTTTTTAATATTAGTGGAATTCTATTATGGAATGATTTTTTTCCTTGATAATTTGATAATTTCTGTTTAAAAATAATTTTGCTAGTTCTAAATTGGTTTTTGTATGGCTTGTAATTTCTTGTACTTTAATTTTTGACGGCTCGCTAGCATAACCCATTATGGGTATTAACTGATCACTTAGATATTTATCAACTGGAATTTTATTTTTAATATAAGTAATTATTTGGTTTGCTGCTATTTTACCTAGATTTTCCGAGCTAATAGTCTTTTCCCCAAGGATTGTTCCAGTAGAAATAATTGCCCCCGTATCTGAACATGCCCATAACGAAAATCCTATCCCAGGACTTAATGACTTCACATTTTTATAATTAATTTTTACATCCATATTTAGATTTTTTTTAAGGTGATACTGGACAGCTTTTTTTATTCTCTCTCCAATATTTTTACTTTTTAATTGATTTGTAATAACAATTTCACCCTGAATTAGATTAACACTTCCTAATTCAGTTAAAATAATAGGTTTAATTTTATTTTTGGGAGGTGTGATTGTACATTTTACAATAGCTCCACCCTTCGGATAAAAACCATGTTTCTGAATTTCAATTCCAATATTTATTCCTGATTTTTTATAGATTTGATAGGTTATTTCCTTTAGGTAATTCAAACTTGGAGCCCATTTACCGAATGTACCTCCCCCAAAAATAGAAATTGAGATTTCTAATATTTTTGGCGTAGTAAGTCCTAAGCAGGCAATTAGAATAGGTTGAAGCAATAATCCTATACTCCCTGCTGTTCTTATTTCAACCTTAATATTACTTTTTATTTTTCTTTTTGGGTGTAATGTGATTTCTGTAGTTCCCACCTTACATTCAGATAATGTACTCTGGGTTAATTCAGCTAAAGTTTTAAGGCCCATTAAATGTTGTGTTCTTAGTCCTGGAGTAGATCTGTTAGCACGAATATTTATAATTCGGATTGGGCGTTCTAATAATACAGAAAATCCTGCTCCTAATCGAAGTATAGCCCCACCACCTTCTCCAAAAGAACCATCAATTTCTAAAAATTCATCTTTTGCCATAATTTATCTTTTCATTCAAAGTTTTTTATTCTATTAATACCATTAAATTCTTCAATTAATTCAACTACTTCTTTCGGAACTAAAGTTTTCCATTTTTTATTATTTCTGAGAATTAAATTTCTAATGTAATTACCATTAAATTTTTTTTTAAAAATTGTAATTTTCTTCTCAACTTTAATTTCTTTATTGAGAAATAATTCTCTAACCCAATGACTATTAGAAAAAATTGAATTAAATTTACCTACTATTGAGATTACATGATCTACCCATTTTTTAGCACTGAAAATATCTGGGATTTTATATATTTCATAAAGTTTAGGCGAGATTCTTCTTTTATCTAGAGCAGCTTTAAGAAATTTCTTTCTTTCTTCGCTAGTAAATGGATCATATATAGAATTAGATAATTGACTGCTACCTATTCCAATCTTTACTTTTTTGTACGATTTTAATATATTATTGAGAACATAAATATGTCCATGATGAAGAGGTTGAAATCTTCCTATAAATAAAGCTATTTCTTTTTTTTTACTTTCTATTTGTCCGTTTTTTTCTTTAAATAGAAAATCAATATCCATATCAATTAATTTCTTCCATATTTTTTTTGTAATTTTAGTATTTTTTTCATTCTCCAATATTGATTCAAGTTCAGTTCTACTATAGAATTTACTCTCTTTCACATCCAATTCTTTAGGATCTGGTTCCAAATGCGTATTATAGTCAATAATACCAAAAAAAACATATACCATCTCTACTTCCTCAATCCATAATTCATCTTCTTCAATCCATAAATCATGAAGTATTATTTTTTGAATGGATTTTAAAGGAATTCCAAATTCTTCTTCAAGTTCTCTGATTGCATTTTTTTTAATTTCATTTAGGGTTAAATTTTTAGACCATATTACATGACCAGAAGAAGAGTCTGTAAAAAATCCAGGAAATGATTCTTTTTTATTTCCACGCTTTTGAACCAAAAAAAAGAGTTCTCCTTTAGGATTTTTAGATATTATAAATAATCTAGTAGTTATATGAGGAATTTTTTTAAGATGGGCTTCTTTTCGTTTTTTTGGAAAAATATATTTAGAAATATGGCCTGATTGTAAATATTTTATATTTTCGTACTTAATACAAGCCAAAATTTCTTCTTCCATATTTGTTTGATTCCATTTACAATTTGATAGTTATAATATCTCCAACTTTAAAACTTAATTCCTTAGATGCATTTCCTTGATTAAAAGAGATCTCAAGAAATCCAGTAGAACCTACTAAGAATAAAACAGAGTTTACTAGTACATCTGAGAAATGGGTAGTTAACTTGCCTTCATATTCATTTTCATTTAGATTTATTCTAATAGTTGATCCCTCTCTTAAAACAAAATCTGAATCTGTAATAATATCATTCGCAACAGGGATATTAGTAATTCCATTTCCAAATGAATCGATAAACTGGATCATGCAGCGTATTTTTTTCTCTTTTGGATATAATTCGTAAATTAAAGGTGATTCAATTAGACTACTGAAATTAAATTTAGATCCAAATTTTTTAAGAGAAATGCCAGTTGAGATATAAGCTCCTATTGGTGCCATAATATCTCTTCCATGAAATGTGTTTGATATTGGAAAATTAAAATATTCATCATTTTGAATACAAATACATTCTGAGATCTCTGCCTTATTAAATACATTTGGAAAAATCCCATTATCAGGTCCTACAAAAAAATAATTTGAATTTGTCTTCAAGGCAATTATTTCCCTTGAACTTCCTACTCCTGGATCAACAACAATTATAAAAGTCGTTTCTTTAGGAAAATGATTATAAGTGGTTTTCAAAATATAAGAGGCTTCAATTACTGAATATGGAGAAATTTGATGAGAAATATCAATAAATCTTACATAAGAGTTAATTTTTAATATGACCCCTTTCATAGACGCTACATAATGATGTCCTTTTGTTCCAAAATCCGTTAATAAGGCAATAATGGGTTTTTTATTGAACTCAGTCATTTTAGAAAGAATTAAGACTTTTGTTAAAGAAAAATCTGTGAAGATACGTTAAATTCAACTTATTTAGTTTTCCTATATTTTTGATCCACTTTATAAAACTCTTCCAACGCCTTTGATTTTAATCGATATTCCTCTTCCTTATCAAATTGTACTAATTTTTTAGAAATTTCGCTCGCTTTTTTATAAGAAATATAAGCAGTATGAAAATTTTCATTCCGAAGTGCATTTCTAGCTTCTTGTACTACCTTCTCTTTTTCTTTAAATAATTCAGGAACTTGACGTGAAAACATACTTTTTTCCTTTAAAGATACCGCAATATCCATTACGTATAAACCCTCGGCAATTTCTGCTGCTTTATTATAAAATTTTGCCGCTTTATCATATTCTAATGATTTATTGGCACTCTCAGCGGTTTTATAATATTCTGAAATTTTTTGATGTTCCCCATTTTCAACTTTTTCTAAAAGCTCTTGCACGATTTTTCTTTCTTTTTTACCTCCACTAAGCATGAATTTAGTAATATTAATAATACTTTCTTTTAGAGATTCAGGTTGAAGAATGTCAACTAATGGTTCTAAGTGTTCTAAATAAATATCTTTTAAGATTATTTCAAATTCTTCTCTTGACTTTTTTAAAATATTAAGACTTGGTAGTTCAAAAGCTTCAGCAGCTTCTTTTAGTTCCGAACGAAATTTTTCGGGTGAATCATTTTCATTCATTAATAATCCAATTATAATTCCAGAAGCTTTCCTAGTTAGTTTTCCCTTGAATCTATAAAGATAAGAAAAAATACGAAATTCCTTTAATTTCAATAAATTGTACTGGTTTTTTGAATGATCAAGGTTTAATCGGAGGAATAAATCATTAGTAATTTCAAAATTCGATTTACCCTCTTTAAAATAATAACCCATTGTTTTATAATCTGAATCTGTTGGAAGTAGTATTAAAAAACAGCCAGTTGGCATATAAAATATAGCACCTTATTGATATAATATTTTTAAGACTTATAATATAAATTTAAAAAAATTATGATTGACTAGAGCTAATTAACCTATTAGTCTCTTCTCTAATTGATTGAATTATATTTAACAGTTGAGCATAATAAAGATTATCTGATACTGTTTTTGAAGCTTGCCGTATAATATCTATAGCTTTCTTTTCTTCTTCTGTTATTACTTCGATTGATTTTTTATCCCACAGCTCTTTTACTTTTTCATTAAAATCATCCGATAATTCCTGAAGACTTCTATTAGATTGAACCCTAAATTGTTTTAAAACTTCTACAATTAATCTAATATTCTCTGTCATCGCAACTGTCTGTTCTGAAAAATTTTGACTCACTTCAGTAATAGATGTGCTCATTTGAGAGACCTGACTTATAGTCGTATCAAGACTTTGCATTATCTGGTTTATCTTCTTTATCATCTCTTCTAATAATTGTTCTGCCATGATTTACACCAATTTTTTCTTTATTAAAAAATATCTATTCTAAAACTTCCTCCTCCTCTTCTTTTTTAAAAGATTCTTTAAGGTTTTTTACAGAATCAATAGCTTCAGATAACAACAAATTTACAGTCTCTTGATTAAGAACAGTTTCCGATAATTTAGCAAAATCCTCAAGCTTGCTGATTAAATTAGTAAGAGTGTCTAAGCCTAAACCTTCTTGAATTACATTCAATTCGGTTGTTGTACCCTCTCCAATTTTTTTTAAAGTGTCAATATGTTTAGTTTGAGTTAAGTTAATTTCTGTAGAAAATTCTTCTAATTTCCCTGTTACAGTTGAGATTTTCTCTTCAATATTAGTATTTAACCCATCTAGAGAGTTCTTTAGATCTTGTATTGCTTTTCCAAGCTGCGCTATCCTTTTATAGATATTCTGCAATAAATCAGTTAGCATTTCCGCCATTTTAATCACGCTTTTAGGTTATTTGGTTTATTTAATTTACTTAATTGTCTAAAAAGGCTTATTCGTTAAAGCAATAGATCATAATTTTTTTTTTTAAACGAATTTTTCTTATTTTTATTATAATAAACAATCCCAAGAATAAAAATTTTTAAGATTTCACATTTTTGAATTTATAATATGGACCCGGGGGGATGTGTTCAGGAAACTCGAAATGAGTATATTCCATTGAACCCCCGATCTCAGGCTTTTACTAGATACGGACACTGTTAATTTGGGGTATGTATGTCCGTCGGTCATTTATAAGACCTGCGCTAATTGATCAAAATTAAAAGCCAATTCTTGGTAACCAAGCTTAGCTACGGGTCCAAAAATCTTTTTTCTTACTCTAGATAAAAAATGTATAAAATTTAACATTTACTCAATTCCTTCGTCAATGTAGTTGATTAAAAAATTCAATATAATCCTCATCTTTAATATCTTAGCTTTTCGTTATTAGATATTATTAGGATAAAAATTATTTTATTCAAATTGTGTTTTTATTACCCTAATTCTATGAAACTAAGATATTCATTAAAATAAGAGACAAATTATGCATTATTCTAATCGTGAAACATCTATTTCACGTTCTTTTTTTTACTTATATTTAAGAAACATGTTAATATAGATTATATAAAATTTCTGTAGATAATAAGTTTTAATCCAAAATTAATGGAATATTAAAATACAGTAAATAAAAGAAAATAGAAAAAAAAGAGATCTAATTATTAAAAATTTTACGCTATA
>SDBS01002579.1_pt1 | contig 18064 bp, 18 predicted proteins | sample 2277091 | NCBI WGS metagenome assembly SDBS01 (sample SAMN10404972, study PRJNA504765) | marine sediment metagenome | isolation source: marine sediment core GS10_PC15, 163 cmbsf | place: Arctic Ocean: Southern Knipovich Ridge | collected 2010 | reverse complement strand
GATAGACATCATCAAACCGGTGACACCACCAACCGTAAACAGGAATACCCCTGCAATGGCATACAACATCGGGGTTTCAAAGGTCATGGCACCACGCCACATTGTCGCCATCCAGTTAAATACTTTCACACCGGTTGGCACCGCAATGAGCATGGTGGCATACATAAAGAATAACTCACCGACTATAGGCATCCCTACAGTGTACATGTGATGCGCCCACACGATAAACGACAGGAAGGCGATGGTTGCGGTGGCAAACACCATGGAGGCATAACCAAACAATGGCTTGCGGGCAAAGGTCGGGATGATCTGCGAGAACACGCCGAATGCAGGCAGCACCAGGATATACACTTCAGGGTGCCCAAAGAACCAGAAGATGTGCTGGAATAATACCGGATCACCGCCACCGGTAGCATCAAAGAAAGAGGTGCCAAAGTGGCGATCGGTGAGCAGCATGGTTACCGCACCGGCAAATACCGGAATTGCCGCCAATAGCAGGAATGCAGTGATGAGCCAGGTCCATACGAACATCGGCATTTTCATCAGGGTCATGCCCGGTGCGCGCATGTTCAGTATGGTGGAGATGATATTTATTGCACCCAGTACAGACGAAATACCAAGCAAGTGGACCGTCAGTATGGTGAAATCCATGCCGATTCCACCTTGTATCGATAACGGTGGATACAGGGTCCAGCCTGCAGCAGGGCCGCCTCCTGGCATGAACAGGGACAATATCAGCAACGTAGCCGCAAACGGCAGGATCCAGAAACTCCAGTTGTTCAAACGCGGCAAGGCCATATCCGGTGCGCCGATCATCAGCGGGATTTGCCAGTTGGCGAGACCGACGAAGGCCGGCATGACTGCGCCAAACACCATGATCAGGGCGTGAACTGTGACCATCTGGTTGAAAAAGTGCGGCTCAACAACCTGCAAACCAGGTTGCCACAATTCCGCACGGATAATCATAGCCATGGCGCCGCCCACCAGAAACATGATGAACGCAAACCACAAATAGAGGGTACCGATGTCTTTATGGTTGGTAGTAAATAACCAACGCTTGATACCAGTCGGATGATCGTGTGCCATTTTTTAGATCTCCTTAAATAATTCGCTTAGCGCAGGGTCTTGATCTGCGAGGGCTGAACCGCATCACCTTTGTTATTGCCCAGCGCGTTGCGCTGGTAAGTGATAACCGCTGCGATGTCGACATCGCTTAATTGTTTCTTGAAGGCGGTCATGAGCGTACCGGCCTTGCCGTTCATTACGATGTCCAGAAGCGCTTTCGTCGGACCATTGGCGATCTTACTGCCAGTAATGGCCGGGAACACACTCGGGACACCAGCACCGGTAACGCCGTGACAGGCCACACAGTTTTGCGCATAAACCTTCTCACCACGCTTCACCAGTCGGGTCCTGGTCCAGCTCTTGCCAGCCGCAGCGGCGGCCGCAACCATCTGTCCCTTACGGCGATTAACCCACTTCTTGAAGTCAGATTCACTGACCGCATCGACAACTATTGGCATGTAGCCATGGTCCTTGCCACAAAGCTCGGCACACTGGCCACGATAGGTGCCGGGCTCATCTATCTTGACCCACATCTCATTGATAAAGCCGGGGATGGCATCCTTCTTGGCAGCAAACGCCGGGACCCACCATGCGTGGAGTACATCATTAGCGGTAACGAGCAGGCGGATTTTCTTACCCACTGGCAATACGACACGATTGTCCACTTCCAGCAAATAATTATCGCCTTTTTTCACTCCGGCTTTGAAGCCATCTTTGGAAAAAACCGGTGAACCGATCTGGTCACGCGGAGTCGACAGAGCGCTCATGAATTTGATGCCATGGTCCAGGTAGTCGTATTCCCACTTCCACTGGTAACCGGTGATCTTCAAGGTCATGTCAGAACCGCTGATATCATCCATCTTCAGCAACGTGCTGGTAGCGGGAATCGCCATACCTACCAGGATAACGAAAGGAACGATGGTCCAGATAACTTCCACCACGGGGCTGTCGTGAAAGATGGCCGGTTTTTTACCGCGACTCTTGCGGTGGAAAATGATCGACCACAACATTATCCCGGTCACCAAGATCATAATCACAAAAACAATCAGGGTGATCAGGTTATGCAGTTCCAGGACTTCCTGTGCCATCGCCGAAACCGGGCGCTGAAAATTCAGCTCATATGCGGCGGCGGCAATACCGGAAAATGCTAAAAGAGAAATACCAGCAAACAGGCGAGCAAGAATGCCTGTGGCTGGTTTGAGACGACTCTTGAACATGCTCTGCTCCCGTCGGAAACGATAATTATTAAAAAGTTATTGCTTAAGAACGAACACTGTATTTCGTTCAATATTCTTTCCGTTTCTCACCAGCCCGATAAACAATTCAGTCCGATTGCGAATCACTGAAGTTCCTGGCGACTCGCCTGTTCTCTGGGGCCGTATCGCTTGTCCGTGTTATTTATTGCAGCTGGTTTAAATTTATTTACCGGTTATTTCCGACCGCCATTCCTGGAGCACTCCCCTCAGTCAGTAACTTTTTTTGTCTTTTATGCGGTTTGGTACCTATGTTGGTGGCGGACACTATCATAGGCGATGCATCACTGGCAACAAATCTGATTCGTCAATGATCTGGATCAAACCTGACTAAGAAACATGGGTTTCGCGTCAATAAATCTGTCTAATGATGTAAATAAAAACCATTCACAATTAGCTTCATCAAGGCAATGAGATGTAGCGTGAAACACTCCTGAAATCACACTGATTAGTGTATGGAATCTGCCCCAACATTGGTGCTGACAACCGTTGGCTTAAGGTAGTAACTGTTTCCTCAATCCGTTCCTGGCCGGGATCAGTGGTGTTGGCGATCCAGCCGGCCAACGCCACGCCTGCGGCTTCAATTGCGCGTACGGTAAGTAATGCATGACTAATGCACCCCAATCGCAGCCCCACCACCAGGACGACGGGCAGACCCAGGGCCTTGGCTAAATGCTCATTGGTGATGACATGGCCCAATGGCGCCATCCAGCCACCCACCCCCTCAACCACTATGGTTTCGCTTTTCTGTTTTAATATTTCAAAATGTTTAAACACGTTTTCCAGTTCAATTTTTATCCCGACTTCCTGCGCAGCCAGATGCGGCGAGATGGGGGGCTGAAAGGCATAGGGATTTATATCAACGTATTCGGCATCAACATTGGCGGCAGCCATCAGCATTTGAGCATCGTTATTGCGCAAACCGTGCTCGGTGCTGTGGCAACCGCTGGCCACCGGTTTCATACCAACGACGCGATCGCCCCTCTTCGCCAACAGGTGTATTAGTGTTGCGGCTACCAGCGTTTTGCCCACACCGGTATCGGTGCCGGCAACAAACCAGCCGCGGCTCATCGGCCCCTTCCGCCAATGGCGGAAATGGAGATGCGGTGTACACCATCATCAAGGTCACTACGTGTGACCTGGCCTGCCCAGGCGTGTCCGTAGATGGCGTCGTAGGTGGCCGGAATTCTGCCGTTTTTGGCCAAGGCTTCGTAAGCGGACCTGAATCTTGTAAACGTTGATTTGCCGCTCAGACCCCGTGCCCGCTGTGGCGCGACATTGTGCGCACCCACCCCTTTCAGATCTCTCATCATCGCGGTGACATCAGCGTAGTCGAGGACTAGATTCTCGCGATCCATAACCGGCTCAATCAGACCGGCGCGCATCAAGGCATCACCCAAATCATGCATGTCGACAAAATCGTGCACGTGAGGCGTTTCATTTACCTCACGCCAGGCCTGGCGTAACTCGTACAAGGTATCCGGGCCAAAAGTACTAAAAAGAATGGTGCCGCCCGGCCGCAGTACACGTGCAAACTCGCTGAACACCGCATCCGGGTCACACCACTGCAAGGCCAGGTTGGAAAATACAAGATCAACGCTGCTGGACGCAATAGGCAATTGCTCTGCGTCGCCGGCCACATAACGGCCCTTGCGCCACCGTCCGTGTTGCTGTTTGGCCTGCATCACCATGGCCGGCGCCAGATCAACACCAATGATTTTTGCGCGCTTGTAAAACGTGCGGAGAGCACGTGTGCAATATCCGGTACCACATCCCACATCGAGTATGGTTCGAATCTTGATATTGATTACATCAAGCCGTTCCAGTAGACGATCGGCAACTTCGTACTGCAATGCAGCGTAGTCATCATATGTGCCCGCCGCCCGGTCGAAGGCAAGACGAACCTGGTGTTTGTCCAACCGCGGTGCCTTATTGTTGCGCATGGAGAAATTCCTTCAGACGGGCAGCGAAGGCCTGCTCATGCGACAGGAATGCCGCGTGGCCGGCGTCATCAAACAAGGTGTATTGCCCATTGGCCAGATTGTTGGCGAGATACTCGCCGGCGGCCGGCGGCGTCAGGCGGTCGCGGCCACCGTTAATGACCAGCGCAGGTTGTTCAAGACTGGCGAGCTGCGGTCGTAAGTCTGTAACACGCAAAATATCCAGTCCGGCTGCCAGCGCCATCGGGTCCGGTTCGCCGTGATTCAATACCTGCTCGCGCAACCGACGAAGGAGTTCGCGCGCATTCTTTTCCTTACCTGTCTGCAGACTGAGAAAACGATCAAGCGTGGCTCTATAGTCCTTCGTCAAGTCAGCCGCAAATCCTTGCAGTGTTTCCGGTGCCATTGCGTGCGGCCAGTCTTCGCTTTTTACAAAGCGCGGCGTCGCCGATACAAGGACAAGTGCGTTGACCGCTTGCGGATGACGGCTTGCCATATTCATGGCCACCAGCCCTCCCAGCGACCAACCCAGCCAAACCGCCGGTTTGCCAATGAGCCTCACCAACACATCCGCCGTTTTGTCGAGATCGAAATAGTGATCCGGTGCGGGGCTGCGTCCGTGCCCGGGCAGATCCACCGTGGTCACTCGATAGTCCCCGGCCAAATGCTCAACCAGGCTACTGAAAATACCCCCGTGCAGACCCCAGCCATGGATCAATACCACATCTGGGCCGGCTCCCATCTGTTCAAAATAGACAGTGGTCATGCGACATTAATCTCGATCTGCGCCAACGTCTCCAGCAGTCGATCAACATGACGCGGTTCGTGCAAAGCAGAGAAGGTAATGCGCAGACGTGCCGTGCCGGCGGGCACGGTCGGCGGTCGTATCGCCGGCACCAGGATGCCTTGCGCCTGCAAAGCCTCGGCCGCCTTCAGGGCAGCTTCTTCGCTGCCCAACACCAGTGGCTGAATGGCGGTTTGTGAGGGCAGTATTGACAGTCCCAGTGCAGCAATACCTTGCTGGAATTGCGCCAGCAATTGCTGCAGGCGCTCGCGTCGCCAATTTTCTTCGCGCACGATGCGCAAGCTGGCACGAGTCGCCTCGGCCACGGCTGGTGGCAAGGCAGTGGTATATATATAAGTACGGGCACGCTGGATCAGGGTTTCAATCAATTCATCGCTACCAGCGACAAAGGCGCCAAATGTTCCCAGTGCTTTGCCCAGAGTTCCCATGTAGATAACAGGATCACCCAATTCAAGGCCCGCGGCACTGAAACTACCGCGACCATTTTCCCCCAGCACACCGAAGCCGTGGGCATCATCCGCCAGCAGCCACGCCTTGCTGGTTTTTGCAAGCATAAGCAAGTCAGACAAGGGGGCAATGTCGCCGTCCATGCTGAACACCGCGTCGGTGGCGATGAGCCGATTGCTGGCATCGTCCGTCAGTAATACTTTGGCCTTTTTTGTATCCGCATGGGCAAACCGTTTTACTACTGCGCGTGCAAGACGCGCCGCATCGAGCAGGGAAGCGTGGTTGAGTTTGTCCTCAATGATCAAGTCATGACGATTCATCAGTGCCGTAATGATGCCCAGGTTTGCCATGTATCCCGTAGAAAAAACCAGTGCCCGTTCGCTACCGACGAATTCCGCCAGCTCCTGTTCCAGATTGTGATGCGGCGTGGCATGACCCGTGACGAGATGTGACGCCCCGGCGCCAACTCCATACTGTTTCGCCCCCCACTGCAGAGCTTCGATCACGCGCGGGTCCGCGGCCAGACCCAGATAGTCGTTACTGCAAAACGAGATCAGTCGCTGGCCGTCGACGTCAATTTCAACCCCCTGGGGCGATTGCAACAGCCGGCGCTGGCGAAACAGTTTCTGCGCCTTCAGTTGTTGCAGCTTATGCTGGAGTTCGGTCATAGTAGTGGTGCGCAGCCGGTGTGTTTAAAGGTTTGCGCAGTGTAGTGACTATAAACCACTAGTCAACATGCAAGGATGCAAATGGTTTACAACAGATTTAAAAGTATACTGAATGGGCTGCTGGCTGGTACCTGTGAGTTGTGTACCGCCCCACTCCATCGTACGACAGCACTTTGTCAGGCGTGCGAGAACTCGCTCACCCGGCCCGGTCCCTGTTGCGAGATCTGTGCTGCCGAACTCCCGATTGGCGATCTTTTCCATATTTGTGGCCATTGTCAAAAAAAACCACCCGCCTTCGATCACGTCAGCGCCGCCCTGGTTTACGGCGAACCCGTTAACGGGCTGATTCATGACCTGAAATACAACAAAAAACTCTATCTTGCTCGCACCCTCGGCGAGCTGCTCGCAAAATCCATCTGCCGCAAATTTTCCTGTCTGCCAGACTTATTGTTACCGGTACCGTTGCATCGTGCACGGCTGCGAAAACGTGGTTACAACCAATCACTCGAAATTGCCCGACCGGTGAGTCGGCGCCTCGGTATAAAAATAGATGCGCATCTGGTTAGCCGAATCCGCAATACGGACCCGCAGACCATGCTGAAACCAGGACACCGCGCCAGAAACGTAAAACACGCCTTTAAGTCAATCAAATCGGTTGACGGTAAACGCATTGCTCTGATCGACGATGTTATGACCACGGGGCATACCGTCAACGCAGTAGCGCGGGTATTAAAGATGGCCGGGGCGAAAGAAGTGCTGGTGTGGGTGGTGGCCCGCGCCTGACACACGGCAACAGAATCTACCTGTCGTCGCACTGAGCAAACCGGTATCCTGTTTCTTTTTTCAGCATGAGCCCAGGTTTGCTACTTGTTTAATATCGTACTCTACCAGCCCGAGATCCCGCCAAACACGGGCAATATCATTCGACTCTGCGCCAATACCGGTTGTCGACTCCATCTCGTCGAACCACTGGGATTCTCGATGTCGGACAAACAGCTACGTCGTGCCGGTCTGGACTACCATGAACTTGCCAATGTCGAGGTTTATCCGGATCTGGATTCATGTTTGAAGAAGTTGGATGGTGGGCGGATCTACGCGTATTCCACCAAAGGGCAAAACAACTATACCAGTGTTGACTACTGCACTGGAGATGTGCTGCTGTTTGGTCCCGAGACACGTGGGCTTCCGTTGTCACTTCTGGATTCCCTGCCGCCACAACAAATTTTGCGTATCCCGATGAAAGCGGGAAATCGCAGCCTGAATCTGTCAAATTCAACGGCCATTGCTGTCTATGAGGCCATGCGCCAACTGGGATTTTCAGACGTACAGTAGCTGGAAAAAGTATGGAAACCAGTTCAGGAGTCAGATGCACCCGATTTTATTTCTGGCTTGTTAGCAACAAGTGCGTCCTGATCGGCTGCCACGGTTGTTGTATTATGCGCCATTTTTCGGTTTGAGCGCTGGCTTCGAGTTGTCACCAGTCTAATCCGTTTCGCTTCAAATTTGTGCGCTTTCATACGACGACCGTTGTAAAATAAAACATACCACGCGCGCTCCGGGTTGAGTTCATCAGTATCTGCTGCCCAGTACCAGTCACTCGTTGCGGTGGGGAAGAAACGTCGTTCGACCAACCCCTTCCCCTTTTTCTGTTCACTGTATTGAACCAGGGACATGAGATCGGCGCGTGTCGGTAAACGCCAGTCAGAAAAACCACAGAGCTTTAACTCATTAACAGCCTTGATATAGGAGTCGGTATCGCAATTGATTCCCCCACGGCATTTGCCGTTGTCCGCCGCGCCCACGTTACCACCGATGGATACCTCACTCGGGTTGTACCAACTGTAGAAATTTCCGGCATCACGCAACCCCCGGTCCTGGGTCTTTTTCTCCCAGAGCAGCCCGGTGCTTTTATCTTCAACGCAATCCCACTTGCTGGCACTCTCGTTCAGCTCGCCATTGGTATGGTCGATCTTCACGTACTGCGGAGCCTTTGCCAATACGATGGTGATGTCTGTCGGTTTGGGGAAAGTGACTAGTAGGCCAACAGGGTTTACAGCTGGCACAATGCGCACCGGCTTGGCCGTAGCAGTTTTCTTTGGCGCGACTACGACCGAAACCGCGTCTGGCGCGGGCGGCGAGTCAACAGCAGACAACAAAAAGGCCACGAACCCCGCTGTCACGAGCCCCGCCATTAATAAACCCCTTCCTTTTTTGCAGAATTTGATCTCCATATCCCGTCTCTTGTCGGTAGTTGCTGCTTAGCTGAGTGCTCCCTTTTAGCCCGGGATATCCCCTCCATGGGATAAAAGCAGTCTTTGTGATTCCTACACTTAATAAATAGAATATAAGCAATTATTATGCCAGAAATAGATAAATATCTTAAGTTATTGTTTTTATTTTGTATATCTAGTTTGAAACCCGTTCAACCGCGAAGTTTATGCCACTGATAAATTGATTTCGGCGGGACACCCGGACCTCAAGTGCGCGCACTCTGGAAAGGCCAAGTTCCTCGATTTGCCCGGGGGATACGCGTACCAGGTATTTACCATCCGGAACGACTGTAAAGACGTAAAAACCGTCAAACGCGCTCCTGGTTTCAGCGACCAGGTTACCTTCCGCGTTGATCAGTTCCAGTGTCACATTGCCCGCCGCGTTGTAGCGACTGTCACGACGAAAGTAAACCGTTCCGTCGATTTCGCCTGTTTCGATGACCGGGAAATCAATGCGGGCGACCTGACCCGGTCGCGGCGTCAGACGAACACCCTGCAGTGTGGGGGCCCATGTCGGATCTTCCAGTGATTCCACTGCCAGACCAATATCGGTCACATTGTGCACCTGTAATCCGGTCAGGAAAGCGATGCCCTGCTTGTCGGTTTTCACCTGCGACACCGTGCCGTTAATCCTGAGACGGGCTCCCTGCAACGGCTCATCGCCTGCGCTGTAGATTCCGTCATCGTCATGATCGATAAAGACTCGCGCCGAGATCGCGCCGCGACCGGCGACCGGATCCGAGCTCATCTTCCAGTATGGCGTGCGCGGTTCCTGCCCGAGACCAAAAGTCAGACGGAAATTGATGCTGGCATTTCCGTTCGTCGAGTAATTGGTCCCCACGGTATATGCGAACTTGCCCTTGGGTCTATTGATATTGAATGCATACTGATCGTAGCCCTGGTTCAGGAGGCGCGTTCCGCTGAAAGATAGCAATACACCCTTGTAGCGAATCTGATCCACGGTGAGTCCCGCGCTGCTAATCTCGCTTGTCGGCACGGCGGTATAACTCAGATCTCCGCGAACACTTGTACGCTTGCCATGATAGCTAAGCTGAGTCTGGCCATTTAACAGATTTTGCTGGCCTGTTTGCGATACCAGGTTCAGGTTATTGGAAAAAGCCAGTCGATGTGCGCCAATGGAGATACGGTTGCTCAATTCCGTACGCTCGGCTCCCGACTGATAATGGAATCGTAGCCACCTGAACTGAAGCGGGATACGCGGAATAACGGTCTGTGGAATAGCCGTATTGAATGTACCTTCCCAATAATTTTGTGTCGGATCTGCCAGCAGCGGGAAACGTTCTGACACGTAATTTTCCATCAGCACCGACTTCAATGTCAGCGAACTGGATTGCCCGATCCGCATTTGCCAACCAAGATCTGTGGCCATACCGCCGTTGGACGCACTAATGACATTAGCGGTGACAAAGCTGCCTGCAAGCAACATTTGAACACCTGTACGTGCGTAAACGTAACTTTCCGGTGATGCGCCCAGTAGTTCAGCAGAACCCAGTGTAATCTGATCCAGCCCAACACTGACATTAAAACTTTTTGCGACGCCATAACTATATTGCAGAGACCCACGTACTCCACCGTCCACGTCCTGGCCGGTAAAACCGGTATATTGGTGTTCCCCGTTTTTCACCAGCGCGTCACTAATATCAAAATTTTGCGTTTCTTCCCGTTTTTGTCCCTGCGGTCCGTAGAACACAAGGCGGAAATAGTTGCGGCCAAAGAACAGGGGTACGTCCTCGAAATTATACTGGCCATTGGCATCGGGCCTTTGCAATCCAATGAGCGCGTTGTTTTGATACAACTCGACCTCCCAACCGGGTAACAAATCGCCACGGAAGGTGTTTTTGTCGTATTGATTTTGTCGATACAGCGGTCGGTTACTGACGTAGACGCCCGGCGATGGTTGTTGCGGGCGGGTAATGGAATCCGTACCCGGGGCATTCACATGACCAAAGGCATATTGTCGGGCATTCAGATTGCCTAACAGGCGGCCACTGGGGTCTGAGCGACTGAGGGTTAGCCGACCGACATCAACAAGATTCTGCTGACTACCGCTGAGGTATAGCGATGACTCCATCTTGAACAACTCACCGGTGGCATAAGTGGTATACGCAAAAGAACTTGAAGTAACGCCTGTGGTTCCATCGCGTGTAGCGCGAAAATCAAATGTCTGGTTAACAAACGGCACGCGCCATTGCCGGTAGGGCTCAAAATGTCGAGGGTAGCCGGGATCCGGATCGCGGCGATGTGCTTGCGCATTTTTCAGGCGGCGTTCGCGCTCCATGCGTTCCTCAAACGGCAGCTTCTCACTCGATATAATTTTTATTTGCGATGAAAACAGATCGACGTCGAGCCTGAATGGCATCCATTGAGACAATAGCTGACTGTCTACGTAAATATCGTCTGGATAAATCTTGACCCGCAGGCGATCGAATTTCTGCGCCCTGCCTGACAACACGACTTCACCGCGTTTCACGTCAAGATAGAAAGTTCTGTCCTGTTGATATAAAAAACCAGCTGCAGTGCCATCTGAAATTTTAACTTCGATGGCGAGATCGACGATTTCTGCGAGCGCGGTCAGTGGAATAAGGACCAGGTTTTCCAGCGCATAAGCACCGAGTAACCCCTCCATCACATAACCACCCACCCTGACATTCAGCAGGCGAAGATTATTTTCATCAGGCTGTTCCTGAAGCGGGGAGGTAACCGCGGGCGCGGCAAGGACCGCGCTGGTAAAAATTAACGCGGCAAGGAAAAAACTGAATTGCCTGGTCAGGAAACTGGAATATCGTCGACGACGAGACAGTGCGGAGGAGCGATTAACTGAACCAGTTGCGCTGTGCATGGGTGCATTCGCAGGTGCCAGAAATTGCATAATTCCTGGAAGAAACCAGGGGCGATCCGTGCGAGTTCTCATCCATTAACCCAGCCCAATGCTAACGCGCCAGCGGAACGATGCGTGCCGACGCGCTGGCCAACACCTTGTCTCCCTGGGCAGCCGGTACACGATACACAACCTCTAATATCCCGTTATCCAGTTTGACTTTATTGGGTGCCTGTAAAGCGATCCTGACCATACGAAGTGTATTGGGTGTGTAAATCGCATTGCCACCGGATTTTGCCACGGTCACTTTCTTGCCGCCTTCCGGCGTGAAATACACGATGAAATCACCATACACGGAGCGATTGCCACTGCGTTTTGCCGTCAGCACCAGAATCGCTTTCTTGCTGTCTTTCGATCTCTTTTCCAGCCGTAATTTTTCCAGCGTCACCGTCGCCTGCGTAATTCCGTGCCGCACAATCACCGGAATGGAAATACCCAGCACCGGTATAATCCGAATAGAAAGTTTATTGCTCTTGCTTTTTACCTGCGTTTCAATGTTCTTGCCGGTGTCCGGCGGCAGACCCTGAAACAGCAGGTGTGATCGATACTCACCGTGTGCAAGATTTGCCGGTTTTCGAACCATCAATCGCACCACCTGGGATTGCCCCGGGGCCAGTGTCACTTGCCGTGGGGCATAGCGGATAATCTGGTCGGCATAAATTTCGCCTGCAACCGGTTTCTCAATCGGCACCACGCGACCGGTTTCAGTCATGCGTTTGCGCTCAAAGGTGATTCTGAAAGTACCCGTCTGGTCGCCACGATTGATCAGGTTGATGCTGGCGGTGCGGGTACGACCTTCAATGATGATTCGGGTCGGCGCCACCACCAGTTGCGGGGCAGCAAAGACTTCTATGGGGACAAGAACAGAGGTAATAACCAGCAGCGGGCTTATTACCCACTGTACAAACAGGCTGGAATATTTGTTTGCGGGGCAAACTGAGTGAAATATATTCTGGTTTGGGGTGGCAATTTCCATGAGACTAAGCAAGTTGCTTTTGATAGTGTTTTATTAGTAGCTGTTTCTCATAGTATTGTATTTTTACCAAAAAACAACGGGGCATTCACTGCCTGAATGCCCCGAATTCATTCCGCTTCTGAACAGAGTAGCTTATTCGTACAGCGCCGTAATAGTGTAAGTACCGCTGTAGGCGCCCCCAGTCTGACTCCCGGATACAGCCAATCTACCACCGATTGTCATGGTACCAGCATTGCCGGACATCGTACCGGTCCCGTCCGTGGCGGCATCTTCAGCCAGAAAAGTGAACGTATCAATCGTCATGTCAGTACCAGGGCCACTAACGGTAATACTTCCAGGCATGGTAATCGTATAACCCACATTAGCACCACTGAGGCCAAAATCAGCAGAGGTCACAGTGCCGCCGACCTCAGCAACAACATCGCCTGTGACGCTCGTAATGGAATCACCCGTGCCGAGAGTCGCAGTTCCGCCACCTGCACCAACAGAAATATTGCCAAAATTCATCCCGGTGGTTTCTGCAATTGTGATTGCGGTGACGATATTGGCAGCCGCATTACCGGTGTCGGTCGCCGCCTTGATATTAACGCCGTAGGTGGCAAATCCTATCGCGGCAGCACTTATCAGTGCGGATAAAATTTTCTTGTTCATCTTCAAACTCCTTCTCTTTAATTCAATTTCCGCAAATCATGGCCGCGGAGATGGAAAATTCATATTCAGCCTAAAAAGTTGTGCTGATTTCCCTAACGTACTGCAAATTCTGTGCCCGATTTCCTGTTTTTAGCGCTGCAAGACTGTTTTTGCCTGATATTTTATAAAACTTATAGTAATTCATTCAGTAACGTCAAGAATTCATTGATTTTAATCGATTAATAACCCCAATAAATTTGTGTTCTGGCCAAAATCACGCTAATTATAATTAATCACAACGGCCATCGTGCCTGAATAATTGCCAAAACCCTGGTTCGCACCGATATTTAATGTGCCGCCAACAGTCACGGACTGAACTCCGCTGCTATTTAACTGACCAGAGGCGTCAGGATTACTCCTGAAATTGGTCACAATCATGCTGTTGGCACCGCCGTCCGACAGGATCACGCTTGTTGGCAAACCAACATTATAGGTCGAATTGGGAATTCCGGAGATAGCGAAAGTCGCCGGGCTGCTGACACTGGCTGAATTCAGCTCCACACTGCCGGTGGAGACTCGCACCCCATCTGTATTCATCAGCACGGCGCCACCCAGCGGACCCGAGGTCATATCGCCAAACACCATGCCAGTCGCAGCAGCAATTGTGATATTGGTCGAAATCTGGACATCGACAGTGGCGGTCACCGTCGCCGCAACCGTGAGTGGAGGGACAATGAACCCCAACACCGTAAATGCTATAACTAACTGATTTTTTAGTGAAATATCCATTTTCTATTGCTCAAAAATACTTTTCGTTACAAATTTTTCGTCGCAGTTGCTTCTATTTCTACAATATAGTCTTGAATCGACCTTTGATCCAGCACACAACCTATTGATATACAATGGTTATAGTAAATGTTCCGCTATAACTTCCTACCTGCTGACCCGCACTAATGTTCAGCGTCCCACCGACGTAAATCGGTGTCGTTGTGTAATTCCACAAACCCGTGCCACTTTCAGTTACTGAGTCGGTCATCACATCCACTAGCATGGTTCCAGGCCCGGTCAAAGTCGCTGTACCCACAGTCACTGTCACTGTTCGCGTAGTGCAACCTGTGGGTGGGTTGGGATTTACTCCCGGGTCGTCTCCACTAAATGTTGCCGCAGTGACTGTGCCACCCGCTGGCGTCACACCTGCTGCGGAGATGCCGCCGGCGGTACTCACCGTAACTGTACCTCCACCCGCACTGCCAATAATGGCACCGAAGCTGAGAGTTTGTCCCGCCGTCAACACCATGTTGGCCGTGCAATTTGCACCGTTGGCAGCCCAGGCATGGGCCACATTTGGCCGCATGGTTATTACAGCAAGCAAGGCCACTATTACACCAAAAAAGAGACGAAATCCCTGCACCCGCAAGTCCCTGCTACAAACCATAAATCAGTCCTATTTTGCCAGGCATCCTGTCCTAAAACGCAATTCCTGTGTGTGCTTGCCAAATTAATTGATAATAAGTGAAACATGTGCCAAAAACGTGCCAACTTTACAAATTTTGGCAAAAACATAGAAAAAATAGCAAAAATTTTGGTGGCAGGCGACCCACAGGCCACCCCAGGCAATGGAACGAGGACGTATCATAAGGGCTGAAACGGTTATTAAGTACCTCCGACCCCTTATGCTTGTCAGGGGTTTTATCAATGAGTGCAACGATTTCAGGCAACCGTCGCGGATACTTTTGGGTGGCTGGTCCCCAATGCCCGGTGGCAAAATAGATTGATGGCGGTTTTTCGGTACGGCGATCCAGAAGATTGCCGGTGTGTCGCGCCTAATTCCTGCAGAGACGACATGGCATGTGGAAGGAAATTCCTGTCGGTTTATAGATATTGATATTGAGCGGTCATGAAAAATTTTTCTGTCAAATTTAACATCACTATAACAGCCGTTGCCCTGGCCGTAATGCTTGCTGGAATGTGGCTCGCTACGATCTATCGGGAAAACGATTCGCGGGTCATGTTGTTACCCGATCGGGTGATAACAGTGTTTTCCGATCCGAAACCACTGACGGCCTTTGCGCTCACCGATCACCAGAATCGGGTATTTGATCTCTCACGCTTAAAGGGCAAATGGTCGTTCCTCTTTTTCGGCTTCATCCATTGCCCGGACATTTGTCCGACAACCCTGGCGGTACTGGCCCGCGCACGTGACAAAATTGCCAGACAAGCCACCGGGGCTGAAGATATCCAGTTCATTTTTATCTCAGTTGATCCGAATCGCGATACCGTCGGCAGGCTTAGGCAATACGTTGGCCATTTTCACAAGACCTTTCTTGGTGTAACGGGAAACGACCCGCAGATTCGTAACCTGGCGGACCAGCTCGGCGCCCCGTATGAGGTTGCGTTCACGCCGGGTCTAAAAAACTATGCCGTCAATCACGCTTCTGCGGTATTTCTGGTCGATCCGCGCGCGCGATATCGTGCCGTTTTCACGCCGCCCTACGATGCGAAGGTAATAAGCAGGCGTTTCGAATTCGTGCGCAAGCTTGAAAGGCGTAGTGAAAAATGAGATCGAGACACCCGGTCTTCATCTGTCTCTGGCGCAGACCAGAAAAACCGCATATCCAGGGAGAAATCGCGCTGGGTAGTAAATTGCGCGGTGCTGAATAAAGACTAAAGTATGCGTTTAGCGACTGTTAAAATAAACTTTTGCTGTTATTCGGCTCTGACGGTTACTTCAACTGTTTCACCATGTAGTCGACGGCGGCCCTGACCTCGGCACCGCTTAGCGCCTGATTGCCGCCTTTGGCCGGCATCACTCCCCCACTTCCCTGTAGCCCGTTTATGGCGCTGGCATAGAGGATGTCGAGGCCCTTGGCGACACGCTTGGCCCACTGGCCGGTATCACCCACCTTCGGCGCGCCAGCAATCCCGGCACCGTGGCAGGCGACACAGGTGTTTTGGAAAACTTGCTGTCCGTTGACATTGAACGGTGCGGCGGCGGCGATTTGCAGGGGCACCCGCTTCATTTCCGTCGACGCGACATTGATTTGACCAACGGGTTTCATCCGCTCAGCGGCACCTGAACCGGAGCTCAACAGGGCTCTGCGATCCTGCAGGATTCGGTTAGGGGTATCGCGGTGATGATCCACGAAAATATAAATGAACAGCGCCAGCACGATGCTGACCATAGAAATAATCAAAACATTTTTCGCGAAACGTTTTTCAGCCATAAGTAATCCTTGTCATCAGTAGCGGATACTTACAACATAACAGGTAGGTGGCCCGCCCCATCTTAGTTTGAGTACACTGGATTTATTCCGTCCCGAAGAATATGGCCCGCGTGAAGAAAGTATAGTCCGCTTCCAGCGCACCGATACCCAAAAGTACCAGCAGCAAGACCGGCGGGACCACAATGACATATACCAGGGCCAGTCGCTCCCAGGCCATGTGCATAAAGAAGGCAACGATCAGCCCCGCCTTCAAAAACATGAAAATGAGGATCAGCGACCACCTGAGGTAACCCTCGAAGTTTAAGTAGTCAACCATATAAGACCCGGTGCTAAGAACGAATAACAAAAACCAGACTTTCAGATATATGCCAATTGGATGTTGTTGACCCTCTGCGTGTGCCATGGCTGCCCCTACCAAAGATAAAAAAGTGCGAAAATGAATACCCACACCAGATCGACGAAGTGCCAGTACAGACCCATGATTTCGACGATCTCGTACTTCCCCTTCCGACCGGTCATAAAACCCGGTCGCTCGTTGTCCAAATCTCCCCGTATAACCTTTATCGCCGTGATGATCAGGAAAATCACGCCGATCGTAACATGCGTGCCGTGGAAACCCGTAATCATGAAAAAGACCGAGCCGAACTGGGCGGCACCCATGGGGTTGCCCCAGGGACGGACGCCTTCTTCCATGATCAACTTGGTCCATTCGAACGCCTGCATGCCGACGAAGGTGGCGCCCAATGCTGCTGTGATCATTAAAAAAATAAAGGTTGTTTTACGATCCTTGAGATAGCCGAACCTGACGGCCAAGACCATCGTCCCGCTACTGCTGATTAAGATGAAAGTCATGATGGCGATCAGGACCAAGGGTATGTGCTGTCCCGCGATCGTCAACGCGAAGACCTCACTGGAATTGGGCCAGGGCACCGTGGTGGACATGCGCACTGTCATGTATGAGATCAGGAAACTGCTGAAGATGAAGGTGTCGCTCACGAGGAAGATCCACATCATGGCCTTGCCCCAGGGGACATTCTTGAATGCCCGCTGATCTGACGACAAATCGGCGACAATACTTTGCCAGCCTTCAGGTCCTGGCAGGGTTTCTCCGTTACTTGTCAGTTCAATTTGCGTCATGTGCTTGATCCTTTTTATCTGATGCCGCAGAGCTTCAACAATAGATCCAGATTATCCCCCGAAAACAACAGGCCAAAGAGGATCAGCCAGACCAGGAGCATGAAGTGCCAGTAAACGGTGCACAGCTCCACGCTTTGCCGCACCTGCGCCGCATCAAAATCACCCCACACCTTGATGACGGTCCGGGACCAGGCCACCAATCCGCCCAACAAATGCAAGCCGTGCAATCCCGTGATCAGATAAAAAAACGCAATCGCGGGGTTGGTAATGTCAAAATAATTCATCAAGCCCAGTTGCCGCCAGGCCAAAATCTGCCCGGCAAGAAAGACTACGGTGAAAACGCCGCCAGCAAGCAGGCCGATTCTCAATCCGTCTAGCTGCCCCTGGCGTACGGAATACTGGGCCCATTGCATCGCGAAACTGCTCAAGACCAACATAAACGTATTGATCCACAGCAGCCCCAGTTGCGGCGTAGGGCGCCAATCTTCATACGCCATCCGGTCGCCATAAGCGACAATCAGAAGCATAAACAGGACTGTGACCACGGCAAAAAATACCCGCAGCGCGAGTTTCTTCGCCGGCAGGGAAGAGTGGTCAGGGTCGCGGAGATCTGCTTGTGTCCCCTGGGGTGTCAGCCAGGGCTTCTCCGTCAAATGATGGAATATATTCATGTCTCAGGATCCCGGGTGTCTATGTTTTTTTGTCGTCACGCATGACTACCTCTCCCGGTGGAACGTTTTGCGGGATAAA
>SDBS01002578.1_pt1 | contig 18072 bp, 11 predicted proteins | sample 2277091 | NCBI WGS metagenome assembly SDBS01 (sample SAMN10404972, study PRJNA504765) | marine sediment metagenome | isolation source: marine sediment core GS10_PC15, 163 cmbsf | place: Arctic Ocean: Southern Knipovich Ridge | collected 2010 | reverse complement strand
AAGTACCTAAGTTTGTATAATTTGATGGAATGCTAACGAAATCGTCTGTATCAAAAGTATAACATCCTACTCTGAATTCTTCTCCTATGTTAGTATCACATGCAGAACCACTTACTTCTGGTAACGCTTGTAGGTCATCAAATGACTGTGCTAATACTTGGAAACTTGAACCAATACCATCAGAAGATGCACCTACACCTGAATTCCACATATTGTCTATGTCTGTCTGAGTTACTTGGTATCCGTTCCAAACTGTTACTTCATCCACATTGAAAGTATTAAAAATAGCACCTGCATCTTCGTCACCAATTTCCATTACACTTCCAGCATTATCAAAAACTCCTGTAAAGTTTTGTATGAATCCACTCATAGGTATCAGACTACAAACTGAATCAACACAAAGTCTGTTATTGCCAATTGCCTTTGATGTGTTACCTTTATCTAAGAAGAATGTAACCATGTGCCATTGCCCATCATCAGCAGGTAAAGCAGAAGGACAACCACTAAGAATAGTTCCACTTGGTGATCTTTCATCTAATCTTAAACAAGTTGTTGCTCCTACTGTCCATATTCTTAATCCACCAGAGGTAGTTGTTGTTTTAGTATCTATTAATGGATATTCAGAACCACCATCAACATCACCATTTAACCAGAAATTAATACTTGTTAGATTATCTCCTACATTTCCAGCATGAATAAAATTCCAATCTGTAGGTGTTGAACCAAATCTAATTTCTCCAGAATCATCTCCACTTGATGATCCTTCCTGAATAACTGCCTGACCTATAATTCCACTTGAATTTAAATTAAAATCTGCTCTTATATCACTTTCAAAATATTGTGCATCTGCACTTGTTCCTAACGAACCAGTGTTCTTGTAATCTGTATGATTCACTCTTACGTGAGTTGCATACGCTTTTGGTAAAATTTCAAAATTATTAGAATTAAAAAGGTTATTTTGTGGTGCTGTAAACAGTTCTTTAATTGTCTCAAATGGAATGAAACCTGTTTCAATTTGTATTGGTTGTCCGTACTTTAATTCAAAATACTGCGCAGGATCTGGTGGTGGGTTGTCTATAGCGGTAGGCATTACAAGGAAAGCAGAAATAACTATTGGATTGTAATTGATGTAAGCAAGTTTTTGTAAAACTTCTTGCTCTGCATAAGCCTGTTGATAGTAAGATGTAACTGGTGTCCATTCAATTCCTTCATATCCAAAAGTTGGTGAAGTTTGGATTAGAGTTGGAAAACCAACTGCAACAAAAAATATTACCATTGTTAGAAAAACAAAAATTCCTGCTTCATTTAGATCGGAATGAGATCCATCTCTCTTTTTCCTTTTCACTGTTTTTCTGACTAAATTTCGGTTGATTTACGTAATGAAGTGATGAAATTGACCAAATTGTTCAGTTCTTCTACTGATCTAGGAAGGATCAATTCTAGATCAATACGTAGGATAATTGAATTAGAGTCCGATACCTATGGTGTCTGAATAAGCGTGTATGAAGAATGAAACATACACATGCCATAGGCATCAGACATTCATTAATGAATTTTAAAATAATTAAGTGTTGTAGGTTATCTTTTTTGTCTGCTTAATTGAACTCTAATCAGGAATAATAGCACGAAGAAAACTATCAATGCGCCAATTCCGAAGGCGAGAGGATTCTGTGGTAAGGGAGTCCTCACGCCTTCTTCGATTTGGATTACATTTGATGGAATATCTCCTAATCCTTGTTCTAGTGCTACGACATACAACGGAATCAAGAGAATCGCAACTATTAGAAATAATCCTATTCCTCCAATACCCCTAGCATTTAATTTGAATTTAGTCAATTATTTCTCCTGTTTTTGGGAAGTTACAAACAACTGGAACTGTAAAAGACCAACTGCATGAATATGCATAATTTTTTTGTGATTCTGGTGTTTGAAGTGTCCATGTTGAAGAAGGTAATCCTCCTACATTTGATGTAAATTGAACTGTATATTCTGCATTCCTTTGTATTAGTACAGAGTCACTACTTCCTGAACATACTGATCCACTTGACCAGTTAGTATTAGAAGTTCTAGTTCTTAACACATGTTCAAATACTTTATTATTATCTAAATCGAAGATTTCTAGCGTTCCAGCAGTACCAATCGATGAAGTGTTACATCTTATGTATGTTGAAGTACAACTTCCACCTGTTGATGAACCACATCCAACCCATCTAGTGTATTGTCCACTATTGCTAACTGTGAATTTATCATCTGTTGGATAAACCCTAATCAATCCACCTTCTTCATTTAATATTATGATTTGATTTAGATCAGTTGCTATGTCAACTGAATAAATTACAAAGTCCTCTTTTACGAATCTGTTTTGATTTGTTTCCAATTCTAAATCTAATACATATTGTATTTTAGTTAGACCAGTAAGTGGAAATTTATCAATATGATTATTGAATTGAAATGTTAATTGTTTTGAACCAAATCCTGTTGGACTTATAAAATCAATATTTGCTATTCCATTTTCATCTGTGATAAGATCTACATCAAGTCTGATGGGTTCTCCAATAGTTTGATTTGAAATAAATATCGTAACTGTAGCGTTTCCATTGATCTGTGTTTGTCTTGATGCAATTATTTGGAATTCACTTTCAATTAAACCGTTACTAAAGTCAACGTTTGAAATATCTTCCACAAAAAATGCTAATAAAGGAATATCTGAATTAGTAATTGACTCTGTGACGTTTCCTTGCTCATCAATTAATTTTGTAATACTTTTTATTGCAATTGTTACTGGTTCAGAATTTATTTCTTCTTCATACTGTTCTGTTTCGGTATCATTTGATGTAATTATTGGTGGAAATGTGATAGCAGGTACAAAAGGAACTTCAATTGGTTCTCCTTCACATGGTTCAACTAGGGAGTTTTCAACTATACAATCGAATGAATCATCTATTGGTAATTCTTCAATTTCTTCTGGTGGTAAATCTCCAAATGGAACTTCCAATTGTGGTTCTTCTATCTCTGGAGCAATGTTTTGAAGTCCAGACACTACTTTAAAACCAAGTAATTCTGCAAAAACTATTGTTATTACAACAACAATCAATGTTACTGAAATAATTTTTTCTCTGGTTTTATTTTTTCTAGCCATTATGGAAAGTTACACTCCGTAGGTCTTGCTGTAAACACTGGAATTAATCTCCAAGTATCTGTATATGTACAAGGCAAACCTCCAAGTGGACACTGACCGCAATAGTTTGAAGTCCTTGTTTTTTCGACTTTGTAACTTACAGAAAAGGTAGGTTGACAGACATAACTCTGTGTTTCTTGTGGCTTTCCAAAACTTAGATCGCCTGTTAGACTTGGAGAAAGAATTTCAATAGTGTAATTTTCATTCCTAGTTACAAGTTCGTCAAATACAACTCCAGATGATCCACCAGATCCTGACAAGAGGAACTGATCATTCTGATCGAATAGATTTATTCCTGTAAGTGTTGTTGCTGGTAAAACTGAACCTGATACTGTTCCCTGACCACCTATGCATGAATTAGGATATGAACCAGTTTTTGAACCAGACAATGCACAACTACCGCAACTAACTTTTCCACATGCCTCTATTGGTTGTGATCCGATAGTACAGTAACCTGCTCTTGGTGTTATTGATGAAGTTGTAAGTCTAATTACCGAATCTGTTGGGTAGACTCTTACTGTAACTCCTTGTTCATCAACGATTATAATTCTAAAGTCATCTCTCAATATTGTCATTACAAACACATCTTGATCTACCATTGCAAAATCATCTGTAGAACTTGAAACATCAAGTGATTTTATCTGAACAAGGAGAGGAGTTGGTTGCTGATTTACAAATTTGTCAAAGTGATCTGTAAATGAAACTGTAAATGTATCTGAAATTCCACCAAACAAAAGGTCTACCTCTCCTGTTCCGTCTACCGCTACTATCAATGGTGATGTTAAGATGGTTTGACCGTTTATCAAAAGGTCTACCTCTCCAGTTCCTGTATATTGCGTGTTTGGATCTCCTTTAACACTCAATTTTATCTCTAATCTTCCTGTACTATAATCAACATTGGTAGTATCTTCAACAAAAAATGATGCTAATGGAATATCAAATACATCCTCAACAAGTTCTGAGTTTCCTGCTGAATCTATCTTTGTGATCGATGTTTGTAATTGTAATTGTGGTGAACTCCCACAACTCAAATCTAATTCATCACAAATTTGATCTATAGGAGGATCTGTAGAAGTTGTACCGTTTAGATTTGGATCTAATGGATCTTCTTCATTTAACATATCATTAATCTCTTCTACTGTTTTCTCAGTTTCTCCATCACCAATTGGACAAGGCGTTTCAATTATCTGACCTTCAACTGTATTTTCAATGAAACATTCTTCAAATTCTATTGGAGGATTTGTAAGCAAATCATCTTGCTCATTTATGAGATCTTCATTTTCTTGCAATTCTTCATCTGTCAATGGTATTGGAATTTCAAATCCATCTTCCTGTGCTAAAATATCTACATCTAAAACCAATAAAACTACTGGAACTACTACCGCTAGAATTATTACTGCTCCAATAATTCCTGCTATTACTCGATTGTTTATTCCTTTTTTTTTAGCCATTAATTATCACTATGGAAAATTGCAACTGGTTGCTCTTGTAGTAACTCCATCAGTTACAATATAGTAGTAATAATTACAAAGACCAGCACCACATCTATCCAACACTCCTGTTCTTACAACATTTATTTTATGTCTTGCAACGCCTTCTGCTACACATGTATATGACTGAGTTTCTTGTGGTTTTCCAAAACTTAGATCTGCTGAAATGATTGGAGAAAGAATTTGTAAAGTATAATTTTCATTCCTAGTTACAAGTTCGTCAAACACAACACCAGATGATCCACCTATTTGTGACAAGAGGAACTGACCATTCTGATCGAATAGATTTATTCCTGTAATCGATGGTGGTGATGTAGTTCCTGCAACTACATTATTCGTTCCTATTCCAATACTTGTTCCAAAACAAGGACAACTTAGGTTACGTAATGAACAACCTACTCCCAATTGATCTACAAGTCTTTTGTAAATTAAACATTGAGTTCCTTTAATGGTTTTGGCTTTGCTAGTTATTACAATTCTAGAGTCTGTTGGATAAACCCTATCAGTTCCTTCTCCAGTTTCATCAATGATAATTAACTTGATGTCATCTCTTGCTATATCCAAAGTAAACACATCTTGATCTACCAATGAGAAGTTTTCAGTTTGATCTGATACAGAAATGTCTACCACATTCAATCTCATCAAAGTCACCTGTTCATTTCCAAATTTATCAAATTCATCGTCAAAAGTGAATAACAATGCATCAGAGAGTGTTCCTGTAGGAGATACGAATTGTATCTGTACAATTCCATCTGTATCGCTTATACCGTTAATTTCAATAGTTGTTGCTTTTGTTGATTGATTCCCAACAAAAATGTCTATGTTTCCTGTACCTACATACATTGTATCAGGTATGCCTTTCAAGAATAACTGAAAATTTATGAATCCTGTTCTAAAGTCTCTATCAGTAGGATCTTCAACCAGAAATGCTAATGCTGGAATTTCAAATATTTCTTCTGATACAGTTGTGATTCCTTGAGAATCGGTTTTTTCTACCTTTGAAATTAATTCTAAAGAGTTTGATGGAGATATTATTTGGCACAAAGGATTGTCTGGATCTATATCGCATGATTGTTCTAATGGAGGATCTTCACTTGTTGTTTGGTTAACAATTGGTGGATCAACTATCATTTCTTCAATTTCTTCAATCATTTCTTCAATTTCTTCTGGACTTACTTCTTCTCCTTCTGAATTAGTTTCACCTTGAGGAATACAAGCAACATCATTAGGATCAAGTATTGTACCATCTGATAAAATTTGTATTTGATCTGGATCTCCTGTACCTCCTCCTCCACAAAGCAAGTCATTTGCTTGATCAATGAGTTCTTGATTAGTTTCTATTTGTTCTTGGTCTGATACAGGAATTTCAAATCCTTCTACTGGTGATGTATCAAAACCGATTCCAAATACCAATAAAACAACTGGTACTACTACCAGCAATACGACACCACCAATTACTACTGATATTATACGATTGTTAATTCCTGATTTTTTTCTAGCCATTATTGAAAGTTACACTCCCTTACAGTCAATGTTAAATCAGTAAATTGACATGAGAAATTGTAATTCTTTTGTGAGTTTGGTGTTGATATTTCTACTGTATCTAATGGATCAGTAAACTGAATAATATAATCTGTATTTCTTGCTATGTCAGTAATTGAAACTATAGGTAGTGGATTAAAGCAAACTGGTATTGCATTTTTTTGTCCTGTACCAACTGCTGAGAATATCTTTGTTCTATCAGATGGATTGCTTGCAGTTGACAAAAATACATCTCCCATTGGTGGATTTGGAATACAATCACTTTCAATGCTTTTTGGTAATGCGCTAATTGTTAATTGGTTATCCAATAATGATACAAGTGATGATTCTCCTTTTTCATTTACTATTACTGTTTTAGAACTGTCATGATTTATCACCATTGAAAAGAATTCACTGTTATCTAATGCAAACTCATCTGAATTTGATAGTAATCTTATATTTCTAATCTCAAACGTTACCTCAGTTAATTGACCATCTGGAAATAGATCTATGTTTTCTTCAAATGAAAATGTGTACAAGTCATTTGCCCTACCAATTGGATCAACAAACAAAACTGTTGATTTACCATTCGAATCTGTAACTGGTCGATCAACTTTTAGTGTTAATGGTTGTGAAAAAATTGTTCTTCCTGCAATTAATACATCAAAGTCTCCTGATAAAACTGCATTAACATTTTCTTCTCCTTCAACTTCCATCCTTACTTCAATAAATCCCTCAGAGAAGTCTCTTGCAGTTGTATCTTCAACAAATGCTAACTGTGAAAATTCAAATGAAACTGATGACGTTGTTGCACGACCTGTTGAATCAATCTTTGTTATGTCTGCGTTTAGAATGAATGATGGCGATGCATCTGGTAATAATGATTCATCTCTTATCTGATTTCCTATTGAATCGCTTGAAGTAACAACCTGTGGTAATTCAGTTAAATCTGTTCCTGCACCTGTAGTTATACTAACTTCAACTGTATCTCCCACTTGATCTTCAATTTGTGCTAATTGTGCAGTTACTTTTTCATCTACTGATTGACTTGCAGGTGAACCTTGACCTGCAACATTACCAACTGCTGGAAAGAATACAACACCAACTATTAGAAATGACATTACTAGAATCATTGCAATACCAGTCGCCCTAGAACGAATCAGTCTAAATTGATTTCTTTTAGTTGCTACTGACACCATTATGGAGTCACCGAATATCCAATGTTACTTGAACATCCATTTGTTGTACACTTTACAAAATAGTTTGATTGAGTAACAGGTGAGAATACTTCAAAGAAACTATTTCCGATCTTAAATGTTAACTCTGTATTTCTTGGTAAGTTTGGAACTGTTTGACAAAACTCTGCATCCTTCTGAACCTCATTTGTAATTGGATTTCTTAGTGCGCCTTTACCTGCATCTGGATTTGTAGTTGTTAATGTAAATCCATTTGCAATAATACTAACTGCTGGTGGTAATACTTCTGCATTAATGTCACCAGCAGAAAGACCACATGCAATGAATGTTGAATCATTTTTAAGAACTGAAATCGCTAAATCTTCTTCGTTGAATGCAACTATTTCATTTGCTCTTACATTAAATTCCAACAAGTACGCAACGAAAGGAACGTGATATTCAAATGTTCTTAGTTCATCTCCCTCACCTACATTAACAACCATATTGTTAACGATGAATGTTAGTTTGTTGAAAGTATCAGTACCGTAAAATTGTTCGTCTAACTTGAAAAAGAAACTATCTTCACCATCAATTTTAATTGGAATCTTGTTTGCTTGAGAGAAACCATTTGCAGTTAACTGATGTTGTGAAATTGTTACATCGTTAATTCTAGTTTCAAAGTCTCCTTGAAGAACTACTTTTTCATTATCAAAGACTGTTCCACCTAGTAATTTTACCTCTATAATTCCCAAATCTAATATCGTTTGATCTACATTGTTTTGAACAATACTTAACGAATCAATTAAAGCAATTGTTTCAGTTGCTGTTCTTTTTGTAATTGAATTTCCTATTACCTCTACGTTGTTGAACTTGTAATCCATTCTAAAGTTATCAACTGCTAATGCCTGTCCTCCAAACTGAATTGTAATTGAATTAGAATCACCAACCAATCCTGAAATTTCCTCCGAATGTGTTCCATCTGCACATGTAATTCTAGTTTGTGATGAAGTGTCACCTGCAACAATTATTCTCATTTGTGATGATGCTGTGAAGAATTGGTTACAGTCGTAATCTAAATTAAAAACCAAGTTGCCTTCCCTTGTCCAATCAGAAAGGTCAATTGTTTTTGTAAATCCATGTAATACTGAATTGTTATGAGTTGAATCATTTTTACTTTTTGAACCAATTACTTGAACACAAAGTCCAGTGTTTGCCATTGAACCGCAGTTTGTAGTTGTAGTCATTGTAACAGGAATACCAGCAAAACCACCAGAATCATTTACAACACCCCATCCAGAAAATTTGTGATAGTTCCTTCCATCATCAGTCAACTGCCTAGAGAAGTCTGTGTTTACGACAAATCTTAGATTTTCTACTTCTGGTGCTTGAGGTAAGATAACAATTCTTGGATCTAATGGTTGAATTTTAACAAATGTTGATTCGATTTGAGTTGCAAAGTCTGCATCAATTAAAGTTACTTCCGATATTACTCCAAATGTTTCAGTCTGTGTTACACCTATTGCATCTAAAAATGCAGTAATTAGATCCTGATCTGTTGAAGTAAACCCTTCTGGTTGTTCTACAATTGTTTGTTCTATTATTGTGATATTAGTAGGAGTAGGATCTGGTATTGGAAACTGAGCAAGAAGATCATCGAGTGCTGGTTGTTGTTCAACTTGATCAGAAAGAGTACGTATGTCACTTTCTAATCCTCCAATAACTCCTGTTGTTGCAAGAAATGAAAGTATTGTTACTACTGATCCTATTGTAATTGGTATTGTAAGTATCAAAAGTATTTGATTGTTTGAAATTCCTTTTCTAGCCATTATCCTATCCTACAAGTAGTTCCAATTACATTACATTGATCGAAACATTGTTGTGTTGTTAAACCAAAACATGCCTGATCTGAATCAAAATGTTGATCTCCTGTACAAACTCCAAAGTATATTCCATCAATACAAAGTGCTACACCATCTGGAAGTTCTCCTCCATTTTCACCATTTTCACCACCACCAAATAATCCTTGAAAGAATGATGCAATGCTTTGGAAGAAATCAGTTATTGGTTTTGTAATTCTTTCAACAAGTGTTAGTTCAGTAAAGTCATCTGTAACTATTACTACTGTTTCATTTGCTACAGGTGTTGTTATTGTATCGACTTTTTGATCAATTAATTCTATTTCTGGAACAGGAATTTCTAATGATATTGCCACAGGAGTATCAACGATAAAAATACCACTGTAAATTGAATCTCTTAATGTTATAAATTCTCCACCACCTGTGAATGGTATATCTTGGAAATTTAGAAAATAACTAATTCCATTTGCTGTAAATGTTAACTGTGCTAGATCAACTTTTATGTAATATTCTCCATCTTCTAATATTCCATTAGATTGCTTTAACAAATTATCTAATCTTTCAGTAAATATTAAAAATGTGACTACACCATTATCTCTTATTTCTCTTCCAGCAAATGCAACCTCTTTAGTTTCAACTATAAAATCTTTAGATTGTTGTTGTAATTCTATACAGTCTGTAAATATTTGAATTTGTTCATCATAATCAAATTCTATCGTATCTGTAATTTGTTCTACTTGTCCACATTCACCAAAGGATGTCCCCTCTCTTTGAAAATTTGTATTTACATCTATGAATCCACTTGTAACTACCAAATCATTTGTCAAACTATTAGATGTAAATTCCAACCAAAATGTTATAGTTCCATCAGTTACATCTAATCCTTCACCAAAGTCTTGTGTTATACTTAATTGAGGAATTACTGCCTCAATAATTCCAGTTAAAGGTGAAGATTGTGAAGTTACTGTTTCAAAACTATCAAAAGTTCCTACCGAAACTATACCTTTTACATCAATTCTTTCAAATCCAAGTTCTTGTGAAATTTTTATTGCATCTTCTTCTGTAATTAATGGTAGCAAACATGTTCCATTATGAACTACTCTAACTCCTGCTATTTCTGCAAGACATGCATTTCCATAACTCATTACATCTGAACCACAAACTACTGCTACTTCGGTTGTACAAAATGGTTCTGGTTGAAATGGAAATGATGCATCTGGACATTCAAGTGCATCACAAATAACATCTTGTCCATACGCAAAAGGAATTATTAAAACTAAAATTAAGATAGGTGAAATTATCCCAAAAATTGAATCAAAAAGTGAAGGTTTTATCATTTAGTTTCTTCTCCTCAATACAATAAAGAAAATTGATCCACCAATCAATACCAAACCAATTACCATTGTTGATCCTTTAACAGAAATTGGAGATGCATCAGTTCCACCTTCCAATGAAAATAAACTTAGAGGAATTTCATTTTGTTTTAATGGATGATTATCTGGAATTAATCTTGAGAATGAATCTATTCCTGCAAACTCTAATGCATATAGAGTAAATATTCCAATAACTGCAAAAATTTCAACGTTTCCAAGTAATGACTTTGAGAAAATTGGTCTAGCCAAGTAAACTTTTCCTCCTACGTCTTGCTACAATTGCGGAGGCTACAATTATCACTATAATAATTCCAACTGCTAATGCAATAGTTTCAACAGGTGAACCTCCAGCAGTTAATGGTGGTATTGTGGATAGATCAATAATTGGAGTTGGTTCTTCTTCTCCATTTTCACCTTGAATTCCCACTAAACATTGTAATGCTCCTATGAATCCGCTACATGCACCACCTTCATTGTTGTTTCCACCAGTAGAAGTTGTTGATAATGATTTATCATCTGTGTTACTGAATGCACCTAAGAGTTTGTTTAATGCCTCTAGTAATCCATTGATTACACTATCTCCTTCTTCATCATCTTTTGGAGGGAATTCACACTGACCTGTTTGCATATTTCTCATAGAACCAGTAAAGCACTCTGGATCACCACCATTAGTTACAACTGGTGGCGCAGTACAAGTTTGTGTGCCATCCGTATTTGTTATTAAAGTTCCTCCAATTACTTTAGTTCCATCTTCTAGTTCATCACATGCATTGTCTGCAACACAATCATTTACTGTCTCTGGTGTTGTAACTCCTGTCTTGTTTTTAGTTCCTGATGGACACTTGAATGGCGTATCAGATGTAGGATCTTCTCCTTCAACTAGGAAACAACCTGATGCTAACTGTAAATCTTTGATAATATCTTCTGTTGATTTTACTCCTGTACCACCAAACTCCTCAGTAAATCCAGATTCTACATTCAATACATCGATCAAAGGTTTAAGTAATGAAACATCTGTACAAACTGCTGTTTGTATTAAATCAATCTCTGAATTACTTAGGGATGCAAGACATTCATCGAAGTTTTGTTTTGTAGTTTTATTTTCATCTGGTGGACATACTATCTCTAAAGTATTATTCCCTGTTTCGTCAAAGTTACACTGGATTAATTCTCTTCCTTCTTTTGCTGTACATGCCTCACCACCTTGAAGAACTATATCAGAGTAAATGAAGTTACCAAACCAACTCATCTGGTTAATTATACCATCAAATTCTTTTGCTCCTCCATCTGTTGTCAAATCAAATGTTCCATCAACTGTGTAAAGAACACTAATAATGTCTCCATTTTTTAAATCAACACCACCAACTGTTGTACATGTTTCTCCCTCCTCAAAGCAATTGGTCGCACCTGTAACACCTGTTACTGTAGAAAGTATGTCACTTGTATCCATAGTAAACTTCCCTAGATGGAAGAAATTATTACCAGTTAATGTTGAGATAGTTCCACTTAAAGTACCAGAAGGAAAGTTAACTGTTAATGCTTGTTCATTATTTGTTAGTTGTCCGTTTGCTTTAATTATATTATTGTGATAGAAATGAAGTTTTTGATTTAATCCTCCACTTGGAATACTAATTTGTGGAGAAATAACAGTTGATGGAATTTTTAGGAATGAATCAACATCAATTACTCCAAATTTTTGTGCGTATGCTGAACCTTCTGGTTGTACAGCGAATTGTAATGTCTGAGTTAATCCAGCAAACAATGAAGTGTCCTTTGGTATTGTACCACTTAGAACAGGAGTTCTTTGACCAGTTTGACTCTCAGTAACTAACTGCCATCTAATTTCTTGACCAATGTTTAGTATGTTTGGAGTTGCTCCTCCTGCTGTTGATGCTTGTTCTTGTGCCTCTTCAATTGAAATACATCCTGTTTTTGCTTTATTTAGAACATCCCCTCCTGAGCATGTTACTGATGATGTTACACATTGTAGTAATGTTGTATCAAATTCTGATCCAGAACCACAATCTATAGGTGAACATCTGTTATTGCTTGGATTCCATTCTGTTCCAATTATACAAGATGGTGCTGAACATGATCCATCTAATTCTTCAATTTCATTTGCACCACATTGAGAACCAACGTTTACTTGTATTGTACAACCGTTAACTGCTGATGTACCATCTGCACAAAACTGTTTAACACATGCACCATTCTGTAACTCCTCTCCACTTCCACAAACTGGATCTGTTGGTGTTGTTCCTCCATTTGTTGGATCATCAATACATGCTGTGCTATCTGCATTTAGAACTTTTCCACCTGAACATGTTGGTGGTTGAACTACATCTGGTGCTGGAGTGGAAACTGAGAATGTTCCTCCACCAATTTCACTTCTTGTTTGACTTGTTACTTGAAATATGTAAGTAGCATCTGCAATACTTGATGGTAATACCATTGTTGCTCTGAATGTGTCACCACTAACGAACTGCATGAATGTTGGATTGTTAGAAATTCCACCAACATTTGATCCACCAACTACTTTTCTAAGTGTAAGTATTGGTGCGCCTTCAACATTAACTCCTTGAAAATCTTCTAAGACAGTATCAACAGTAACTGTTCTTTCACTCACTCCTCCATCTGGATTTAGTGTTTTAATAAAACCACAAAGTCCTGCTAAACACTTTCCTGTTCCTGTAACTGCCCTTGTAAGTATTATTGACTGTGGGAATTCAGATGCTGGAACATCTTGTATTCTATCAACATTTATTCTAACTGTTTTTGCTACATTAGTAGAATGAATTGGAAAAATTTGAGTCTTATCTGATGCTAGGAAAATATAATTCATATTTAGATTTCCTGAAAGTGCAAACCTAACTTCTGTATTGTAAGTTTGAAGTTGTGGTTTTGCGAGATTGTTTATACTACTACCAGAGACTCTGAAAAATTCGTTTTCGGCTTTAGTCGCACCTAAAGTTCCTTTGAATTCTGTCTCTTTATTATCTCTGAGAATTCCTTGCTGACCAAGAGTTGGTGGAAATATTGATGCTCCAACTCCTACTACAAACCTATCATCTAATCCAATTGTTTGTATTCTTAGTGTTTGATCCCCAAGATTTCTTACTGAACCATCTGGTTGTACTACAGCAGTTGTAAGTTTAATCGGTGAAGATAATACTGCAATTCCTGATTCAAACTGTTCTTCACCTGACTGTACAAAATTTCTATCACATCTTATTTTTGGTGTTATTTCATATCTATCAATAACTCTTGATCCAAGAACCAATTCTCCTCCAGAAGTGCTTTGTGCAACAGTTGAAATTGAAAATGTTGTAAATGGATTCTCTCCACCAGCACCACCACTAAACCCTGATTCTCTAATTTCTATTATTCCACCATCTGCCTGTTTAGCAAGTAATGTAAACTTGAAGAAACAATCAACACCAGAAATACTTCCAACTTGTAACCCACCAATTAGTTCTGCTGGAAATAAATTTGTTATAACGGAATTATCTATATTTGGAAATGCAAATCTATATTCTGTTGAATCATTTGTTCCAACAATAAAATTTGCAATGGTAGGAAAACCTACTGCCATTGCAATAACTACAACTGTTATTATACCAGCAATAAATCCTAACTGTAACTTACTTAATCTTCTTCTTCTAGCCATTTAATACTAACCCACCACGTTGTCGATTTACAGCATTAAACAAGAACTTTAGAATTAAAATTACAACTATTAATGCAATTCCAATGTAAACAAGTTGAATTGGGTTTTGGAAAAAGCCAACTATAGTTGGTGGTAAACAGAATCCTGCATCTGTAAATCCAATTTTATTATCACAAGCAATTGGTGTAAACAACTTTACAAAGTCTGGTAGTTCTGGAATACAACTTGTTCTTCCACCACCAGTATTTACCAACTGTTCTCCCTCCTTACATACTACAGGAGGATTTGTAATTGGTATTTCACATTTGTTAGTTTCAGTATTTAAAAATAATTCTTGATCACATTTTTGATCGTCAGGTGCATTTGGATTTACATCTTTACCACAACTCTTACTTCCATCTTCTGCAACAATTATTTTCAAGTCACCTGTACAAACTGCCTCAATTGCACATGCACTAGCAAATTTATCCCAAATTAGATCTCCTGCACACTCTGCTACGCAAATATTAGTTCCATCCTTATCTTCTACAAGTTGTTGTCCTGTTTTGCATTCACCACCAACTGGTGAATCTTTAGGTGCATCTTCTGCTTTCTGAACTACCTCAACTATTCTTGTTACATCATTATTTCTAGAAATCATTGAAATTGATAACACGTAAGATCCAAGAGTTTGTCCTGATTGAACTATCCACTCACCTTCAAATAATCTATCATCACCAGAAATTCCAGCATCCTTCATTAGAAAACTTGCAGTTGTACCAGTAGGAAATAAACTAGCAAAACCAGTTTTTTCTGCCTTAACTAAAATACTTGGTGTTCCCTCAGATTGATCGTAATCGTTTAATGCAATTCTCCAAGTTACTGTTCTATCTGCATCTTCCAAGTTAGCAATGTCAATTTTAACTGGATCAAATGATATTGTTTTAATTCCTCTTATTACTCCTTCTGGTGCAGGAACTATATCTTCTGGTGCTGGTGTTGTATCTTCTAGATTATCTACTGTAAATGAAAGGAATTGTCTTGTAACGAATTGATCAATTCCATTTGTAGAAACAAATGATTCACTCAACTGTTGAGAAAGGAATGGAATTTCTAAAAGTGATGTTCCAAATGTTGGTTTAATAATTAATGTGGTTTCAAACTCTTTTCCTGATGATTCAATTCTTTGTTCTAATTCATCTGCTGTAATAATGAATGGTTCAGCAACAACTCCGTTTACATCCTTTGCACATATTGCTCTCTCACTTCCAATGAAAATTCCTCCATCACTACTACCGAAAGTTTCTTGCCATCTTTTAATCTGAGAATCGGAATATAATCCAGTTGCTTTTACATCTCCTACATCATTGAATACTACTTGACCACATTTTGGTGATGCTGATGTACCACCTGCTAATGAAGATGCTGTATTTAATCCAGTACGAGAATTTTCAATAAATAATGTTCCATCTTGCTTATATGCAGACCAATTGATGTTTACTCCCCCTAACCATTCATGGATATATCCATGTCTTGATCCATCAACTCCAATAACTTCTGGACATCTTAGTAATGGAACAGTTTCAAACTGCTTAATCACCTTTCCCTGAGTAGTAACCAATGAAAGTGTTTGAACTGGTGCAAATGTTGTTGCTCCTGTACTAAACACTTGTCTAGAGTCATCATCAAAAACGATCGTAGTTTGCAGTTTTAATCCACAACTACTTGGTAATTCCTTGAGAAGATTAGAAACTTGTGATGCTGTTATTGCATCTACTGTATTGGTTGTATCAATAGTTGTAGTTCCAGTTGTTGTAGTAGTTCCTCTAGCAGATCCAAACAAAGGAAATGCTACATAATCATCGCTAAGAGATAGTTGATCAGTAAAAATTCCAATATCAGGTTGAGCATTGATTGCAAGATTAGGAATTGAAAAGATCGCACCTAATGATATAGCAATGATCCCAACTACAATGATTAATTTAGCAGTTTTTGTAAGCCTATTTTTCCTTACCACAAAATAAAATGGGAGTTCTATAGTAAAATAAGAGAATTAGTGGAAAATTTCCACCCTTATGCCTAAAATTGCGTGTGGATACCATCTTCCTCCTGCTGGTTAGCAATGTTTAGTTTTTTTTGGCAATTTACGCCTGATTTTTTTTGATTGCGCTACGTAGTGTTTTAGAATTAGTGCCTAAACAATTCCCATCGAATGAAGTTCTGTTAACTGTGCGGATTAACCGAGCGGTTTAGAACCTTTAATTAGATGCAGATTTTGGAATTGTTACTTGATAACAGATCGTATCGTAACAGAACTCTCAAAACTTCCTAACTATTTGGATGGTAAACAATGTGTTACAGAAATGAAAAATGCTGGTGATAAAAATCCCAATCAGATGTATTGGCATGGATGGTATTTTCAGTTCTGGTGTAGAGTACGTTTTAGAAATATTATGATAGTTCCTAGTCCTATCAAGTATAAAGATGGTAAAGTCCAATTTGATGCATATTTCAACTCTGATATTGATTTCAAAGCACATGATGAATCTGAAAAAAACATTCCACTAAATGATACTCAGGCTATCTTGGAGGCAATTACAATAGTTGGTAAAGTCCGATTTATTATTGCATTAGGTAAATTAGTTCCTGATATAGACGGTTCTTTCAAGAGATGGCATAAAAACTTCATAGGAAAGGAGTCCAAATACGTACAAGAACGCAAACAAAGAGGCGCAAAGTCAAGAAGTAGATTCAAGGCATTTGAAATATCAAGGATTGTTATGCTTGATCTTGATAAAGAATCTTACAAAAAAACAAAATCGTTTCAGGAAGGATTTAGAAATTCAAATGGTAATCCTAGAAACCAAAAACTCTCAATAAATCTAGCCGATTTTCAAGATGAGATTGTTGAACTTGTAACTTTTGGTGATTCAAAGCCAAAAATAAAACATAATCTGGATCAATTTATCTAGAATTCAGTAATTGGTGCTGATCTTCTTCTGATAAAGATGGTTATTCCAACTATTGTTACTATGATAACTCCTAGTACAACGAAAACTTGTGTTGCAATTCCACTTGAAATGGTTAACTCAGGAAAACCGTTTCCTTCATCATCAGGTGGTGGTTGTTGTTCTGGTGGTAAGTCTACCTCACATCTTCCTACATGGGCGACAACAACTCCTGCCTCACCTGCAAAACATCTGTTTGCATAAGTTCTACCATCAATTCCACATACTTGATCAATAGTTTGTTCACAAATCTCAGGTTCTGGATCAATTTCCATTAAATCAATAAGAATTTCATCCATAGATTTTGTTTCTCCGACTTTGGTAAATGAAATAGTTGCACCAGAAGTTCCATCGCCATTTGTAATAGCATATCTTAATCCTGCTACATCAGCAGTACAAAAATTACCTCCAATTCCTATCTCCAATAATCCAGTTTTACCTTCTAACTGTGGTTGAATGTTAGTTTTTAATGGCAGACCTACTGTAGTCGCAAATGATCTTTCAACTTCATCATCTAAAATCACATCTAGCCTCAAATTTTTCTGGAATGTTTCACACGTAAATGATTCAGTAGTAACTAAAACCCTCCAATCTACAATAACTGGTTCATTTGTGTTAATCAACATCAAATCAATTGATTCCTTTAGCAAGCCACCTGAACTAGCAGATTCTAAATTTCTAAAGAACCAAGTACAACCAACTTCTCCACATTGAACCCTTGCATTGTTAATATCTACTACTGAAAATCCAGTAAACTGTTCAAAAAATGTTGGATCTATCCCACCTAATGAAAATATTCCTAATACAATAAACATAATTACAATT
>SDBS01002577.1_pt1 | contig 18074 bp, 13 predicted proteins | sample 2277091 | NCBI WGS metagenome assembly SDBS01 (sample SAMN10404972, study PRJNA504765) | marine sediment metagenome | isolation source: marine sediment core GS10_PC15, 163 cmbsf | place: Arctic Ocean: Southern Knipovich Ridge | collected 2010 | reverse complement strand
CGCTTAATCCGGATGAGCCGAAAGTGTACGTACGCCCATCTGATGCTCTCCCATCAAAAGCGATCCCTGCCCCGCACAGAGTACAGTATGCCAGGGAGACAGGTACTCCACCGACTACGTCATTAGCCATCTCGTGCCAATCCAGAATTCGCAATGGATAAGCTCGAGCATCCCCGTTCAAAGCAATGCCGAATACTGGCTCGCTTGGATCGAGGTAGTACGCTTGGCTGGCGGATATCATTAGCGGATTGAAAAGAGCTGGAATACCACCGTATAGAGACAGATGCCCGTCTTCGCTAAAGCTTCAGTTCTAAATAATTCTCACTTTGGCAAAACGACGTTTTCCAACTTGATAAACATGCTCGCTATCTTTTTTTAATCGTAAACCTCTATCGCTTATCTTTTCGCCATCAATTTTCACACCGCCTTGCTCAATGAGTCGATTAGCATCAGATGTACTTTTCACTAAATTTGCTTGTTTTAGCAAGTTCGCAATCGGCATCTCGCCGTCAACTGCCTCAATATCTATTTCGGATATATCATCGGGCATTGCACCTCGCTGAAAACGAGCAACAAAAGTTTCATGCGCCCTCTTAGCAGCTTCGCCCCCATGAAAACGCTCAACAATTTCTTCTGCCAATTTAAACTTAATATCTCTGGGATTCGCGCCGTCTTCCACTTCCTTTTTCCACCGTAAAATTTCAGACATTGGCTTAAAACTTAAGAGCTCTAAGAAACGCCACATCAACTCATCTGATGCAGACATTATTTTTCCAAACATTTCGTCGGGCGGCTCATTAATTCCAATATAATTATTCAATGATTTCGACATTTTCTTAACGCCATCTAAACCTTCAATTAACGGCATTGTTAATACAGTCTGGGGTTTTTGACCGTAAGCTCTTTGCAATTCACGCCCCATAAGCAGATTAAACTTTTGGTCAGTACCACCTAATTCTACATCTGCTTTTAGAATCACAGAATCGTAGCCTTGAATCAGTGGGTATAAAAACTCATGAATTGCGATTGGCTGACCAGACTGATAACGCTTATGAAAATCATCACGTTCTAACATTCTGGCAACAGTATAATGTGACGACAATCGAATCATGTCTGCAGAAGTGACTTTGTCCATCCACTCAGAATTAAAAACGACGTGTGTTTTCTCAGGCAATAAAATTTTAAATACTTGCTCTTGATAGGTCTGAGCATTTTCTAATATTTCTTCTTTGGTGAGTGGTTTGCGAGTAATATTCTTACCCGTTGGGTCGCCTATCATGCCCGTAAAATCGCCAATTAAAAAATAAATTTCATGCCCTAAATCTTGAAATTGACGTAATTTATTAATCAAAACCGTGTGTCCTAAATGGATATCAGGTGCCGTCGGATCAAAGCCTGCCTTAATACGCAAAGGCCTCCCCTCATCTAAGCGTGTCTTTAATTCTTCTTCTAACAGTATTTCAACTGCACCGCGTTTAATGATGTCCAAAGATTCTTTAGTTGAGACCACAATTACCTCTTGTTATCAAAATATCATTGACCAAGCGTCCAATGAAAGTTAATGTAGATGCTTTGAAATATATCATAAGTTTGGCACTTTGTGCGAAACATACATTATTTTAAGGGACAAGTCTCGACTTGTCCCTACACAATCGTCCTCGCAAACTTACTTCGCGTAGGCGATATTATAACAGGATCAAGTTTCGCATTTGGCAAAACGCGTGAAAGAATCATGGATTATAAAGAACAAGATAGCAAAAACACACCAACTCATACTTTTCATCCGCTAATATTTGCTGTTTTAGCTAGCATCATCGTATTATTAGTCACCGGCATAATCAGCTATATTTACAATCCACGTCTCGCAAGCCACATCCCTTTTTACAAACCAACCTTCTCTCTACAATCAGTAAAAAAAGCGCCATGGATCACAGCATCGGTTAAAAAAGGTGACAACTTAAAAAAAATATTCATTCGTGAAAAACTAAATTTAAATGACTACCTTGCAATCATTCAACTTCCTGCAATTCAACAATACTTAACCAAACTCAATCCTAAACAAAACATTTACCTATTACTTCACAAGCAACGACAAATTCATAAACTTGTTTATATGATTGACCATGCGCATTATTTAGAGCTGGATAAAACTGAAAAAGGATTTAAAACAAAGGTTATTACTGTAAAATTATTAAAAAAATCAACATTAGCAAAAGGCACAATTCACCAATCGTTTGCACTAGCGGCGCATCGCGCAGGATTATCTGATCAAACTATTATGGCGCTATCAAGTATTTTCAGTTGGGATATGAATTTTTCGCGTGATACACGGCCTGGCGACCAATTTGTGGTTTTATACGACACTTATTTTGACCATGGAAAAAAAGTCAAATCGGGGAAAATTATTGCTGCCGAATTTATCAATAAAAGCAAAAAACTTTACGCTATTCGATATCGAGCCCAAAAAGGCAAAATTAATTATTACTCCCAAACTGGGCACAACTTACGCAGAGCATTTTTGCGCGTCCCAATAAAATACCAGTATGTTAGCTCACCATTTAACTCAAACCGCATGCACCCAATCTTACATATTGTCAGACCACATGAGGGAGTCGATTTAGCGGCAATAACCGGCACACCCATTCACGCGACTTCGGACGGAAGAATTATTTTCCGTGGCCGACGTGGGGGCTATGGCAAAGCAATCATTATGCAAAACACCTCAAAATATACGACACTCTTTGCACATATGTCTCGATTTGCAAAAAAATATCATGTTGGAAGCTACATCAAGGAAGGACAAGTCATTGGATATGTTGGACAAACAGGCTTAGCAACAGGCCCACACCTACACTATGAATTTCGTATAAATGGTGTGCACTACGATCCAATGAAAATAAAATTACCTGATGCAAAACCAATTCCTAAAAAAGAATTATCGACTTATCTTGCTTATGCAAAAACAATTGTGGAACAATTAAATCATTCATAGAAAATGGATGGGTATGAAAATGGATTTATATATAGGACTCATGTCGGGAACAAGCATGGATGCAATTGATGCAGCTGTGGTTGATTGCTCGGAATCGACAACCAAATTAATTGCAACATACAGTTATCCCATTGATCACGATCTTCATGATTTATTACTCCATTTATCTCTCCCCTGTCAAGATGATTTAAATTTAGCGGGTAAGGCGTCAATTCAAGTAGGTGAAATCTTTGCTCAAGCTGTAAATAAGCTTTTGCAAACTGCAAATTTGACTTCCACTGATATAAAAGCAATTGGAAGCCATGGACAAACGATTCGACATTATCCAAATGAGTCACCCCCTTTTACCATTCAAATTGGCGACCCAAATATTATTGCTTCTCGCACAAACATTACAACTGTCTCAGATTTTCGAAGAAAAGATATCGCAAATGGTGGCCAAGGCGCGCCATTAACACCGGCATTTCATAAATCACTACTTCAACAACACAAAACACCGAGTGATGCGATCTTTTTAAATATAGGCGGCATTGCGAACGCGACTATCATCACCGAAAACGTATTATTAGGATTCGACACAGGGCCTGGCAATGCTTTATTGGATGTATGGACCCGAAAACATAAACAAAATGAGCTTGACGATCATGGAGACTGGGCTGCAACTGGCAACATCAATCAAACACTATTAAACAGCCTACTTTCAGAACCATTTTTTAAACTGCCGCACCCCAAAAGTACCGGCAAAGAACTGTTTAACTTGGAGTGGATACAACGAAATTTAGATAACACGAATGAAACAATCCCAGCTGAAAATGTTCAAGCAACTTTGGTTGAGTTAACGGCTGAAACAATTGCGCAAAGTATTAAAAAACAAATGCAAAAGCCTTGTGATATTTTTGTTTGTGGCGGTGGAATACATAATAATTTTTTAATGCAGCGAATAAAATCAAAATTAGCAGACTTTAGTATTAATTCTACTAAGGCACTCGGTATTGATCCCGACTGGGTAGAAGCAATGGCATTTGCTTGGTTTGCAAAACAAACGATGAATAAAAACCCCATTGATTTGTGTTTAATAACTGGCGCGAAAAAGCCAGCAATTTTGGGTGGGATTTACTACAACTGATCAGGCATGGCTGATGCACAACCGGGACACCCTGTCATAATATTAGGGTTACGAATACTAAAATAGCCCTCTTCCTCACCGTCCTGAACAATATAATTAATGTTCGCTCCTTCAAGATACTGCACACTCAAAGGGTCTGATACACAAGGAATGCTGATTTCTTTTTCATCAACCTGAAAGATCTCATCAAGCAGCGTATCATCATCGGAAATAACTTCATCAAACTGAAAGCCATATTGAAAGCCTGAGCACCCACCACCAACAATGAAAAATCGTGCCTTTAATTTCGGATTATTTTCTTTTTCAAAGAGCTCGTGCATTCGTAGAACTGCAGTGTCTGAAAAGTGAATAAAATTTGGCATGATAATTTCCTCTACGTCTCGAATTTCAGCTGATATTATTCATTACCAACACATCTTAGTCAAGCGCAAAAAGGGTCAGGCTTACGATTTCAGGTAAAATCGCCAGGCTTACGATTTGAAAAGCTTTTTTACCTGAAATCGTAAGCCTGACCCCTTTTCTTTTCTGGCGCCTTTTAGTATGATCCCACTTTAACTTCTATGAGGAATGATCCGTGAACCCTGAAAAAAAATACCATCTTTATGGTCTTGGAAATGCGCTTGTCGATATTGATTTCGAAACTACGCCTGAAACGCTGCAAGCACTTGGCATTGAAAAAGGTGTCATGACTTTAGTAGAATCTGATCGCTATCTCAAACTACTTGAAAGCCTTTCAGGATTCAAACATGTCAAAGCTTGTGGTGGCTCGGCTGCCAATACAATCATGGCGATGACTCAGCTTGGCGGGAAAGCTTTTTATTCTTGCAAAGTTGCTAATGACGACTCAGGCAAATTCTTCTATAACGAACTTGAACGACATCAAATCGGTACAAATCTTACAAAAGAAACACTCGCTGATGGCTCAACTGGCTCTTGTCTAGTTCTTGTCACGCCAGACGCCGACCGCACGATGAATACGCATCTTGGCATTTCTGAATATTTTTCAAAAAACGAACTCAATAAACAAGCGATCGCTGATTCGGAATATCTTTATATCGAAGGCTATCTTTCAAGCTCACCAACCGGAAGCGAAGCGGCAATAGAAGCATATAAAACCGCAAAAGAAGCTGGCACAAAAATAGCAATCTCACTATCAGATCCAAATATGGTGAAATTTTTTCATGCGCGCTTAATGGAAATGATTGGTGACGGCGTTGATTTGCTTTTCTGTAATGAAGATGAAGCAAAATTACTTTGCAAAACGGAAAATATGAGCGAGCTTTGCGAATGCATGAAAGGTTATGCAAAAACATTTGCGATTACGCAAGGACCTGACGGCTCAATCGTTTATGATGGTAAAGAGACTTATGACATTTGGGCGCAAGACGTTCCTGTGATTGATACGGTTGGTGCAGGTGATATGTTTGCCGGGGGATTTTTACATGCCATACTAAATGGACATGATTACAAAAAAGCAGGCATCATTGCAGATATCGTTGCAAGCAAAATTATTTCAAAGTTTGGCCCACGTTTGGACAATGGCGAAATTGTTGAAGTTAAAAAAGAAATTAATGAGTTTTTGAAAAGCTAAACATCCCTATATAAAACTACAGGCCATAGCTTTTTTTCGGTAAAAATAAAGCGCAGTAAGGCGGAGCCGAGCGAGCCACTTCAAAATCCCGCCCGCGCTAACAAAGCATGCATCGTATATGCCGCAAAATCACTCAAACCCAAACTTTCTCATCACCCATTTTTCAAGCTCAACGAGAATAAACAAGCAAATTGCGAGAACAAATATACGCACCCAAGATAACCAATGAATCGCATGAATACCAAAGAAATTTTCCATCGCAGGTATGTAGGTAAAAGCAATCTGAAAAACTGCGACAATTGCAACCGCAATCAAGACTGGCTTACTTCCAAAAAAAGTTTTCCAGTGCCAAGCAGACTCATGAATCTTACGACAATTAAATAAATAGGCTACTTCACTCACCACCAACATATTAATAACAACGGTGCGTGTTGTTGCTAAATCAACGCCATTTGCACGCTCAAATAAAAACAGCCCAAATCCACATGCAACCATAAGTGCAGACACAAAGAAAATACGCCACACAAGTAACTTAGAAAGTATCGGCGTTTTAAGCTTGCGTGGAGGCCTTTTCATAACATTTGATTCCGCTTTTTCAAAACCCAACGCCATTGACAACGTAACCGCTGTAATCAAATTCACCCATAAAATTTGCACAGGCGTAATCGGCAATAAATGCCCCAACAGAACTGCTAAGATTACAATACTCGCCTCACCAAAACTTGTCGGCAAAATATATAAAATAGCCTTTTGCAAATTATCATAAATCGTCCGACCTTCGACAACCGCATGATAAATGGAAGCAAAATTATCATCCGTTAAAACCATATTTGATACTTCTTTCGCTGCCTCTGTGCCTCGCTTACCCATCGCAACACCGACTTCAGCTTGCTTTAGCGCTGGCGCATCATTGACACCATCACCCGTCATTGCAACAACCTGACCTTTTGCTTGAAGCGCACGAACTAATCGTAACTTATGCTCAGGTGATGTTCTCGCATAAACATCAAACTCGCCAGCAAGTTTTTCCAATGTTTCATCATCCATCTTATCGAGCTCTTCTCCCGTCAAAACGCCACTTTTTGTATTAATCCCCACATTTTCTGCAATCGCTCGTGCTGTTATCGCATGATCACCGGTAATCATTTTAATATTAATGCCAGCAGACTGACATTGCGCCACAGCAAATACTGCTTCTTCTCTTGCCGGATCAATCAATCCAACCAACCCAAGCAATGTTAAATTATCATCAATATCATTAAACTGAATAACACGATGATTTGTATCTGTCTCTCGCATAGCAACCGCAACGACACGATGACCTTTTTCCGCCAACGCTTGAATTTTTGATAACCAATAATCTCTATTTAAAGCTTCATCGCGCCCATGATTCTTTTCAAAACGACATCGCGCTAAAATTCTCTCCGGCGCACCTTTTACAAAAATATAACCCTTGCCTGAATGATCATGATGCAATGACGCCATTAATTTATGTTCAGACTCAAAAGGAATAAAATCCGTACGAGGATAATTATTTTTTTCAAACAGTAAATCAAACTTAGCTTTTAAGCCCAACGACAAAAAGGCACCATCAACAGGATTACCGAGCAACTCCCATTCCCCATTAATTTCCAACAACTGCGCATCATTACATAAAACAGAAGCACGAATAAGCTGTTGTAGATCGTGATGTTCGTCAAGCGGGAAAGCAGCATCGTTTAAATGAAATTGACCCGTTGCATTATAACCACTGCCCGACACATGAAAAGCATGCTCCGCTGTTACAACTTTTTGAACTGCCATTTCATTGCGCGTTAATGTGCCCGTTTTATCTGTGCAAATAACATTTACCGAACCCATCGTTTCAACCGTTGGTAAATGCCTGATGATGGCATGTCGACGCGCCATTCGCGTCACGCCAATCGCAAGCGTAATTGTCATAATTGCCGGCAAACCTTCAGGAATAGCGGCAACTGCAATACCGACAACCGCCAAGAACATCGACTGCAAACTTTCATGCCAAACCAACACACCCACTAAATATGTCATGAGTGATAGAGCCAAAATCGTCAACGTCAACCATTTCCCAAATTTGTCAATTTGTTGCAGTAAAGGTGTTTTAAGGGTGGTGATTTTTTCGATTAATGTACTAATACGACCAATTTCAGTATTATAGCCTATCGAAACAACAACACCTTTCCCACGACCGTATGTAACCATCGTACTACTTAATACCATCGATTGCCGATCAGCTATAGTTGCAGTCTCTGATACTGGCGCGGTTGATTTTGAAACCGATTTTGATTCCCCTGTTAATGCTGATTCTTGTAGTTGCAATGATTTGGAATGAAATAAACGTATATCAGCGGGCACTTTATCACCGCTTTGCAAAAGGACAACATCACCCGGCACTAATGATTTTGCTGGCACAGTACAACGCCGACCGTTTCTAAGTACAGTTGCATTTGCCGACAACAGATGTCGAATTGAATCCAGGGCTTTTTCTGCCTTATTTTCTTGAATAAAACCGATCAAGCCATTTAAAATTACAACACCGAAAATAACGATTGCATCCACCCATTCGTGAAGCAATGCAGTAATCCCACCAGAAACAATTAAAATATAAATAAGCACATTATTAAATTGATAGATAAAACGCCGAAAGAGACTTCGAGCTCGAATTTTTTTCAGCGAATTTGGCCCATATATATTTTTTCGCCTTCGAACGTCCGCAAACGATAATCCTTTGGGTGTTGAATTAAGTTTTTCAAAAACCTCATCAACTGATAAACTGTGCCAAGAAATATTACTATAAGAATCCGTGTGATTATTTTCCATTTTTCTCTCATAAAATTTTGCTTACATAAAGAATTTTAGTAAGCTTGTACTCTGATAAGGCTACATTAGCGCGAACAAACCAAAAACTCAACACTAGCAAAACAATAGAACAAACTCATGAAACACCAGACTTTTTTATCAAAGATACTAGGCAATATTTTGCCAATCATCATACTTAGCATACTCTGTAATGGTGCTTTTAGCGCCACAAAGATCATTATTGAGCCCCAAAGTGGCCGAACGCCCATTCTAAATGCCATCAAACAGGCTAAAAAATCAATTAAAATGGAGATGTACTTATTAAGTGATCAAAAAATTATTCACGCATTAATAAATAGCGCAAAACAAGGCGTTAACATCCAAGTTCTTCTTGAACAAACACCCTACCAATCAAACAACAAGCCGAACACACAACCCGAACGAGTTTTTTCTCAATTATCAAAGGCGGGAATACACGTTAAATGGACAAGCCCTCATTATAAGTTAACCCATGAAAAGGCCCTCATTATAGATCATAAAACAGCCTATATTCTCACATTCAACCAAACATATTCAGCCTATAAGTTTAATCGTGAATATGGCATCATCGACACAGATGCTAATGATGTCAGTGAGATTGAAAAAGTATTTAACAACGATTGGTCAAACAAAAATCCGAAAGTTTTTGAGAAAAACTTATTATGGAGCCCGATCAATGCACGATCAAAAATTCTTGGATTGATTTACGCCGCCAAATTTTCATTATTCATTGAAGCTGAAGAAGTCCAAGACTGGGCAATTGAAGCTGCATTAGTCAAACGCGCCAAATCTGGTATCGACGTTCGTCTCATTTTGCCAAAGTCTACTCAGATTCCAAAAAACGTAAAAAATTTAATGAAACATGGCGTAAAAATCCGTTTTCTTAATCAAAACAAGAAACAACTCTATATGCATGCAAAAATGATTTTAGCGGATGGACAATCAGCATATATTGGATCTGAAAACTTATCGTATGCATCACTTAATTATAATCGCGAGCTAGGTATTATCCTTCGCCAATCACGAGGCTATCAAGAAAAACACATTCTAAAAATTTTAGAAAAAACTTTTTTGCTCGATTGGAGTCATGCTGTCCACCGGACCGCATAATATGCGATCCCTACTTACACTTTATTTTTTTGCCATTGACTTAATTTTTCTAACAACAACTCTTGCTTTCGATCATATCGCAACTTTAAATCTTGATACTGCTCCAAAAAAACCGCCACCAACCACGGCAATACTAAAACCATCACAATAATCATAATAATATTTGTAAAAACAAATGTCATATAACCACTAAGACCAGCTTGAAAAACAGCCTGTAAAATAAATCCTAGCAACATGACAATAGACATTATAAAAAAAACAAGCATGCCTGGCACAAGAAAAACGATAAAAGTTCTCCACCAATTTCCCCAAACTAATCGCACACTATAAGTAATGGAAGAAAAAACACCTTTATTATCGAACATGATTCCAGGTACAATAAATTTAAACAGAATGACACAATACAAAAACAGAAAAGGAAACAAAGGTATCAAAAAAATGGTTAAAAGAAGCGACATAAAAGCAACGCAAAGCATAATCCCAGAAACTAAAAATGCAGCCAAACAAACAAAATATTTTAGTGAAACATATGACGCTACCGATTTATAATTAACTTCATTACCGCGGCTAATTTCGCCCTCCATTTTAATCATCATCAAGCCAACATAGAACATCAATAAGTAGAAGACGATCAGGAACAATATGGATATCAAACCAATCTTTGGCCTCACAAATGAAGTTTTTTGAACAATCTGCTGCTTTACTGAAACCTTTTTACTAGGCTGCACGGCTGGGACTATTTGAGAGGCCTGCTTTACAGATGAAGCACTTTTGCTTGGCCGCACAGTTGATGCGTTTTTATTCACCTGCTTCTTAACAGCATCCAAAGAATGGTACCTCTGCATAATCAAAGCCAATGGATTAGCATTATACCGATAATACTGATTATACAGACCCTTTGAGCTGACCAAAACAAACGCTATAACCGCCAAAATACCCAGCAACAAAGACAAAAGGAAAACCTTTTTAAAGGCTTTTCGATAAAGCCGAACACTCGAACTTAAAACTCCGCCAATATTTCGAATTTCTGTCATATTTTTATTCATTATGTATTCCGTAAAATTTGATTTTAACCATAAAAAGCATAGCAGACAAGCAATAATTGTACAAACAACTTATCTTAACGACCAGCCAGAAACGTCATCGCCAAATTCTCACCATCGATTTGAGGAAACATCCCGCTATTACCAAAACTGAGTTTAAGCGGTAATAGCACTGCACTCCCAATAATATCACGCCCGGCTTTCCCTGTTCGAGACATCGTAGCAAACGCCCAAACATTTTGAAAGGTCATGACTTCGCCTTTATATTTTCCAACATAAAGCATGATATGCCCCTTCATTGAAATTAATGTTGTAAATGGTTTTCCATATTTCAATATGGCGGCTTTTCGTGCCACAGGATCAAACTTTTTAAGCGGCATTTGTTTTGTCGAATGAGCCTGCGCTTGTGAATTTCTTGGCAGCCAAATACCAAAAGGTGTAAAAATACTTTTTAATGAACTCGAACAATCTCCGTAAAAATAAACACCACCCCAACCATAATGTGTCCCTAAAAACTGACGAATTACAAAAGCGAAATTTTTTGCTGTTGGCAACCAAGGAATTGGTTTTGCAATATCTTTGGGTAGCGAAACATAAGAATATCTTGCCTGACCATTTATATCTCTTACCGGAACCATCGTGACGTAATTTGATTTCGCTGCAAGCGTATAAGGAAAAAGAGAACCCATATAAGCATCAAATCGATAAATTCCATGCACATCAATCACAGAAAATCTCCTGATAGTTAACGCAACAAATTTTGATGTTTTCCACTGCGTAACAAATCGATTATCTACCTTAGCTAAAGTATTTGATTTCACCCAACCTGATACAGAGGGCGTCATCACAAACTCCCACGCACCATCTTGACTTCTCTGCAAAATTCTAACCGGCGTACCGGCCCAAAGCACTGAAAGCTGAAAATCATCAAATGGATAACCACTGCTCGCTTCATCCTGGCGACTAAAATGCGATATCATCGTAGGAAACATGCGAATATAAGCATTTTCAATGGCGATTGCTCTTTGATCACGGTTTGGGAATTTTGACACATTCACATTTTTTAAAATACGTTTAAACCAGTCTGATGTGTGTCGTTGATAATTTTCAGCATAACCCAAATGACGACTAAAATAGCCTGATTCCCTAACAACATATCGCCGCAGAAAATCAACCGTCACATAGTTAATGTGTTTTTTCCAAGGATAAAAAAAATGTGAGAAGAAAGTTTTAGTATATTTCCTTTGTAACCTATTCGACATTAATCGTCTGTTTTCAGTTCTTTTATTAATATAACGAAAGATATTTTGAGAGGTATGCACAGATATAGACTTTATAGGTTTAATTCTAGCAGGAAGATTTTTGAAATAGCTATAATCTGCGAACGACAAAATAGGGCAAAAAATGCAAATAAATAATGTCAATCGATAAAAAAATTTCATTTACATCACATCATGCGCTCTTCGCACTTTGTTGTTCAAGCTTACGCTGATACCTTAATTTTAGATCGTTATATTGCTCTAAACCAACAGCAATCCCCCAAGGCGCCATAAACACAACAGGTATTGCTGAAAAAACATGGAACCAATAATTATAAATATCTATATGAAAACCATACTGAAGCAGGAATCGAAAAATAAGAATGATACATCCATTGATAGCGCCAGGAATAAGGAGAACAATAAGTGTCCGCCACCAGTTACCCCAAACCATCTTGACGCTGCGTTTTAACGCGGCGAAAACATTATCACCATCAATCAAAACAGCAAACCAAGCAAACATGAGCAAAATCAAAACAAATATTCCAGGAATGATTAGAAAGATTCCGCCTAGAAGTACGGCAAGCAACACAACGAGCATCGTCACCAACACAATAAAATACTTCCGCAAGACAAATAACGCAGTTGATAGGTAGCTTGTCGCAACATCATGACGAATTTGATCTTCAAATTTAAGCATGAAACATTGAACATAAGTTGTTAACAACATTGACACAAAAAAGAAAAGCAACATAAAAGCAACCATCCCCCCATGATGAATGACAGGCGCAGCTTGCGAAGCAGCCGGTGGTCCCATCCAAACAACAGGCACACCGAAAAAGGCAGTAAGCACACCCAATATAATTGAAACAACCAGCACCTTAGAGAAAACTTTTTTGTAAAGTTGAATGCTGCTTTTAATAACTTGGACAATATCACGCGGAGTTGTTGAGAGCTGATACATAAAATTTTTCCATAAAGCTGCTTATAATAATTCATACTATTACATAACTTGGCGAATGAGACAAGCCATAGCAGATCGATTAACACTAGCGAAAATCTTGGACTCCTTTTTATAGAATTGACAATATTCAAATAACTTAAAAAAGGGCGCGCCGTATACAACACGCGCCTTTTTATGCCTACAAATTAACCACCAAGCCCAAACTGCCCTGGCAGCGCATTCTTAACAACATCCTCTGTTAATTTCTGATCATCGTTAGCTGCAACATCACTACCCAATTTAGTACTATAATCAAACAGACTTCCTGGGCCTGGAGCTTTCAAGTTGGAACTCAAATCTGCTCCAACATCTACAATACTGGATGCTTCTAGAGCTTCCGCAAGATCCTTCCTGGCTTGCATCACTGTATCCGTCGTAAAAGACATACTATCAATATCCTGGTCCATTAACCATTTAGCAAATTTGGGATAATCAGACGGTGCCTGACCACAAATACCAATATATTTTCCTGCTTTTCTACAGCACTTAATCACTTTTGCAAAAGATTTTAAAAGCGCTAGATTTGTCTCATCAAATGCAGGAGCGACTATTCCAGAATCCCGATCTACGCCTAAGGTTAATTGCGTTAAGTCATTTGAACCAAACGAAAACCCATCTACAAGCTCAAGAAACTCTTTACACAAAATAACATTCGCAGGAACTTCACACATCATAATAACTTTTAGACCGTCTTTCCCACGCTCTAAGCCATATGTTTTCATGATGTCTAACACATTTTGAAGCTCTTTCACTGATCGAACAAAAGGAATCATCACTTGAACATTGCGATAACCCATTGTTTCTCGAACACGTTTAACCGCTATACATTCCATTTCAAAACAATCTATAAAATCTTCGTGGCTATAACGAAATGCGCCACGAAAACCAAGCATCGGATTTTCTTCTATCGGCTCATATAAACTTCCTCCAATTAACCCTCTGTATTCATTTGTCTTAAAGTCAGAAAATCGCAAGATAACCGGTCTGCCACAATTTTCTTGATCATCAAGATCACGAAAAGGTGCTGCAATTTTAGCAACGCCCTGGGTCATTTTCTCTATCGCAAATTCCCTTGCAGATGGATAACCGACAATTGTTTTTTCAATTACTTCTCTCACATCTTGAGGTAATGAGTTAGGATCTTCGTCATACGCAAGAATTGCTTTTGGATGAATACGCAAACGAGCAAGAATAAATTCAAAACGCAATAAACCCACGCCATCAATAGGCAACTGCCCCACAGAAAACGCTTGATCAGGATCTGCAATATTCACCATCGTTTTGACGGGTAATTTAGAAAGATGATCTAAATTAATGACGTCCTTCGTATAAGGAAGCAGTCCTTCATAAACAATACCTTTGTCACTTCCAGCACATGAAACGGTAACCTCCTGTCCATGCTTAAGATCACGAGTAGCGTATGTCGTTGCTACCACCGTAGGCATTTTCAATTCACGCGCAACAATTGCAGCATGACAAGCTTTACCGCCGCCATTCGTTATCATTGCAGAAGCCTTTCGCATGATAGATACCCAGCTAGGATCTGTCATTGTTGTCACTAAAATATCGCCTTCTTTAAAATGCTTCAATGCATAGGTAAGCTTTACTTTGAGCGCTATATTTGTCTCATCAACACCATCTGCACGCAACTTCTCTTTCAGCGCAATACTTTCTGGATCCTTATCATATTCAATCACCTCGGTATTAAACACACGACCTGAAGCAATTCGATTACCAACACTATTACCCGTAATAATTTCATGAGGTTTTTCATCTGTTTTATCTAATGAAAAAATTTCTAATATATTGTGATCTTTTTTCACGACCGTTATTGGACGCGCCTGAACAATATAGACCTTGCCAATTTTACCATCTTTGGCCCATTCGATATCCATGCGCTTGCCATAATGATTTTCAATAATGACCCCTGCTTCTGCTAATTTTTTTGCTTCAGCATCAGACAAAATTAAATGATTTTTTTCTTCTTCAGAGGTGTCAACAATCTGAGTAAGCTCTGCTCCTCCAGCTCCAGAAAAGATCATTTTTTTGTTTTTAGTGCCCAATTTTTTAGATAAAATAGCAGGGATGCCGTTTCTGACATTGTCTTTATCAAGTATAAAGATATCGGGCTGTACCGTACCATTAACCACAAGCTCACCCAGACCAAAAGCTCCTGAAATCTCTATCGCATTTTCATAACCCGACTCTGCATCCATCGTCATCATGACACCACTGCAAGCCATATCACTTCTAACCATTCTTTGTAATCCAATTGAGATGGCGGGCTCGTCAGTAATTCGATAGTTTGCTCGATAAGTCATACCGCTTAAATTATATAAAGAAGCCATAATATTTATAATATGTTGTAAAACCTCTTCTTGCTTTTCTGAATCAACATTCAAATCTGTCTCATACTGTCCCGCAAATGAAGCATCATCTGAATCCTCTTTTAAACCAGATGAACGTACAGCCAAAGAAGCGCCATCAAACCCTTTCAAATAAGGCATTAATTGTTGTTTAAATTCTTCAGGAAATTCCATCTTACGAATTAATTTTTGACTTTCTTGAGAAATGACTTGAAGTCTCTCTAAATCTCCGTCTTTATTCAAATCAAGCTGATTTGCCTGTTCTTGATACTCTTTAAGCTGATCTCTAATACCATTGAATTCTAATAATTCAAAATAAGCATCCGCGGTCACAAAACAGCCATCTGGCACATCAATGCCAAGTGCTGAGAGTTGTTGTCTCAACACAGCAAGTGATGAATTTTTTCCACCCGAAAGTTTTTCGTTAAGCGCACGTGGATCATCATAAGAAATAATTGAATCTTGAAACGAAATGCCTGGTTCATTAAACATAGAAATCTCCTTATTAATATTTAATTAATATTCTAATTGATTGATTGATTTAACAGTTCTGAATTGAACAAAACGAAAGTTGAAAAATTCCTTTTATGTTTGAATAATTTTTATAATTATAAATAAATTTAATTATTGGTTTTTTCCATTGAGAGATAAGTGGTTCATAAAAATAAACACACGAACGGCATGTTATCAAATTTTTATGACTTTGGAAGAGCTATGCTTAAAATAAATAGGGTTATTTTAAGAGTGATCAGAAATAATACCGAACACCAACGCCGACTGCATTTGATCCGGTATTACCAGCACCATACAATCCATAACCACCTGAACGATGATGCATGCGAACAACAAGTTGTAATTCGGGATAAGATGGAGCAGCAAAAGTAATTTCGAACATTAGATAATTTAAAAAACGCGCGCAATCATTGTTATAACGTTTTTCACTCCACGGCACTGCGGTGACATAAGAAACCCCTTCGGCCGCGCCAATCGTTGTATCGACATAATGGCTCCAAGGAAAATTTGTCCAACGAAAAATGATGTAAGGGTCAAATTCGTAAATTGTACCATTATTATATTGTCCATCACGAATTGTAATATTGCCTGCTAATTGGACTTCACTCACGAGCAAACTAAAAAAACGACGAATGGGATTGCTACGGGCCAATGTATAAGCAATTTCGCCGGTGTATAAAGTTTCATTTACCGAGGTAAATTGCCCTTTCAAAACCCGACCAATCGGCTCCTTTGCTGTGCGCCCAACGTAAACCAAAGCCGACCACGGAGAAACATCCGTGAAACGCTCTGGTTTTGGCTGTGTCGTTGTTGCGGCAAACGCACTCGGCATGACAAATAATAGCAGAAAAATGGCTGACAAACAGGCAAGCAATCGTCTCATTTTTTGGGAAACCATCTTTTGTAAAACCTTTATATCGCTGAAATCAAAAAATCGGATTATTTCATGTCTATCAAAAAATTACCACCATACTAGATTTAAAAAATGGAAAAGAGTGCTATAATTACGTCAACCATCCAACTGGAGGATCTCTCATGGGCAACACACCTAAACAAAAAAACACTTTCCATAATTCCGAATCAATCATCGAAAAATTGCTTCGCAAAAACTCTCACGATATCAAACCAAAAACGCGCGCTCTGGACTCACTGCTTGATGAAAGCGAACTTGAACAGCTAGATCGTCAAATTGATGAAATTATTGAAGCAGCAGCAAAAAAAACGGATCATTCTAATTTAATGCAGAACAAAAAACGCTTTGAATATGTTAAAACAATGTTTAAAGAAAATTACAAAAAGTGGTCTGAAAACGGCGCCCTTTCAACTTTGGACCTTGCAAACATCGCACTACTTGGCGTCATGAGCGCACACATAACTGGAGCTCAACGTATTGTCATTCAAGCAGGCTCGCGAATCCGTAATGATTATGCTGCACCCTGCTTTAATCCTTATGAAACTAGCGAAGCTATCATTTCTAGAGGCAAACATATTGACTTTTCATACGGCGACTCGCTAGGTTTAGAAGCCCTAGGCGTCAAAAGATTACTTCGAACAAATACGGCAATTTATCCAGGATTGATAGCAGCATTTGTAGCAGCGGGCTTCATCAACAACCCCAATATAAATCAGCAAGAACAAAAAGGCGGCAAAAGTCCATTTACAACGCCAGAGCTCAAACCGCCAGTGCGGTTTACAGATGATGGTGAGGGTGATTAAAAACATTTTTTCAGAGCTGTTTAACATAATTTTTCCGCACGCTTGCATTTTATGCTCGCAAAAAACACATCGCGAGATAGATTTATGTCAGGCGTGCGAAGGTGATTTAGGTGTTATTGAAAATCCCTGTCGCAATTGCGGCAAATCGCTCCCAAAAGATACGACTATTTGCGGACAATGCTTAAAACAATCTCCGTATTTTGACAAAACAATTGCAGCGCTATCTTACGAAATACCAACAACAAAACTCATTACAGTATTAAAATTTCATCATCGCTTAATCAACGCCAAAATTCTCGGCACGCTATTATCTAAAAAGTTATCTTCCGCTGAAAAGCCTGACGTTATTATTCCCGTTCCGTTACACAAAAAAAGATTACGTAAACGAGGATTCAATCAGTCAATTGAAATTGCAAAACCGATTTCGAAAAAATTAGGCATTCCAATTGATTGTTTCAGCTGTCAACGAATTCGACACACAGAACCACAAGCGTTAATT
>SDBS01002576.1_pt1 | contig 18075 bp, 16 predicted proteins | sample 2277091 | NCBI WGS metagenome assembly SDBS01 (sample SAMN10404972, study PRJNA504765) | marine sediment metagenome | isolation source: marine sediment core GS10_PC15, 163 cmbsf | place: Arctic Ocean: Southern Knipovich Ridge | collected 2010 | reverse complement strand
CGGCGCCGCCACCGGGCTCGATTTTCAAGGCCACCTCGCGATCACCCAAGGCCGTTTCTCGGGCAAGAAAGACGCGGCCGAAGGTTCCGCGTCCTAACTCCGCGACCAAGGAAAAGCCCAGGAAGTCATCTCCCGGTTCGGGCCAGGAAACATCTTCCATCGCGGCGCGCGACTCGGGGGAGGCATCGACAAGCCGGTTCACCTCGATCATCATGTGCAACGACTTCTTGATCGTCGGGAAGCGGCAAGCAAACTCCTCGGCCTCAAGTGACTCACCACGCTCGGTGCGATGAAGGTATTCATCGTAGGCTAGGTTGATCGCGACCGTTCGATGCTCCTTTAGTCGCGGATGCCGGTCGAGCGTCGCCACGGCGTCGGGAGTCTCTCCGCCTCGCCACCGCTGTTGATACTTGGCGGCCAATCGCCTCGCGCGGGCAAGGCTGTCCGTCACGGACGACCTCAGCGCGGAGCCCAGCGGCGTCGTGCTCTCGGGCGGTCCCGCGAGCGTTCCCGCCGCCGGCTCGCCGATGCCCGACATGGCCGTCTTCGATCTCGACGCAGGCGGGGATAACTGGATCAAGCTCGACTCAGTGTTGAATAGCGGAAGCGGCGGCGGCGACATGCTGGCGTTTATTCGAAGCGACCTGTTCGCGGCCGACGAGACGAAGTTCGTCTACCTATATTGCGAGTTCGGGGCCAATCACCCCTCCGGCGGCGGATTCGAGGAATGGGCCGTCGGCAAGAAAGGGCCGATCGTTCCCGAGCCGGCCGCGATGTGCCTGCTTGCCGCGGGATTCGTCGCTCTGTGCCTGCGCCGCCGGCGGTGAGGCGCCTATTAGGGCCGCCCAGCCGACTTGCACACCGAGTTGGTTAACTCCGGTCTTATCCTTTCCCTGGAAAGCGGGTTGCGAACAAATTCCATATCCGTCCAGTACTGTCGACTGGCCCCCGGCTGCTGGCGACGGAGCTATGTCTGATCGGCGATTTGGGGGGACGGCATGCCTGCCCTACTCGTTGTTCTTGGCGTGAGTCCCGGAGGGACGAGAGATGTTAGCCCCGGGCGCAGCCGGAGGCAAGCCCGGGGTAGGCGGGCCCCTCGCCGCAGCCCCAAAGGGGCGAAAGATCGCTTCTGTCGCCCATTCCGGGCTCTCGATTGTGGGGTCGCCACCTTTGCCTGGGCTCGCGCCCGGGGCTAGATTCTTTCGGCCCTTTGCAGGGCCTTAATCCCGGCAGAGCGTGCAAGTAAATCCGGCCAGCGATTCCCGACTACTCGCTACTGGCTACTGGCGACGGAGCTATGTCTTCTTGCCGACGGTGGCGATGTAGATGGTGAACTGCTCACGGCCGTCGAGGCCAAGCAGGCGGTCGACGGCAACGTCGTCGAAGGCGCCGATGGCACAGACGCCGCAGCCGATGGCCTCAGCGGCCAGGTAGAGGTTCTGGCAGACGTGGCCGGCGTCCAGATGGAGATAGCGGTAGCCCCGCTGGCCGTATCGCCAGGTCATGCGATAGGGCACAGCCGTCCAGAAAAACGCCGCGGCACTGGTGGCGAGGAAGCTCTGGCCCAGGCAAGCCTGGGCGGACTGCTCGGCAAGGGCGTCACCCTCGCGCAGGCGGATGAGCTTGTGCTCGAGGGCAAGGAACCTGTACAGGCCGCTTGGCAGGCCCTCGACGCGGTTGATCAGCAGATAGGTCTCGAAGGCATGACGTGCCCCTGCCGACGGTACGGTTCGCAGCGTCGCCACGTCCCCCTGGAGGCTCTGGAGGCCCTGCGTGCACCATAGCAGGTACGACAGTTCATCCAGGCTAAGCGGCGTGGCGGCGTACTGGCGGACGCTGCGGCGCTGTTCGATGGCCTTTCTCAGCTCGAGGTGGCCCAGATCGATCTCCGCCGGGCCGGGCAGGTCAATCGTGGGGCAGCTCTCGTCGTAGGCCAGTTCCACCGGCGGGGCCGGCAAGCCCCTGGCCTGGCCGGGTGGGCTCATGGCGGCGTAGCGCGTCAGGGACATGAACTGCTGGCCGATTTGGTCGGACATTTGCGTTTGCCTCCTCGTTTCTGTGACCCGGAGGGTTCCCACATGGGCTAGCCAGGTAGATTGTCAGGATTTCAAGCCCAGTCGTTCAAATTGCTCTTTCGGCGAGTCGTTTTCCTTCATCAGCCTGACCAGGTGGTCGATCATTATCTTCTCGATCTTGGCATCCCGGATCGCTCGCTCCTGCTTTGGATCGCTTTCGAGGTCGAAGAGCATCGTCTCGAAGCGCCTGGACTCTACCTTCTCGGCGCCCCAGGTCGACGTGGCGTCGATCTTCATCACGGGGCAGCCCTTGGTGAATGAGAACGGCCCGGCCATGACGGCCGTGCGCATCTCCTCGACTGTGAAGGTGTGCCACATGTGCGTGGGCATGTGTGTGTATTCGTGGAGTGGTTTGTTGTCCTTGTTGGCAGCGGCGCGCATGTAGACGTAGCGGCCGTCTGTGACGTTGACGTGTGCGCCGAAGAACCCGAACAACCCGGCCTGGCGGATAGGCGTATCGTCGATGATGGTCTGCCGCAGCGGCACGCCCTGCATGTCGGCCGTGCGGTCTACGCCGAAATATTCCAGCAGCGTTGGCCCCAGGTCGATAAACTGCACCAAGTTGCCCCGGCGCTGGCCCGCCAGGCCGCAGCGCGGGTCCCAGATGAATAAAGGAATGCGGGCCAGCTCCTCGTACCACGGGCACCAGCACTTGGCCCAGAGGTCGTGCTCGGAAAGCAGGAAGCCGTGATCGGTGGTGACGATCAGCATCGTGTCCTTCCAGAGGTCCAGCTCGTCCATCAAATCGAGAATCTTCCCGAGGTAGTTGTCGCACATGCTGACCAGTGCGGCGTTTAGAATCCGAACGTGCCGAACCTGGCGCGGATCTTCGCGGGCTGCGTCGTAGGGCGGCCAGTCGAACACCGGCCCGTCGTAGTCGTCTTCGTAGAGGTCAATGTATTTCTGTGGGACGACGAACGGCTCGTGCGGGTCGAAGGTTTCGATATGGAGGAACCAGTTGTCGGCCGCCGCGTTGGTTTTGAGGAACTCGATTCCCATGGCGAAGGTCTTGGCCTGGCAGGTGTCGGCTTCGTTCTGCATGTAGTGGCGGTTGATCCAGTTGTGGGGCGCTAAGTCTCTCTGGGGGTTTATGTTTTCCGGCGCGATCTGGTCGGTGAGGTTGGCCTTCCACGGGTCGCCCTCCTGGCCGCGAGATATCTCCCACGAGCTGTACCGCGTGTGATAGGTCGCCCCGCCTTCTTCCCAGTAGTGGTAGTGGTCACTGACCAGGTGGCTGTAGACGCCGTTTTCCTTGAGCATTTCCGGCATGGAGTCGTCGAACGGCTCCAGTGGTCCCCAGCTTCTGTGGAGGAAGTTGTACCGGCCGGTGTGTAGCTCGCGGCGGGCCGGCATGCACGGCATCGAGCCGACGTATGCGCAGTCGAACGTCACCGCCCGCTCCGCCAGACGCTGGAAATTCGGCGCGTGAACCCAGTCGCAGCCGTAAGGCGGCAACATGTGGCGATTCAGGGAGTCGAACATGACCATGATGGCCTTCATCGCAAAACTCCTTCCATAACAGGTAAAGCAGACCGGCGGCAGCACCGACGCCCCACAGGACGGCCGCTCGGATCAGATCACTTCCAAATAGTCGCGATCCGGCAATTGTGGGAACGCGACGGTTGGCAGCGTTTGGTACCAGTAGGCCACGGAGGCGATGTCGTCCTGGAGCGGCAGGAAGCGGTTGTCCGCACGCCATCCCAACGCCTGGATCGTCACCCGCAGGTCCTGCTTGAAGCGGATCGGATCGGCGACGTGCCAGCGGTACATGCCGAACCGCTGCTGCGAGCTGTAGAGCCCGTCGGGGCGAATCACCTGATGCAGGCCGCTATAAGGCGTCGTGAACTCCTCGTACTGATGGGTTTGCCTGTTCTCGAAATTGTACGACCCGCCGAAGTAGTCCTCCGTGCCTGTCCCGCAGATCGTGGGAAACTCCCTGTCGCCGTCCAGGTAGAACTTGATCTCGCCTTCGCCCCACCAATTGCAGTTGTTGACGCCCCAGGCCATGTAGGTTCCCACGTACTGGCCGCGACCCTTGACGCCGTCGAGGATCGTGTAGACGCTCTTATAGGGCAGCGGGTTGACGCGGCGGAACTGCGCGTGGAAATACGCGGCCTCTTCGGGGACCTCTGTGAGTGTATAGTTGGCCTGGTAGTACAGGTTGATCTTGTCGGCGGCGATGTTGGTCATGGTGATGCGGCATCGCTTTCTAAACGGCATCTCCCAGTGGCAGTTGAAGGCGCTACCCGGATTGACGCAGACCGGAAGCGATCTAACCGCGGCGTACTTGCCCCAGCCCATGCAGAAGAAATCGCCCACCGGGCACTCCACGGCCGGCTGGTCCTGGTCGTCCCAGTAGATCCGCAGAATGCTGAATCGCCAGTGGCCGGTAATGGTCAGCCAGATCTGTTGGATCGCCCCCGGCCCTTCGATGTCGGCCATCGTGAAGGTCTCGCCCGGCTGGATTGGGACCCACGGATTGACTTTCCATCCCTGCCCGAGTTCGCGGGCAGGGTGATCGTCGCGTTGGGGCACAGCCATACCGCCCTTGCTTTTTTCTCCCGTGAGATTCTCGGGGCTGATGGATCGCGTCTCGGCCGCCGAGAGCCGCCAGAGGTTGCCCATGTGCATTCCTAAGCCATTGAACGCCATCGCTCTTCTCCCTTTCACCGCGCAGGCCTCTCGGCCGATTGCTTTTCACTTCCGGGCTTGCTTCTTGGCCCAGAGCTTCTTCATCCGGAGCATGTCCGCGTTGGGCTTGATCTTCTTGCCGGGGCACTGATTCTTCTTGTCGTAGATCCAGTTGCCCTGGTTGTCGCGTAGTACGGGCATGCGCTTGGCTACCGGCGGGGGGGCCGCCACCTTCGTGGGCTTGGCTGCGTACCAGTACGCCACGGAGCTCATCTCGTTGGCCAGGTGGTTGCCGTGGCCGTGCTCGATGGTGACCTTGATTTCCTTGCGAAACCGCACGGGATTCTCCAGGTGGAAAACGTAGCTGGTCTGGTAGCCGTCCGTGTCGCGTTCGAAGATGGACGAGCCGTTGCGGGCAAAGGCGTTCGGCTGCATGCCCCAGGCCTGGTTGAGGTAGTCCTCGCTGCCGGTTCCGTGCAGGTCGGGCGGCCACTTGTAGCCGTCCACCCAGATCATGTCGTCGCCTTCGCCCCACCAGGTGCCCTGGAAATTGGTCACGGAGAGATTGCAGCCGATGTAATGCCCGCGGCCCTTGGAGTCCAGAATCACGTAGTTGTTCTTCCAGGCGGTCCGTTCGGTGTTGACGGCGTCGGTGTAGCGGGTGTTGACGCCGATTTGGTGCCCCCAGCCGCCAAAGGGATTTGTTCGGCGGAACTCGGCGTGGAAGCAGCCGACGTCGTCGCCTGGAGGGGCTTCCAGCGATTCATAGTCGATGTAGAAGTATTGCCCGTGGCGCTGCTTACTCTGGTTGATCAGTTCAACCACCGCGCGCTGCCGAAACGGCATCGGCACGTAGCAGTTCAGCGCACAGCCAGTGTTGAACTGGTTGGGAGACCTCGTCGAGGCGGTGAACAGCAGCGATTGGAACGAGTTGACTATGCCGTGACCGAGACAGAAAAAATCCCCCAACGGCACGAGCACGCTCGGGGCCTTTGCGTTGTCCCAGGTGATCTTCAGCAGACATTCGCGGTAGTGGTTTCTCTGTGTCATCCAGATGTGTTTGATCACGCCCGGCCCCTTAATGTCGGCCAGGACGCGCGATTTGCCTGGCGGAATCCACCACAGGTCAGCGTTTCGGCCGCGTTTGTCCCAGGAGGAGGACCGGCCTGTCTTGCGGTTGCGAATGTGTGTCAATTCATCCAGCACGGCAAGCTCCTTTCTTTTCAGGTTTTTGCGGCCCCTGCTCTGCACCGCGGGCGAAGGTCATCGCCGGGGCCATAGGCGTCGAACGGAAACAACCGGGCCGGCACTTTTACCATGTCCGGCGCCTCATTCAAATGCTTTTCCCCCAGCCAAACTGCCTCACTTGCCATGCATCTGCCTCGCGAAGGCACTTGCCAATTCGGCAGCGGATGGCTAGACTGATCGACTTGTTTGCCGGTACCGGGCTGCCAAAGGCCCGGCAAAAGCAGGAAAGGAAGTCGGCAACCCATGCCCAAAGTGAAAAAAGGCAATCACCTCTTCACGAGCGAGTCGGTAACCAAAGGCCATCCCGATAAGGTCGCCGATCAGATCTCCGATGCGATTCTCGACAGCCTGATTGCCTGCGACCCGGAGGCGCGCGTAGCCTGCGAGACGCTGGTGACGACGGGGCTGGTCGTGCTGGCCGGCGAGGTTACGGTCCACAACGCCGAGGCCGAAAGGGCCCTGCTGAACGTCGAGCAGACCACGCGCGAAACGATTCGCTCACTCGGATACGACGACCCCTCGACGGGATTCGACTTCCGCTCGTGTGCGGTTCTCAAGGCACTGCACAGCCAGAGCCAGGACATCTCTCGCGGCGTCAACGCCGGCAGGAAAAAGGACCAAGGCGCCGGCGACCAGGGGTTGATGTTCGGCTTTGCCTGCAAGGAGACCAAAGAGCTGATGCCGATGCCGATTCAACTGGCACACCGGCTGACGGCCAGGCTCAGCGCCGCGCGCGAAGAGGGGCTAATTAAGTGGCTGCGGCCGGACGGCAAGACGCAGGTCACCATCGGATACGAGGACGAGACTCCCAGGCGGATCGACACGATCGTCGTCTCCACGCAGCACACCTCGGCCGCGGTCGATCCGAAGACCGACGCGATGAGCGAAAAGGCCAAGCGCCAGATCATCAACAAGATCGTACGGCCGGTCGTCATGGACGAATGTCCGCATCTCTGGTCGAACAAGATTCGCTTTCACATCAATCCGACTGGCAAGTTTGAGATCGGCGGTCCGCACGGCGATTCCGGCCTGACCGGGCGGAAGATCATCGTGGACACCTACGGCGGTCGGGGCAGCCACGGCGGCGGGGCCTTCAGCGGAAAGGACCCCTCCAAGGTGGACCGCTCGGCCAGCTATATGGCACGCTACATCGCCAAGAACGTCGTCGCAGCCAACCTGGCCAAGGCCTGCGAGGTCCAGCTCGCCTACGCCATCGGCGTGGCCGAGCCGGTCAGCGTTCTGATCGACTGCGGCGGCACGGCCGTCGTTGATGAAGGCCGGCTCTCGGCGGCCGTGCGCGACCTCTTCCCGCTCAAGCCGCGCCAGATGATCGAGTACCTGGACCTGCTGCGGCCGATCTACCGCGAGACCGCACATGACGGCCATTTCGGCCGAAAGGGCAAAAACTTCACCTGGGAAAGAACGGACAAAACCGCCGCCTTGAAGAAGGCGGTAAGGGCTTAGAGTTACCAACTTCTCGACAGAATCCCGCCTGCGGAGTATAATCCTGATAACGATAACTCCGCGGGCAATTTTCCAGGGTTTAAAGCACACCCTTCTAGCTACGGGGGTGTATGGGCAACGGACGACAAGTCGGGGTCGAAAAGATGGGTAGAGATTCGAAGCAAGGCCTGGCCGTATTTTTCGCTTTTCTACTTATTGGAATCCTTGCGCCGCGCGCGGGAGCCGAGGGCGACTGGGTAGTCCGGCCGGTTTCGTGGGATGATCATTACCATACCGAAAATGCCGATGTGATGGTCTCTCCTCGTGGCCATGTCGCCGTTGGATACACTTCTGGGGAGATCGGGACCATATTCGGCGGAGGGCCGCCCGGCGTCGCCACTATAGCCCGGCTGGACGGGTCGGAGTTTGACTATAGAGAGGCTAACATACCATCCTATGCTGCAACGTTCGCCATGGATGAATTTGGAGGCGTTTACTACGCCTCAAACGGCACATATTCGAGCGACCCGGCTTTTGGTTACGATCCCGTAGCCGAGGAGGGCATGCAGGAAGAGTTGTTTTCTCCGGATCTCCATCTGGATGATTGGGCGACACCAGGAATCGCTGTAGATAGACAGGGTACCCCTGCGATAGCTTGCGCGGGCGATACATCTCAAAAGGGAACAAGATTCCTGCAGCGCGACACCGAGTCTGGCCAATGGGTTGCGGAGACTATATCCTCGAGGTCCCGTTACAGCGGTTACTCCGTTTGCTTCGACACGAACAACCACCCGGCAGTAGGTTTCTCTACCTTTGAAGCGAACCTGTACCGTTTGATCCTCGTGCGCCGCGCTGGCTCGGTGTGGGAGGAGAGGATTGTTGGCGAGACACCAAATCGGGGATATTTTATGGGCAAGCCGCGCATTAGCATCGCTGCTAACTCCAACGGGGAGGTAGGCCTGGCATATGTCATTGAGGGCGAAATGTTTTTTGAACGAGCCGACGGAAACGACGCTCCCGAACGACCGATCGGCGACCTCGCAGACTCGGGCATGCTCCTCCCCCATAGCTTGGCCTTTGATCCGGACGGTAATCCGGCTATTGTGTTGGGAAATGTACTATGGCGGCTCAGTGGTGGAAGCTGGGCGCAGGAGCACCTGCCACTCAAATTTCTGGCGAGCAATGTGACGTTCGATGCAAACGGTAATCCTTATGTAGTGGGTCTAGTTGATAACTACTACACTGGAGCGTCCAACATAGTGCTCTTAGGCAAGAACCTGCCACCGCTGGCCAGGGGCGACATGGACGGCGTCTATGGAATCAACACGGACGACATCAACCCATTCATTAAGGCGATAACCGACGCCAACGGCTATGCCGAAAGATACACCGGCCTGGACGCTAACGTCCTCGGCGACATCAACGCCGACGGGGCTTTCAACGTTGACGACATCGGTCCGTTCATAGACGTCTTTACCGGGACGCCGTCGGCCGCGCCCGTCCCCGAGCCGGCCTGCCTGGCGTTGCTGGCCGTCGGCGGCTTGGCGGCGCTTCGCAGGCGGCGAAAGTAGCCGCGAATCAGGCGCAGAATCGCAGACGAGCCAGGAACACGGCCTGTCTGCCGACTTCGGAATTCCGGCCGCGGGACGCCCCGAGCGGTTAGCCTTGACAGAGTCCGAACATTGTGGTACAGAGGCTATTGACCCTCTAGGGGCCCCGTGTATTTACGAAATGTTCCGTTGGGTGATAAGACCTTCTTGAAGTTCACGCGCCGGAGCAAGGGTAGGTACGGCGCACAGGATTCGATAGCAGGGTAAGCCAGGCGTATCACCTCTTGGTCTGAGACGCCAAAGGAGCGGATGATGAACGCGAGAGTATGGGCAGTTTTGCTAATTACGACGGGCCTGATGGCCGTCGGCGCACAGGCCACCGACTTCACCGGTGCCGAGAGCACCGACTGGTGGGATGCCAACAACTGGACCGCTGGCGTGCCGGATGCCAACACACCGGCCAATATCGGCACCACAGCCTATCCGAATGTTAGCGTGGTGATTACCGGGACGGCCAACGCCGGCCGGACGATCGTCGGTGCCTCCGGCGGTGCGAGCGTTACGGGCAGTATAACCATTAGCGCCAACAGTACCCTCAACACATGGGGCAGCTTCTACAACTCCGATGAAGAAGAAGATCACGGCTTTGATATCGGCGGCGCTGCCGCCGGCAATCTGACGCTCGAGGCCAATGCCCAGCTCAATATGATGGTCGGCGACGCCATGGGCGTGGGCAAAGATGACAGATGGCTCGGCGGCTTCGAGACGCACGTCATCATGAAGCCGGGTTCGGCGATCACCGTGGGCTCTGCCGGCGACGGCTGGGCTAATTTTGGGCTGGGTGACGGGAACTACCATCAGACCTTCGAGATGCACAACGCCACGATCAACGGTGGTCGCCTGTTCCACATAGGCGGGACTGTCATCATCAAGGGCTCCAACTATGCCTCGCACAGTTCCAATGCATATTCCGACCCCAAGGGCACGTTCATGAAGCTGGTTGGCGACAACCCGTTCCTGTACACACCGCCGGCTGTCCACCTTCACGACCTGGCGCTGGACGTCAGCGAGTGCAACTACCCGGCGCCTGGGCAGTGGTTTACGGTCCTTGAGAGCGACCCGGGCACCTACTGGCCCTCGGGCAGCAAGAACGTATACTTCCGTGCTGGCACACCTCCAGAGTGGGAGGTGCGTTGCGTGCATCCTATGCCGAGCGGTTCGGAGAAGAAGGTTCAGATCAGGTACAACCTTCTCGTTGGCGATATGGACCTTAGCGGTGTAATTAACACCGACGACGTTGACCCATTCGTGTTGGCGATGACGGAGCCGAACGCCTACATCGCGACCTACGGCCGGGATCCCAACCTCTGGGGCGACTGCGATGGCTCGGGCAAGTTGGACGCAGACGACATCACCCCGTTCGTCGCGCTAGTCACCGGCGGTCAGGCCATACCGGAGCCGGTGACGTTGGCGTTGCTGGCCCTCGGCGGTCTGGGCGCCCTGATCCGCAAGAGGCGCTGAGTGAGGAGACAGATCAGGTAAGCCGTCTGTGCCTGCGACAGACGGCGAATATAAGGATGCAAACCGTAATGCATCCTGGGCAGGGGGTAGGCATCTGCGGTGCACGCCGAGTTATGCTATGATAAGCGAGCCATGGCTGAGCTTACGAGCAAGGAGCGGATCGGGCGGATCTTGAAGCGCCAGCCCGTAGATCGGATCGGCCTGCGCGAGGCGTTCTGGCAGGGCACGCGGGAGAAATGGCTTTCCGACGGCCACGTCGGGGAGGATGAGGAGCTGGCCGACCACTTCGGCTACGACATGCGCACCTGGGTACCGTTTAAGCTGGAGGCCGACCTCGACGCTGGCGACCAGATCGTCGAGGAGACCGACGAGACGGTCCTGATCCGCAACGGAAACGGCGCACTGCTGCGATGGTGGAAGGATAAGGCCGGCACGCCGGAGCACGTGGACTTCCTGGTCAAGGACCGCTCCGGCTGGGACGAGCACATCCGGGCGAAGTTGACCGACGAGTCGCTCTACCGCCGCCGGATCGACTTCGAGGGCTACCGGCAGATGCGGGAAAAGTGCCGGCGGGAGAATCTCTGGTTCAATTGGTGCGGCGTGAACGTCTTTGAGTCCATGCATCCGGTCTGCGGGCATGAGTACATGCTCATGGGCATGGCACTCGATCCGGACTGGGTCAAGGACATGTGCAACGTCTACGCCGAGCTGATCATCAAGCTCATGGAGATACTTTTCGCCGAGGCGGGCCAACCCGACGGCATCTGGTTCTGGGAGGACATGGGCTTTAAGGGCAAGCCCTTCATGTCGCCGGCGATGTATAGGCAGATCGTCTGGCCCGCGCATAAGCGCACCTTCGACTACGCCCACTCGCTGGGCCTGCCGGTGGTCGTGCACTCCTGCGGCTACATTGAGCCGTTTATCGAAGGGCTCATCGAGGCCGGCATGGACTGCCTCCAGGCGATGGAGGTCAAGGCCGGCATGGATTTGGTCAAGCTGAAGAAGGCCTACGCCGATAGGATCGCCTTCTGCGGCGGCATGGACGTCCGCGCGTTGGAGACCAACGACACCGCCCGCGTGGAGGCCGAGCTGGAGGCCAAGCTGCCTGCGGCGATGGCCGGCAGCGGATATATCCTGATGAGCGATCACAGCATTCCCCCGACCGTAGAGTACGAGACGTACAAGTTTTTCGTCGAGCGCGGACTACAGATGGGTACGTATTGAGAGGCAGGCGAGGCGGACGCTAGGGCTCAAGGCCTGTTGGCTGAGTTTCGCCAGATATTCTGCTGGTCGCTTTTTGCGTGGTTGGTTGGCGGAGCAGAAGGATCAGCAGCGGGCGGCGGAACTGGCCGTACTTCTCGACAATCGCAAGACGCCTGTAATTGGCGTTGACGGCGTCTCTGAGTTTTTTCTGGTTTTCACCCCCCAGGAGCACGACGCCGCGGTCGGTCATACAGACGATCTTGGCCTTTCTTAAGGTAACGTCTTGCAGCAGGCGCGAAAAGTTGACCACCTTCAATTGCGCGGCGCGATCGTCTGACATGTTCCAGAAATAAGAAAACTCGCTAAGTTCGTAGCCCGGCAATAACGGCCGGTCGCTTTCGACGGCCAGCTCGACGTTCAGCGTGAGGATGCTTTCGCTGTCGTTACTGGCGTTTCGGATGATTTCGGCCGCTTCCTTGATCCGCGCAGGTGCCCCGGCGCCTTTGCGAAAGGCCCGGTAGTCCTGAAGTCCCGTGGTCGCAAGCAGCAAGACGATAACAGCCGGGAGGATAGCGTATTTGGGGGAAGACGTAACGATGAGATGGCCCAGCATGAGGCCGGAAATGATGGCAATGAACGGGATATTCGAGGTCTGATAGGTTGCGTGCGGGAGCAAAGGGCTGGCGTGAATGATTGTGGTCAACACATAGCAGACGCTCAGCATCAGGATGAAGCGGCCGTGTTGTTCAAACGCCGGATGTCGCCGGCGGCCGGCGTCTATCGATTGGCGCAGGTATGTGAAGATTGCCCATGCTCCGCAGGCGATCAGCGGAAGCTGGTTTCTTGCAAAATTGACCAGAAACGCCCGCAGTCGCTCGAATTTCCACGGGGCGTTGTCGAAGTACTCGCTGTGAAAATGGTAGATTCCAAAGATTAGGTTGCCGCCGGAGTAGAAGTACCCCAGCAGGGCGGCAGCGATCAGGCAGTTGACGACAAGCAGAACAGCGCACGGCCTTAGGTTCTTCCTGAAGGCCCAAAAGCCATATACCCATATAACCACCAGCACGGGCAACATGGACAGGCGTGTCAGGACGGCCAGGTTCATCAGCGCAAGGCCGACGACTGCCTTGGCGAACGACGTTTTCTCACCGGAAAAAGTGTACAGACTTGCACTGACCAGAAAGACTGTCAGGGCCTGAGTCTTCATCGAGGCGACGTCGAAGATAAAGCTGAGATTCAGGCTCAGCAGAAGCCCTACAGCCACTCCAGCCCAAAGGCCGCCTTTGCGATGGCATGTCTTCATGATCAACACGAGCGATATGCCGCCCAGGGCGAAGGAGACCCACCGCGCGACAATAAGGCTCCTGCCGAGCAGGAAAATGAAGCCCGCGTAGAAGTAGGGCAGAAATGGCGTCTGGGTGAAGAGGAAATCCTCGTACGGCTTCTTGCCGTCCAGGACATTCACGGCCGAGAGCAGATACCACCCCTCATCGCCGATTACCAATCCGGCGTACACGCGCAATAGCCCCAGAACGATGTACGGAAGCAGCACTGCGGCGTACACCGCGTAATTCGCGATTTTCGTGGGCCTCATTTCAAAACCGCGTTTTATTTAGAGGCTCTTAATTCCGGGGCAATATAACCCGCCCAAAGTGCTCAGCTCTTCAAGGTGAACAAAAAGGCCCGCGGCTTGACGGGCCTGTTGAAGACGATTTCTTCGCTGGCGATTCACCTATCAGGCCACCTGCACCTTTCGCCCACGACGGCGTTTGCGATTGATGATTTTTCGCCCGTTGTGGGTCCGCATCCGGGCGCGGAAGCCGATCTTCCTGGCGCGTTTGCGTTTCGAGATCCTGTGCGGGTAATGCATGACTCACCTTACCGGTTTGCGGCTCGTATCTTCTGCACCTTCGATAGTGCGGGGATGATACCGCCCCGAGGCAATCGAGACAAGGAGAAACTCCTCGCTTTGAAGCGGTTTGGCTCGCCCGCCGCGCCGGCGGTGTGTACAATTTCGACATGCCCGTGGAAGTGGAAGCAAAATTCAAGGTGGCGAATTTCCGAGCTATCCGGAGGCGCCTGCGGGCCTTGGGGGCCGGCTATTGCGGCACGGCCATTCAGCTAGATAGGTTTTTCGATACGCCCGACAGGGAGCTTTATCGCGGCGATCGGGGCCTTCGCCTGCGGGAAGTGCGGATGGTCAAGAGCGCGCCAGGCTGCCGCAAGGGCGGGGTGCTGCTGACATACAAAGGCCCGCGCCAGGCCCGCGCGGCCGTCAAGAGCCGCCAGGAAATCGAAACCCACGTGGAGGATTCCCAGGCCCTGGCCGAGATCCTCCGCGCCGCAGGGCTGAAGGTGTTCCTGAAGCTCCAGAAGCGGCGGGCGAGTTACAAGCTAGGCCGCTGCCGAATCGAGCTGGACGAGCTGCCGCTGCTGGGCTGCTTTGTGGAGATCGAGGGCGCCAGCGGACGTGCGATCGAGCTTGCCGCGGCAAGGCTCGGCCTCGATAGCGAGCCGATCGCCGACTCCTACGCGCACCTGGCTGTCGCACGCTGCAAAAAACCCAGGCGATCGTGTCTTGAGGTTACGTTCGAGCGCTTCGGCCGGCAGTTACGGTAGGGCTCTTGGGGGAGCACTGGCCGGCCAAATCATCAGCCGGGCAGTATCAGGTACCTGAAGGCCAGGTCAATCGTGTGGCCCAAGACCCATCCAATCGGGCTGACGATCTGCAACCGCAGAAAGTTAGCCAGAAAGGGCAACATGATGATCGCCACCAGCACCATCCGGCCGTAACGGAGCTGCCAGTGCATGAACGCCGCCTGCATCGCGGGGGTTAATTGCTCGCGAACAATGTGGTGCCCGTCCAGCGGGTAGAGCGGCAACATGTTGAAAATGAATAAGCAGAAGTTGACCGCCATCAGGAATAGCACCATCTCCAGCGCCATTCGCCCTTCCTGGGAGGAAAACTTCACGCCCGCTGCCAGCAGGGCCCGGAGCAAAAGGGCGGTCAAGATCGCCAGCATCAGGTTGCTCAGCGGCCCGGCCAGCGAGACGGCGACGTAGCCCGCACGGCGCGGGCGGAGATTGTAGGGGTTGACCGGCACGGGCTTGGCCCAGCCGAAGCCGCAGAAAATTATCGCCAGCGTGCCGATCGGGTCGAGGTGGGCCAGCGGGTTTAGCGTGCAGCGGCCGTTGTTCTTGGCCGTCGGGTCGCCAAAGGCCAGCGCCGTCCGCGCATGGGCAAACTCGTGTATGGTTAGGCTAAAAAGCAGCGGCGCCAGAAGGGCCAGCTTCTCCAGCAGCCAGCTTGGATTGGTTATATCCATCGGCTTCCCTTTTACTTGACCGTTGGTGGGCGAACAAGCATAATGCTCGGTCAAACTTGCGCCGGATAAGGTGGCGCCTGCGAGACCAAACGGGCAATCCGTAGGTTTTGAGCAACGAGAGGCCCCTTGAGATGAGCGAGCCTGTTGCCGACCTGAAATTGGCCAGAAAGGCCCTTCAGCTGGAGGGCGAGGCGATCACCGCGCTGGCAGGGCAAATCGACAAGGCGTTCGCCGAAGCCGCAAAGGTGATCTTCCGATGTGAGGGCAAGGTCGTCCTGACGGGCATCGGCAAGGCCGGCATAATCGCCCAGAAGATCTCCGCGACGCTGGCCTCTACCGGAACGCTGAGCATTTTTCTGCATCCGGTGGAGGCGTTGCACGGCGATCTGGGCCGGCTTCAGCGCGGCGACGTTGTGGTGGCTCTTTCCGACAGCGGCCAGACCGACGAGCTGATCCACCTGCTGGATCACATCAAGGCTCGCGGCGCGAAGCTCATCGCCTTGACCGGCTCGGCCGACTCGCCGCTCGGCCGCCACGCCGACATCACTATCTGCTACGGCTCGGTCCAAGAAGCCTGCCCGCTGGGTCTGGCCCCGACGGTCTCCACCTCGTGCATGCTGGCACTGGGCGACGCTCTGGCCACCGCCGTCATGCAGATGCGAAACTTCACGCCGGAAGAGTTTGCCGCGTTTCACCCAGCCGGAGCGCTGGGCCGACAGCTCCTCAAGGTCGAGGAGGCAATGACCTTCCGCGAGGCCGAACGCCTAGGTGTCGTAAGCGATTCTCTCACCTTGGGCGATGCCCTGGCGGCCGCCGAGAAGCACCCTCGCCGCAGCGGTGCGATGCTGATCGTCGATAAAAGCGACGCGCTGGTCGGCATCCTCACAGACGCCGATCTCCGCAGGCACCTGATCAAACGTCGCGGGGAGGATATCCTCTCCAGGCCGGTTCGCGAGTTCATGACACCGAATCCCAAGCACGTTCACCTGGGCGACTTGGCCAGCGAGGCGCTGGCGATCCTCAACGAGCACCGCATCGACGAGCTGCCCGTGGTGGACGCCGCCGACAAGCCCGTCGGCATCATCGACGTCCAGGACCTTGTGGGCGTAAAGACGCTGAGCAATGAGTGAACCGGACCCGACAGCGCTTTCGAAGATCGAACTGCTCGTACTGGACGTCGACGGCGTGCTGACCGACGGGCGGATCACACTGAGCCCCGACGGGGCGGAACTCAAGACCTTTAACGTCCGTGACGGGGCCGGCATGAAGTATTGGAAGCGTCTCGGCAAGAAGCTGGCGATGATTTCCGGGCGCGGCTCACCGGCAGTCAGCCGACGTGCCGAGGAACTCAACGTCGATGCCGTGCGCCTAAACGCCAAGGACAAGCTCCCGGCCTATGAGGAGGTTCTGTCCGAGCTGGGCCTGACAGACGCCCAGACGGCAGTGATCGGCGACGACCTTACGGACCTGCCGCTGCTGCGGCGATGCGCGCTGCCTGTTGCGGTGGCCGACGCAGCCGGGGAGCTAATGGACGTCGCCGTCTACGTGACGAAGCTGCCCGGCGGGGCCGGCTGCGTCCGAGAGACGATCGAGTGGATCCTCAAACGCACCGGGTCGTGGTCTGAGATCCTGGCCCGCTACGCCTGTAAGTCCGAGGGGTGCAAATGAAGCGACGGCTGATGCTGCTGGGTGGCACGTTGCTGGGGCTGCTGATGGCCTTCGGAGGATATTACTTCTTCGCCGGCAGCGCCGATTATTTCACGCCGGAGTCGGATGTGCTGCCGCCACAAGGCGAGGGGCGCTACGGCGAGGCGGAGCAGAAGGCCCCGCTGGCTATGCTCCGCGACGAGGAGGGCCGGCTCGAAGGCATGTACAAGGCCGCCGACTGGGAGGTCCAGGAAGACGGCAGTTACCTGCTGATCAAGCCTCACGTGACGCGATTCATGACCAGCGGACAGACCCTTATCATTCAGGCCGATAAGGGCAGGATCTACGCCGAGGAAGTCGCCCGAGGGATCAATCCGCGCCGCGGCTCGCTGGACGGCAATGTGCTGATCGTCTTTGACCGCTCCACTGACCCGGACCGCGACCCCATCGAGGACAGGCCGGCGGACCTCGTTCGCATTTACGTGGATTATGTGAACTTCGACAACGACAAGCTTGAGATCCGCACCGACAGTTACGTCACCGTCTTGTCCAACGAGGCGGATATTCTCGGCAGGGGGCTTGTCATCCGATGGAACGAAAAGCCGCGCGAGCTGCGCATGCTGAAGATCAAACGTGGGGAATACATGGCCATCAAGGAAGTGCCGGTCGGGTTCGATGCAGTTTCGGTGAGCGAGCGTCCCGGCCGCAGCGGCGCGGGCGAAACTACCAGGCCGGCCGTCGCCCTTAGCGACGACGAGGTGGTCGCCCCGCTGGATACCGCCCGCTTCGCCGCGACACTGCCAACCACCCAGCCGGCCAGCCGACCGGCCAGGTGATCTTGATTGCACCGGCCCCGACGACGTTGCCGGCAAGTCGCCCGGCTCCGGCCGCCAGCAGGCCGTCGCGACGAAACATGTACCGCGCAACCTTCAGCGACAGCGTGCACGTGGATTTCGGCGGCAGGCACATGCGCGGTATCGAGCAGCTCACGCTGGACTTCGAGTGGGCCCGATCCAGTGGCGGGGTCTTTGGCGAACGGCGCGGGCGAGAGCCGGCGCCTTCGTCCCGGCCGGCAACCGGCCCGGCTGGGCCGGCGAGTCGCCCGGTTGAGCGGGCAACCCAGCCGAGCCGCCCGATAGTTGCACCACCCAAGGCGAAAACGCGACCCGCGGCGTCGCAGCCGGTAGACGAGCCGATGATCATCACGTGGAGCGGGCCGCTGATCCTTGAACCTACCGGCCATACGGAGAGGCCGTCGGAGGAACGGTTCCGCATCGAGGCGACGGGCCGGCGGCTTGTGCTGTCCGATGAAGGGACGAAGGTTTACTGCGGCAAGTTCTTATATCTTCATCCCCAGCAGCTCGGGCAATTGACCGGCGCCGCCGGTGCGCCGGTGCGGCTGGAACGCGGCCAGGACGAGGAAGTCATCTG
>SDBS01002575.1_pt1 | contig 18078 bp, 17 predicted proteins | sample 2277091 | NCBI WGS metagenome assembly SDBS01 (sample SAMN10404972, study PRJNA504765) | marine sediment metagenome | isolation source: marine sediment core GS10_PC15, 163 cmbsf | place: Arctic Ocean: Southern Knipovich Ridge | collected 2010 | reverse complement strand
TTTTGCCCCTGCTTATTCATCGCAGGTACCCCCATTAGTCTGGCTCTTATCCTTATGTCACTACTGTGAGTATCTTCGGCATAAAACAGATGAGTTGTTATATAAGTTTTGGATGATTGGATAGTGAATGCAAGAATAAAGAACTACAATAAATAAATGTAACTCGGGCCTGTTTTTATCGGGCAATAACAATTGCTGCGAAGAGAAATTTCCGTAACGGTGAAGAGGTCCCATAAGCCTACCATCTTCTCGCAAGGAGGGTACTGAAAGTAACAAGGATTTCGTCGTCTGCGAGCACATTGTCACCGTTGAGGTCGTGGCCGACCGAGACCGTTATTTTTCTGAGGTTGTTGCCTCTGGAAACATCAGCTATATTACACAGGTACGAGTCATCGAGAGATAAATCTTTTTCCTTAAATTTGTCGACGTAGTAATAGATTGAGCGTGCTTTTATTTCATCAAGCTTGCCCTGGGCCAGTGTTAAACTGCGGGTTTTGCGCTCGATGATTCCGGTGCTGAGGTGGGCGCTGGTAAGAGCTCTTAGAATTGGAACAATTGCAACAATCAGCAGAGCTGAGGCGACTACCGTCTCGGTGAGAGTAAAGCCCGAAAAGCAATTGCCAATTGCCGATTTATGATTGTTAATTAGAAACCGATAATTGAAAATTGTACATATCCTTTTGGTTAGTTTTCGATGCATCTTACCATACCTGTTGCAGGAACAATGGTAATTGTAAAGCTTTTCCCATGAGCCGAGACATTAAGTTCAGCATCACTACCGCTTAATAGATTTCCGAGCGGGCCGAATTTGAAATCTGACCCGCCAGTGCAGCTAACCGCTGGATTGATGGTGTGTGAATCCACTGTTGTCGCAGTATCGATATTTATTATTTCGTAAGCAGTATATGGAGCAGATCCGACCATGCTTAGTACAAAGCCGATAGTGTTGTTTGCGGCGTCGGAAATGGCAAGCATGCGCGTGCGATGAAGGTCGGTAACAATTTTTCTGGCCTGGCCATCGGCTTTTTGTTTTGAAATAATCGCGAAATTGAGCCTCGGTAAAGAAATAGCCATCAGTACGCTAAGAAAGATAACAACCAGGATTAACTCTACAAGTGTGACTGCCCTCTTTCGCCTGGTCATGTGTGGCCCCCATAACAACATATCAAGAACGGCCACATTTGAACTACGGCCATCTTGTGTCGGTATTCATTCTAAAACAAATCCCCCCTGTTGCTATTAAGATGTCAGCACCACTTAGTGGCCATGGCTGCTGGCGTCAACCCGTTTGTTAGCGAGGGTCTTGGGGTAGGCCGTTCCAAATGGACAAGCAGGTTCGCCATCCGGAAAATAATCAGTACTTTTGCTTATGACCTCCAGATCGGCCGGATAAGTACCATTGTTGTCTGCCGCGTACAACTCAATCTGAGTGTTCATTGAATCGATGTTGGCCGAACAGGCATTTGCCTTGGCGTTGTAGGCGCTTGCAGTTATCCTCGGAATCGCAATTGCAGCCAGTGCCCCTAAGATTAGAACTACGATAAGCAGTTCAACTAATGTAAAGCCTTTTCTATTGCACATTTATCGCTCCTCATTTAATAGCCCCAATTTAACAACCCCAATAATACCCCAATTTTGCTTATGTGAATCTTCGACATAAAAAAAGAGTATATTTACGCATTTTTCATAAACAATTTTCATTTATTTGATACGACTCATATAGTCAAACATCGGCAGATACACACCCATCAGTATAAAACCAACGATTATTCCCATAATAAGCGTCATAGCAGGTTCAAGCTTGACCAGCAGAGCTTTTATTGTCTGGTCGATATCTTTGTCAAGAAAATCAACGCCTTTATTCAGCATTTCCGGCAGCGCGCCGGCTTCTTCCCCCGAAGAGACCATCTGGGTTATTATCGGAGGAAAAATGTCATAGTCTACCAGCGAGCTTGCAACAGAGTGGCCAGCTTCTATTGATTGTTGCAACTGACCGGCTATTTCGGTGATTCTTGAATTATTAGCAACCATGCTTGCAACATCTAAAGCTTTGATGAGCGAGATCCCTGCAGAAGCCAACATTGCAAATGTCCGCATGAAGCGGGAAACAACGACCATGCGGTTGAGCTTCGCAAAAACAGGCATATTCAATTTAAAAACGTCCCATCTGGCTTTTATATTTGGATTTTTTGAAAACCGCCTGAAAAGAAATACGGAGCCTATAATGACCGGGAGAACGATCCACCACCAGCTTCTAAACAGGACACTTAAAGTAACAAGGGCCTGTGTAGGTCCCGGCAGTGGTACATGCAATTGTTTGTATAGTTTCGAGAACACCGGAATAATGAAGATTACAAGGATGGTAACTATCACAATGCACATAACGCCTACCACGATTGGGTAAGCAAAGGCAGCCTTTACTTTGCGTTTGAGGTCAGCCTGGCTTTCCATATAGCTTGCACTCATCTCAAGAGTCTCGGATAGTTTTCCGCCGGATTCACCTGCCTCAAGCATTCCGATGAAGAAATCTGAGAATACGTTTTTATATTTTCCAAAGGCCTCCTTTAACGTCGTGCCGGTTTCGATACTTTGTATGATATCCGTAAGTATGTATTTGAATGACTGATTTTCAGTTTGTTCTTCAATTGTTTCAAGACACCTGGTAATTGACAGCCCTGCTGAATACATGCCAGAAAACTTATAGATGAAGGCGACTACTTCGTCTTGCTTTATCTTTACCCGCTTTCCTCCCTCGGTTTTTTTGCGCTTGGCCTTGAGGAGTGTTTCGCCCATCTTAGCCAGTTCTCCCCGGAGCACTGCAACGCTATCAACATCGTTGTAAGTACCGAAGAACTTGTTTCCATCTTCATCTCTTGCTGTATACTCATAGACCGCCATTACACAGTCCCCATATCAACAAAGCGCAGCAATTCTTCGAAAACTGTTGAACCATTGAGTACCTGTTCGATACCGCTTTTACGCAATGTCTTCATTCCTTCTTTGATTGCCTGTTGTGCTATAGCATTATCGCTGTCTGCCTCGACTATCATTCTGCGAATTTCGGGCGAAATGCACAATATCTCATAGATTGCCGTGCGTCCGCGATATCCGGATTGGAAGCAATAATCGCAACCCTGGCCCCGGAACAACTGAACTTTCTTACTCCTCTCAGATGACGGGAACAGTTGTTCAAGCTCCCCGGATGAGGACGTATAAGGCTGTTTGCATTTAGGGCAGATCGTTCGAACAAGTCTTTGGCTGGCTGTTCCAAGAAGCGCCGAGGCGACAAGAAACGATGGTATCCCAAGGGACATCAAACGCGAAATTGCACCTGCGGCATCATTTGTATGTAGTGTGCTTAAGACCAAATGACCGGTCAGGGCCGCGCTGACAGCTATTTCGGCAGTTTCAAGATCACGAATCTCGCCCACGAGTATGACATCGGGGTCCTGTCGCAGTATATTTCGCAGAACTGATGCAAACGTCATCCCTGCCAGTGGGTGGACCTGAACCTGGGTGATGCCCTCAAGACGATACTCGACAGGGTCTTCGACGGTGATGATATTTCTTTCAACCGTATTGAGCAGTTGAAGAATCGAATAAAGGGTGGTTGTCTTGCCGCTTCCGGTGGGGCCGGTAAGCAAAAGCATGCCATAAGGATTCTTGACCAGTGATCTGAATTTCTGATTATCGTCAGGCGAAGCTATGATTTCATCAAGTGACCACTTATTTGCGCTCTGGTCGAGGATTCTGATAACAATCTTTTCTCCACCGACCGAGGGCAACGATGAAATTCTCAGATCGTAATTATGACCATCGTGCTCTTGTGCTATGTGGCCATCCTGAGGAGCTCGCCGCTCAGATATGTCCATCTCAGCCAAGATCTTGATGTGCGATACCACTTCCTGTTGAACGGATGAAGGCACGTTTATCGCATCGCGCAGAAGTCCATCGACTCGGTAGCGGACCCTTATATCCGGTTCCTGGGGCTCGATGTGTATATCGCTTGCCCCGGCGTCGATGGCACCGGTTATAATTGAAGAAACAAGCTTGGTGATGGGATCATCTTTAACTCGTGGCGATTTACCCTTCCCCTCGGTATCACTCGGCTTACTCTTATCGGCGCCTTCCTTGAGCCGCATTGAAGCTATGGCCTGGCGAGTAATATTTCGCACGTTGAAGTGGTACCTGATAGCCTGTTTGATTGCATTCGGAGTAGCAGCCAGAGGAACAACCGTGCAACCAGTCCTCATTGCTATTTGGTCCTTGACTATAAGATTCCAGGGCTCGCTCATTGCCACCAGAAGATTGTTACCCTCTTTCTTCATTGGAATAACATTGTGTTGGTTTGCAATCTCATATGACACCATATGAGCTGCAATTGGAAATACCATGTCCGGCGAGAGGTTAATAAATTCTATTTTGTTGCTGACGGCGTATATCTTTGTAAGTTGATCCTCATCGACCAGGTCGTTTTTCTTGAGAATACTTATCAGATTTCGACCACTTGCTTTTTGCTGCACGATAACTTCTTGCAGGGTCTTCTCGTCAAGAATATTCTCTTGAAGAATAAATGAAATCGTAGGATCCTGATTTTGCATAATTACTTCACTCATCCAGATAGATAAGTTAGACCAACCCCATAACTAACCACTATCGACATTACCCCGTGCAAGCTTAAATAGGACACAGGCAGTATGTCGGATTTGATGGGGCAATGGACCGAAACAGCGACCGATAAAAAACAGGCAGAAACTTCTCCAGTGTAGTAGAAACAGAAAAGTATACAGCGGATAATCCCATCCTATTTTGAGAAAATCTAAACTCATCAGCTTGAGAATTTCTCTTTTTGTCATTTTGAGATGTAAGATGCGTTTTTTTGCTAATATGAGCACGCATTTAGACCGAAAAAGTCTGTAAGACAACTTTTGGGTGGGAAAAACCAGGGACGTTCATACAGGTCATATTTAGTGAACTTTAACAGGTAGGCGCTAATGTTAGAATTATTTAAGACAAAAGAGAAAACCGGTCAAGCCAGGATACTTGTCGTTGATGACGAGCCTGATTTAGTGGACACAATCCAGTGTCGCCTCGAATGGTGTAAATGTGAGGTTATTACCGCCGCAAATGGAAAAGAAGGAATGGAGAAAGCGGTAAACGAAAGACCAGACCTTATACTGCTGGATACTAATATGCCGGTTATGAATGGCCATGAGATGCTCAAGTGTCTCAGAGAGCACCCGGATTTAAAGGATACACCTGTAATAATGGTTACCGTGATATGCGAGCCGCAGGATATAGCTACAGCTTCATCTTTTGGTATCGCAGACTATGTTACTAAGCCATTTGATTTCACAGAGCTGATGGAAAAAATTACAAATACCCTGGAACACAAAAACATTGAGTAATGCACAAAAACAAGCCTCTCAAAAAAGGATACGGAGATGATCAAAGCAAAAGACATTATGACGGAAGATGTAATCAGCGTGAAAAAAGACACCCCGATATATGAAGCCATAGACATCCTAATCGAAAACCACATAGCTGGTATCCCTGTAATCGAAGATGATATGACTTTAATCGGTGTCCTTTCGGAAAAAGATGTGCTAAGCTTATTATTCTTTTATGGTCAAAAGAAGGAAGAACAGACAGTTAATGATTTTATGACACAACCTGCAATTCACTTCGATGAGGATGAAAGCTTGATGGATATTTGTGACTGTCTGACCAATAAAAATTTCAGAAGAGTGCCTATCACATCCGGGGGAAAACTGGTTGGCGTTATCAGCCGAGCAGATATTATTAAATGTATTAGTCATTTAAGGCGTGTCTATAATACTCCCGAAAATTCAGACCAGTACATAAAGGTGGAAACTGTGGTATAACGAAATCTGTGATAGATTACCTCAGAGTACAATGGAATCAGTTAAGAAAACGAATTAATTACCGACGCTGAATAACTTATCGTATCCGAAAATACGGTTTTATTTAGTTTGGCATATCAGGCCCTGGGGGGCCAATTACAGCCTAAAAGTACTGCTATCGTTTTTTGAAGCGAAGGAGCAGGCTAAATTGTTGAATACAGCTATCGTCCCAAATGAGAGTTAGAGGAGTAATAACATGAAGATAGCCAATAGGATAAATTTCTCTCTCTTCACGAGCTATTTGAGGAACAACTGGTTTCATATCCGCATCGGCACATGTGAGGAGCGGCAGAGAAACACTGATAAACGAAATATTTGGGTGTTTTGTCTGATATTAGTGAGTTTGTTTCTTCCCTGCTGCAGTCGGCATCCAGAAGAAGCAGACCTGCAAAGAGTCAGGATTGCTTTTCAGAAATGGGTAGGCTATGGCCCTTTGTATCTTGCTCAGGAGAAAGGATTCTTCAAAGAAGAGGGAATAGAGCTGGTCTTTGTGGATGAGCAGTTGGACTCAGCCAGGCGCGACGCTTTTAAGCAGGGTATGCTTGATTGTGAGGCAGGCACGATTGATTTACTGGTTTCAAAAAGAGCCGAGGATACGCCGATAGTAGCTGTCTTAGAGATAGACCATTCTTTGGGAAGTGATGGGATAGTTGCAACAGAAGATATTAAAACAGTAGAGGATTTAATAGGTAAGAAAGTAGCCTTCGCAAGAGATGACGTAGGTGAGACCTTTCTATCCTATCTGTTCCATAAAAATGGCTTGTCGCTTAAAGATATTACCATCGTTCCCAGAGGTCCTGATGATGCGTGGTTGGCCTTCTTAGATGGCGATGTGGACGCGGCGGTAACATGGGAGCCATGGCTGTCGAAAGCGGCTCAAAGACCCGGCGGGCACATCTTAATTTCAACTCGAGATGAACCCGATATCATTATAGATACACTCAACGTAAGAGAAGATTTAGTGAAAAACAATCCACAACTCGTTAAGGGCCTGATGAGAGGATGGTTTAAGGGTGTTACATATTGTAAAGAACATCCTGTTGAGGCAAGCGAAATTATTGCTAAACATTACGATGTAACGCCCGAGGAGTATAGAGAACAAATCACAGGTCTTAAGTGGTTTGGTTATGAAGAGCAAATCCAGGAAAGCGAAGCCGATGAATGGGTCTCCGCATTTAATGTTATATCCGAGATTAAATTTGCTAACGGAAGAATACCCAGCAAACCAAACGCCGCCAAGGCGATAGACAGAACATTACTTGAGGGCCTTTATGAAAATAGCCAATAAGATAAACCTTTCATTTTCTATAGTAGTAGTGATTCTTTTAAGCATTTCATTGTTCACTTTCTACACGATAGCGAAAACCAATCTGGAAAACGCTATATACGCGCATTTAAGCACAACCGCCCAGTCCAGAGCCCACCATATTAAGACATTCCTGGAAAAAGATAAAACCAGACTGGCGCTATTGGCTGAATCAGACCTGATAGAAGATACCGTTAAGGAAATAATCCGCAATAAACCCAATTCTAAAGAATCTGAGGAAGATTTGAGTTTAATACTAAAAGATTTTGCCAAAGCAGAGAAAGAGGCTTACGAGCTATTAATCCTAAATCCAGATGGAAAGATCATTGCCTCTACTACTAATGAAGAAAGTATCGGCGCTGATAGATCCAGCAACGCTTATTTCCTGGCAGGAAAGGAAGGAACTTACATCAAGGATGCTTATTACTCTGAAATGACAAGAAAAGAAACCTATGCCATCTCTACACCCCTCAGAGATGATAATACAAAAGAGCTTTTAGGAGTTCTTGTTGGCAGGTTCACAATGGATGAACTAAATGAAATAACCAATGAAAGAACCGGCTTAGGCGAGACAGGAGAGATCTATATTGTAAATAAATACGGCTATATGATAACATCTTCAAGATTCACAGAGGATACCTTCTTAAAACAAAAAGTTGACACAGTAAATTTTAGAATAAGTGTGGCTACACATTCGGGAACGCATGCTGAACATGGGCTAGGTGTTTTTCCGGACTATAGAGGTGTAATGGTCTTGGGGGCATATGACTATATACAAGAGATGCAGTGGTCTCTTCTGGCAGAAATTGATGAGAAAGAGGCATTGGCGCCTCTGGCTAAGATGAAACTTGTCTTCATTATTATATTCTGTGCCGTCCCAGTCGTAGTGTGGACAGTTGGCATGTTTGTTTCAAGAGCCATAACTGCACCGATTCATAAGCTCCATAGAGGGACTGAAATAATAGGCGAGGGCGATCTTGATTATAAGGTGGGGACAGATACAAAAGATGAAATTGGCCAGCTCTCACGGGCATTTGACAAGATGACCGAAGATTTGAAAGGAACCACTACCTCAATAGATAGTCTCAACGCGGCAAATCAGCAGTTGAAAGCCCGCGAGCAACAGTTAAAGGCTGCCAACCAGCAGTTACAGGCCAAAGAGCAACAGCTAAAGGCAAGTAACCAGCAGTTGCGGGCGAACGAAGAACAGTTGCGAAACAATATGAGGGATTTGGAGCGGGAAGTCACCGAGCGCAAGCAGGCCGAACAAAATCTCAAGGCAGCCAAAGAGCGGGCAGAACTTATTTTCAGAGTTGTGCCAAGCGCTATTTTTAGCGTTGATAAAGAGAAACACATAACAAGCTGGAATAACAAAGTAGTCGAGATAACAGGTTATACCGCCGAAGAAGCATTGGGCAAAAAGTGTACAATGTTTACTTTGGCACCTTGTGTTGATAAATGCGGTCTTTATTCGAATGATGTCGAAAAGCCAGTTATTGCTGGAGAATGTACGATAAAAAGAAAAGACGGAGAAATAAGAACAATTTTAAAAAACGCAGATTTTTTGAAAGATACAAACGGCAATATTATAGGTGGGATAGAAAGTTTTGAAGATGTCACCGAACTGAAACAAATCGAGCAAGAGCAAGAGGAGCTTCTACACAACTTGGGGGAGCGTGTCAAAGAGCTCGATTGCATGTATGGGGTGGCCGACTCTATCCGACGTCGGACGACTCTGGATGAGATATTCAAGGATGTTGTCGCGATTATGCCACAAGCATGGCACTATACATACATAACACGTGCGAAGATATGCCTGGATGGAGTTGAATACATATCAGAACCTTTTACAGAAACACCATGGAAGCAGACAAGCGATATTATCGTCAACGGTGAGCTATGCGGCTGCATCGAAGTGTACTACTTGGAAGAATGTCCGGAGTTGGATGAAGGGCCATTTGCGAAAGAGGAGCGAGATCTTATCAATGGTATTGCCCGTGCTCTTAGTGAGGCGGTGGAACGAAAGCGGGCCGAGGAAAAGGTGAAGGACCTGGCGAAGTTTCCAAGCGAGGATCCCAATCCTATTCTCAGAATATCAAAGGACTGTGAAATCCTCTATGCCAACGACGCCAGCTCCTCCATACTGAAGGCCTGGGGATGTAAGGTAGGTCAGTATTTGCCGCAATCTCAGTCTAAATTGGTGGAAGAAGTTTTGAATTCTGGCAAGGTGGTTACTTTTGAACTCGGCTACCGCGACGAGGTATTTTCAGTAACAATGGCACCAGTAGCTAAGTCCGGCTATGTAAATGCTTACGGACTTGACGTTACCGAGCTCAAACTTTCAAAAGAACATCTGAAACACGCCAGAGAGCAGGCGGAAGTTAAATCACGTTTTGTCTCCACTGTCTCACATGAGCTGCGGACACCTTTGGCAACTATGAAAGAAAGTGTAAACATCGTTTTGGATGGTATAGCAGGAGAAATTAACAACAAACAAAGACATTTCCTGGACATTGCAACAAGGAATATAGACAGACTCGCCAGATTCATCAACGACGTTTTGGATTTTCAAAAACTTCAGGCCGGCAGGATGGATGTCGATTTGCAAAGAAATGATATAAATGAGGTCGTAGAGGAGGTTATAGAGACGATGGCCTCCTCAGCAAATGAAAAGGGACTGGAACTAATTGCCAAACTTGATGAAACTGTGTCCACGATAAATTTTGACAAAGATAGAATTATACAGGTTTTGGTGAACCTGGTGAATAATGCCATCAAATTTACAGAGAAGGGTAATATTACAATTGCCACGACTGAAGCCGACAACACTGTCCGTATATCTATACACGACACAGGCCCCGGGATAAAAAAAGAAAACCTGCCGAAACTTTTTCATGAGTTCGAACAATTATCGGACAGCCACGAAAGAAAAACTGGGGGTACGGGTCTTGGACTTTCTATTTCCAAGAAAATCGTAGAAAAGCACAATGGGAAAATTTGGGCCGAATCGGAATTTGGTAAAGGAACAATCTTTTACTTTGAATTGCCCGTTCAAGAGGAATTAGCTATGGCGGCAAAAGTATAAGAGTGGCACATCTTTATTCAACCCATAGGGCCCCGCCATCGCGCCTCCGGTTCAGTGTTAATATTTACGGTTTATATTGTCTGGGAATAACCTGGGAAAAGACCTGGGAACTGCCTGGGAAAGGAAAATATCCATAGGAATATCAGCATTTTATATGAAATTGCCGGTCTTATATGCCGATGGATTTATTAGATAAATGGGGTGCGGCAAATCCATCTATAGGACATCCTGGAAAAAGGTCTTAGATGCTCTAAAGGAGACTGAATAATGAGTAAAAAATATTCTGTTTTGATAGTCGACGATGAGGAAAACATCCGGATTGTATTGGCATACACCTTGCGATTAAATGGTTTTGAGGTTTATCTGGCCAAGGACGGACTCACGGGTCTCGAAATTGCCCGTGAGAAAAAGCCTGATGTGATTGTTTTAGATTGGATGATGCCGGAAATGGATGGATTGGAAGTGCTCTCGGAACTTGAGAATGACGAGGGGACAAAGGAAATACCTGTGATTATGTTGACGGCTAAAGGAATGATGCTTGATGTCGGACAAGCCTTATATCATGGCGCTACTGATTATATTCTCAAGCCTTTTGAGCCGGATGAGCTGGTAGAAATAGTCCAGGGTAAAATTGAGAGCATGGTAAAAAATTAAAAGGGTACTGTTTACTCCACACATGGAACCGAAAAGGGGGCTGATTGATGAGTGAAAAAATTCCTGTTTTGGTAATTGAGGATGAGGAACACATCAGGAAGATATTGGAATACAACCTGAAATTAAACGGCTTCGAGGTTTATCTCGCCGAGAATGGCTTGGTGGGTCTCGAACTTGCCCGCCAGAAAAAGCTTGAAGTGATTCTTCTGGATTGGATGATGCCGGAGATGAATGGGCTGGAAGTTCTCTCTGAATTAAAACACGATAAGAGGACAGAGCATATACCCGTGTTTATGTTGACGGCTAAAGCAATGAGTCAAGATTTGGGACAGGCCTTACTGAAAGGTGCTGATGATTACATTGCCAAACCATTTGATCCGGTAACCCTCGGACAAATAATCAAGCAGAAACTTGAGAGCTTAGTGAAGAGCTGAAAAGGCGTTTTCGTTGCATACATCAGGATGAAATTTAAGAAGTTATTGCCGGTTAAGAAATAAGCTCGAAAAATTAATGGTGAGTTGCGTGGTGTTCCCGCAACGAGCATCAAAAAAGCAAAAGGAGATTTAGCTATGGAATTTGTGATATCCGTTTTGGTAGTAGAAGACGAAGAACATATCCGAAAGATAATAAAATACAATCTTGAACTGGAAGGATTTACAGTTCAAGTAGCTAAAGATGGAATAACGGGCCTTGAAATGGCCCATAGTGATCCAAAGCCCACAGTAATTTTACTGGACTGGATGATGCCTGGGATGGATGGAATGCAAGTCCTCTCGGCGCTTAGAAGGGACGAATATACCGAGAAGATACCGGTGATTATGTTAACTGCAAAAAGGACAATAGGTAGCATAGAAGATGCTTTTGATGCAAAAGCTGACGGTTATATTACCAAACCTTTCGATCCGGTCGTATTGGGAAAAGAGATCAGGAAAAAACTGAAAGAATGTATTTCCAACAGACGTAAGTACTGGAAGGATGAAGATCAGCAAAAGCTCGATTCTTCGAAAAAAAGGGACCCCGCGAACCTTGTAGGGTAGTGAGTTTATTAAATGAGTGAACAGCAGTATCCAAAGAATAAAACTCGAGCTTCCACAGCACTAACCCTGTTGGAGATGATTTTAGCTATGGCGATAATGGCTACCGTCTTTGCAGCCATACTGCCATTATTTGCAAACATACGAAACAGCTGGGACTCCAAACAGGCTGCTGCTGAAACACTCCAAAACGGCAGAGTCCTTATAGACCACTTAAACCGCAACCTGGCAAAGGCTGTTAAAATAACCGCTGTAAGCGACGCCTCAACAATCAACGGCTATATCCAATTTGAAGACAATGATGGAAACAACCTCAAATATGATATAGCAAACAGCTACGTCAGATTTGGTGTCGTAGGAAACCTTTCAGACTTAGCAGGGCCGGTCAGCCAATTGCAGTTTACCTGCAACGATGCCAATGATTTCAGCACGACGATCACGGATGTCAATCATATCCGTTTCGTAAAAGCCGAAACAATACTGACTAATTCAGCCGCAATGGGGCAAGATAAAACCTTCACAACCTCAGTTTACCTTCGTACAAATGCCAACAAGCAGGAGGAGGGAATCGCCAAAAAAACGCCTTTTGAGTATAACATTTTGCAAGGAGAGACCCCGGTTTTGGTACAAATAGACGACACACACTATTTATGCGCTTATACGGGGTGGGATGGCAGCGGCCAAGCTGTTGTACTAACAGTGAACCCGATTACCTGGACCATCAGCAAGGGAACTGTTTTCAAGTTTGACACTTCTAAAGGAAAAACTCCAGCATTGGCACAGATAGATGACGACAACTATCTGTGTGCGTATGAAGGGCCGGACTCGGATGGCTGGACTGTTGTTCTCACAGTGAACCCGATTACCTGGACCCTCAGCAAGGGAACGGCTTTTGAGTATGACACTTCCAAGGGGGAGACTCCGGCTTTGGAAAAAATAGACGATGACCATTACCTTTGTGCCTACCAGGGCGACCATGATGATGGCTGGGCAACAGTTCTAACAGTCAATACAGGAACCTGGACAATCACAAAAGGGACGCCTTTTGAATATGACACTTCCAAGGGAAAGACTCCGGCTTTGGAAAAAATAGACGATGACCATTACCTTTGTGCCTATCAGGGTGACCATGATGATGGATGGGCAACAGTTCTAACAGTCAACACCGGAACCTGGACGATCACAAAAGAGACGCCTTTTGAGTATGACACTTCCAAGGGAAAGACTCCGGCTTTGGAAAAAATAGACGATAACCATTACCTTTGTGCCTACCAGGGTGACCATGATGATGGCTGGGCAACAGTTCTAACAGTCAATACCGGAACCTGGACAATCACAAAAGAGACGCCTTTCGAATATGACAGCGAAAAGGCAAAATCGCCTGCTTTGGCACAAATAGACAATAGTCGCCTTCTCTGTGATTACAGCGGTGAGGGCGATGATGGTTGGGCTGTTGTTCTTATGGTGGACCCAACTACATGGACAATCAGCAAGGAAACGCCTTTTGAGTATGACGATTCCAAAGGAAAGGCCCCGGCTTTGGAAAAAATAGACGACAAGCATTGTCTTTGTACCTACCAGGGCAACAGTGACGATGGTTGGGCGGTAGTGTTAGAAATAGATATGAAAGTGAAACCTTGAGTGTTTTGCAGGATATGAACGCTAAACGAGAAAGAAATATTGGTTCGGTTATGCTAATAGCAATTTTTGCTATAGCGCTGCTCTCTGCGCTGGTTATCGGTATACTTCAAATGAACACAGAGGAAATACAGCTTATGCAAAATCAAATCTATGCTGCCCAGGCCCTTTTTACTGCAGAAGCCGGACTCAATCATGCTTTCTCTGAACTGCGAGATGATGACGAATGGGTCGGCCCAGTTACCGACGAGCCCTTTAACGATGGTCTGTACAATGTCAGCGTAACAGGTACTTTGCCTAATCTCACAATCAGCTCAGAGGGCATTTCATCACAGGGTTTTGTCGCCAGAGTTCGAGCGAACGTGACAGTTGATACAAGTGACAGCAGCGACCATACAATAAGAATTGATAATTTAAGGATCAACGAATGAAACTGGAAGCTAAAACCGCACTGGGAATAGAAATTTCTGGCAACCAGATTAATTTGGCACTGCTTAGAAAGAGCAAAAGTACCCTTGAATTAGTAAAAACCGCCTGTGCCCCTGTTCCGGATGGAGCAATAAAAAATGGCAACATTGAAGATGCAACAGCTTTAGCCAAGGCGATACAAGAATTAAAGACCAAAAATAAGATGCGTGCACATTACGCAGCCTTATCGCCGATTATCAATCCAATGCTGCTGCAAACTCTGGACCTGCCCAATGATGCTTCAGGTAATATAGGGCAATTTGTGCGGAGTGAATTAAAACAATACGCAATGCTATCGATGAAAAGCGTTGCAATGGATTTCTGCGGTATAAAGTCATCGGGCAAATCAAGCAATCGCCGAGTATTTGTAGCTGCCACTGATAATCAAAAGATTATCGAGCTTACAAAGGCACTGAATCAAGCTGGCTTAAACATAGATGCTATTGAACCGGCTTTAATAGCTTATATCAGGGCTTGCTACGCAAAAAAAATCGCCGAAAGATTTGAGCATAATTTACTATTCGTAATAGTCCACGAGGGTGTTCTTACTTTGTGTCTGCTCAAAAACCAAACTCTGGATTTTGTAGGGACAAAACAGCTTGAGGCATATAAATGTGAGTCTGACGAATACTTCAAATGGATAGCAGAGGAGGTAAGGGCAGTACTAAAATTCTACGAGCTTGAGGTTCATGATAAATGTGGCAAATGGGAGGTGACCTTCGTCACAAGCATTCGCGATAAGTCTTTTAAGGATAAGATAGAATTGTTGGCGACCGAACTTAAGGAGGAAAATCCATTAAGTGATTTATCGCAAAATGGGGACCAAATAGAACTGAAAGTTATAACGTTGGATGATGCATATCTTGACACACCAGTTGCAGAGACAGCTCGCACTGACAAGGCTTCAGCCATTGCCATCGGATTGGCCATGAAAGCTTTCAACTTTCCAAGCTGTGGCCTGAATATCAATCTTCTTCCAGCGGAGACCTCCGAGGTTAAATCGACAAGAAAGCATTCTTTGATAATTGCAAATATTGCAGCGGTTGTTTTCTTTCTGATGATTTTGAGCATCGGCTTTTTCAATTTGGAGGTGAAAAAGGTGAATGAGAATATTAAGCAAAAAAAGCAAACACAACTGGGACGCAATACTCAGGCATTGCTGAGCGAACAAGTATTACTAAGCGAGCAAGTCGCAAATATATCCGGGAATCTCAACGGTATGAGTGCTGTTTTGAGTGCTGAATCTTTTTTGAGGTGGGACCATATTCTTAATGAGATTAAAACTGCAATACCTAAAACGGCACGAATTACAAACCTCTTCAGTGATGACAACTCGAGGTTATTATTTAAGGGGCAGGCTCTCTCGTATGAATCAATTCATCTTTTTGTCGATATGCTTAACAGCTCAGAGCCTATAGAATCTGCTTCGCTGATTGGAACCGAGAAGGATAGTGAGCTGGGTGGTTTGGTGACGTATTCTATTAGCTGTTCCTTAATTGAGTAAAGAGGGTGCCAGTTAATGTTATCACAAAATCAGATAAAAGCAATTCGCTCTTCAAAGAACGTTGTGTTCGCAGCGCTGGTTGTCATAGGAGCAATCATTCTCTATAATTGGATTGTCACACCTCACGTGAATTACCTTCGGGCTGCGCAAAGATATGAGTCAATCACAGATTTGCTTGCAAGGAAAATTCTGGTTATCAAGAATAATGTAACAATCAAAAAGAAAGAGCTTGAAGAGCTACAAGAAAATTTTGAGCATATCCATATCAAGTTATTTGACCCTGTCAAAGCCAAAGAGTTTTTCAGCGATATCCAGGCTATGGCAGAAGAGACGAACTGCGTCATATATTCACTAAACTTTTCTCCAGCCGACTCAGCGCTCGACGCCGGTCAATTGGAAGTGAGTAGCCATATAACCGCAAACCGTGCTACATTGAGTGCTGTTGGCAACTATAAAGATATAGTTGTACTAATAAATAAATTACAAGATCGTCCGAAACAAGTTTGGATAGATTCGATAAGTATTGAGCCAATCAGTGGTAATTCTGAGCAATTAAAATGTGATATAACTGTCACAATTTATATGTTACATAGCAAGGAGAGACAATCACATGATTAAGATTAAATGGATATATACCAGAACTATTGTGTGTTCTTTGCTGATTACTTTCTGCCTATGCCAGAACAGTACGCAATCAAAATCAGTTGATAATGGTCAGCGCAGCAAAGTTAATGTTGGCAGAGAGGATCCCTTTTCGAAGCTCCCTATGAAAAAGAAGATACTCCCTGTTTCCCGGGGAGTATCTGAGATTACAAGCTTCGAAGAATACAGGCCTGAATTGTATATTGAGGTTGTAACTCTAAAGTTCCTTGATGCTAAAAGCCTTATGACTGTAGTTGAGGGCCTGTCTTCAGAATTTGGTAGGATTTCTTCTGACGCCAAAAATAATGCTTTAATTATCTGTGACACGAGAGAAAATCTTGAAATGATCCTTACTGAGATTAGCAAAGCCGACAAAACTCCACAGCAGATTATGATAGAGGTAGTTATTCTCGACGTCCAGCTCAATGATGACACCGACATAGGCATCAACTGGGACATCCTCGCAGATAAGAGAGACCGCATCAATTACAGACAAAATTTTACAACATCCCGGTTGGATTCGAAGCCAGATGGTAGCGGTACCACTTCCTTCAATTCTACCGGTCTCGGCGGAGATCTCAGTATTATCAGCAGTAGTATTTTCAGCAGTGATATTCGCAATGTCATTCATTTCATACAGCAGAAAAGAAATGTTGAGATTCTTGCCAGCCCGAGAGTTATGACGGTAAGCGGACAAACCGCGAGCATAGAGGCTGTCGAAGAGCTGCCGTATACAGAAGTGACCGGTACCTCTACTGGAGGCGCCGAGGCTCTTACATCTACGCAATTTAAAATAGTCGGTGTTAAGTTGGAGGTAACAGCCATATTGATAGACGACAATAGCATTTTTCTTACAGTTGATGCCGAACAAAATGTTAAAACGGGTGAAAGCAATTCAGAGGTGCCCATAGTTGATACGAGAAAGGCTCATACCTCACTACTGCTCAAGGATGGCCAAGTCGTCATCATGGGTGGCTTGAGAAGGCAGGAAAAGACCGAAGAAATAGACCAGATTCCAATTCTTGGTGATTTGCCAATTATCGGAGCACTATTCAAGAGTACAAATACTATCGTCAAAAATTCTGAGCTGATCGTGTTCCTCTCACCCCACATTTATAAGAACGAGCCAATCGGTAAGGAAGAAATGGCAAAATTCAAGGAACTCAAAGACAAGCCAATGCTCTCATTACCGAAAGATAAGGATGCCAAGGAATAACGGCTGTCAGTTCTGACCGCATTGGTATCGTATGGGGTGAAGATGGAATGGGGCAAAAAGCACCTTTCCCAGCATCTCGCGTCGAAGCTGTCCGTCTGCCCCCTCTCCCATAAAAACCGAAAGCACATTTAGGCAAATGCACTTGCCTAAATGCTTCACCTACTGTATTATGGCCACTCGTGAATCTTGCTGGTCTATCAGCACAAGAATAGTCTACTATGAACTGGCGTACTGGATAATAGGTAATGGTTTCGTCTCTACTGAATGAACTTCATCAACGGCTACAGTGGCCCAAACCAGACCACATTGTTCAGCCACCTGGGGCAGGTCCCGCTGTCTATTCCCGTCTGGCCTATCTGAAAATAGAAAAACCGCTTGCTCGCAAACTTGGAAACAACCAAGTGCGTGTGAGTGTTCTTGTTGGGAATCCACTCGATGATAGCACCGATGCTCCCATCGCATTATTCTGTGAATTCACCAAAGCGCTGACGCCAGAAGATCTGAATGAGACGCGAAGGTTAGCCTGGAACTTCTGCCGTTCTCCAATACTCATCACGATGGAACCGCACCTTATCCGTGTCTGGAGTTGTTATGAGATACCGGATGC
>SDBS01002574.1_pt1 | contig 18079 bp, 19 predicted proteins | sample 2277091 | NCBI WGS metagenome assembly SDBS01 (sample SAMN10404972, study PRJNA504765) | marine sediment metagenome | isolation source: marine sediment core GS10_PC15, 163 cmbsf | place: Arctic Ocean: Southern Knipovich Ridge | collected 2010 | reverse complement strand
GCAGCATAAACGGGTATACCCTGATGAGCCCTAGTTGCGGCCGTTGACCCAAAATTGATGATGGCTCCACCCCCCGATCTAAGCATCTCAGGAATAGCATATTTCATACAAAGCCAGACACCTTTTATATTGACAGCGATAGTCTTGTCAAAGGCTTCCTCTGTGCAATCTACAGTGGAGCCTTCCACCTCAGTAATAGCGGCATCGTTAACGAGAACATCTAACTTTCCATACGTGTCAACAGTCTTTCTGACCATCTCTTTGGCATGCTCGGCCTTCGAGACATCGGTCTTGATAAACATTGCCTCGCTTTCTACCTCTTTAATCATATTGACCGTCGTCTCTCCGCCTACTTCATTCCAGTCAGCAACAACCACTTTCGCACCCTCTTTAGCGAAGAGCATGGCTGTTGCGCGCCCTATGCCAGAGCCAGCTCCGGTTATGATTACTATCTTACCATCCAATCTACCCATCTTAGCGGTCCCCCTTTTACTTACATACTCACGCATCCCCACGAAACAAATTGTCTGTATACCAGGTCACAATTTAGGTAGACTTAAATCAATTTGGGCTCACTGCTATTAGAGCAACTAGCACCAGGCCAAGCAGCGCATTTTCATGTCTAAATATACTTTTAGCAATATCCCTCGCTTTATTGCCGTGCTTTACAACTCCATCCGAATCTGCAGACATACTCCATAGCCTCCCCTCATTTTCAAAGAATATGAAGACATAAAACTACTGAAAGCCAATTTATCGCTAAGCGTATAAGCTTATCGCCCTAGATTACTCTTTTGTGTTATGTCTGTCAACAATTTGAAGCCTAGCGGATGCCCACAGCTTCTGCTGGCTTTCCGGCATAAACGTAAAGCGCATTCTATTTTCAGTTTATGCCATTTCAGGATTCTTAGCAGGGCTTGCGGGTGTAATAATCACAGGCCGTGTTATGTCTGCCTCGATGATATCTCTACAGGGTCTTGAAATAGATAGCATTGCCGCCGCTACTGTCGGAGGTGTGAGTTTATCGGGTGGCAAGGGTAGCTTACTTGGTGTAGTATTCGGAGTTTTAATTATTGGCGTTGTTAATAACTCCATGAGTGTACTGGGCGCGGGGCCGTCTGTACAAGGTATCGTGAAGGGAGTAATAATATTACGGAATGTCTTAGTTTAAGGTAGGGGACTTGACAAACTGGGCAATTATGTTATACTAGTAATAAGCTCTTGTTGCACCATCAGCTAGAGTCAAATTAAAGCCTTCTATTGTACCGTCAGTGGAAGGGAAATAGACAAGAAGTCCCGTTCATTGAACGGGACTTGTTCATTCCACAATACAATCCAATAGGTACTCTTTGGTCAAGGGGATTCTAGTATCTGACGCTTCTCTTAGTTTTACTGACCAACCTCTACCTAACACACAGGAATTTTCAACCTTTTTTCTCGTATGTTCCCTAATATAATCAACTGCTTCAACTAAGTCTTCATCACCTGATACTAATATTGCTATATCATAGGCATCAGATACAGCAAAGGTAACCATATCCACAGCCATTCGCGTATCCACACCTTTCTGTATATGGGTTTTAAAAGTAAACGTAGTTTCGCAATTTGGGTTTGGGCATTTAACTGTATATTCCTTGGGTATTGCCTTGCTCATCCTTTTCTGTAAACGGTCAATCCAGCCTAATTTATCCAAGAACCTTTGTTGAGATTTTGAAGCTTCGGGGTCTGCGCTTGGTGTATATGTATTATAGTAATAAATCCGCTCTAACTTCCGCCCGCCTAATAGCTTGTTAGCTAACTTTTCAATGTTTATTTGCTTGCCCTCATCTATCAGGCTTTTAGTGCGCTTGTAGAGATTGGAACCGTCTATGAAGACCATAACACGGTTGTTATCCATAACATGACTCCCTTAGTGTGGATTATACTACTAAAGTAGGTGATGTCAATACCTTCACATACTAGACCATTTAAAAAACTCTTCCCCATCCTTGAAATCCAAAGCCATTGGTTTCCTCATTGCTCTTCAGGTATATCTAGTGGTAAATTCTCTCCAACCTTGGGTATAGCTCTTTGGAGCAACCTACGAAATGTGGCTATATTGGGTGATGCTTTCATTAGTGTAATGACATTCGATAAGTGCTCTTGGAGTTTTGGATGTCCCAAATCATCAGTAAACAACTGATGGTATCTGTGTTTACGTCTACCCTTTTTATCTTTAGGGGTTCTTACTCTAAGTTCACCTAAGATACCTGGAGCGAGCCTTGCATAGACCATATCATTTGTCATAGTGCCTATGATACTTGGTCGTCTTACAGAACTTGGGTTATATGGCCATCTGTTAAGCCGAAATATTTCCTTGTAAAACTCATCAGGAAATCTCTTTGCCCATGTTGCCCTATAATCTAGCAAGTATCTATCAAGAATTTCTTGCAGAGCGAGCCTATCTCTTATTTCCTGATATCCTGTGACCTCATCAATAAGGGCAATAATACCAACAGTAGCAAAGCCCTTCATGAGTATATAGGCTCTTTCGGCAGTTTTAACTTGCTCTTCGTTCAAAGCGCCGTTTTCCCTGGCTGTTATCCAAACATCACATATATCAGGCAGTACAGTGGCATCTACGCCTGTTTGTAGTCTATTATTCTGGTTCATATAAGGGATAGCTTGCTCTAGCTTCTCTTTTAACTCGCTACTTACATATTTCTCTAAATATTTAGCTGATATATACTCAGGGAGCAAAGCGCCCTTTTTCTCCATCTTCTTTTTTCGCCAATAAGCACCGGCTCCCTTCCTCCCTAGAGCATTTGCCATACTACGTTCCACTAGAACTCTTCTACCATCATCTAAAACAGCACAAGATATCTGATATCCACCTAAATCCAGTTTGCCAACATATTTTTTTGCCTTGGGAGTTTCTTCTGTCATGCCTACCTCCTATGTGTCTAAGATGCTCACACTACGAGCGATTGTTTCGGCGAATAGGTCTGTATTTTTTCGATTATTATGACGATAGCAGAACTCATCAATATATCGAGGTAGATAACGTAGGCTGACTTTGTGATATTGTCCAACCATACCTCTCTTTAGTAATGCCCAGAAACTCTCTACGTTGTTTGTGTGTTTAAAGCCATCTACATACCACTTGGAATGGTCTACTATTTCATGCGGGAGAATTCTTCTTATCCCTATGTAGCCGGTAAATTCATCGGTTATCAACGTTGCATTGTTTGTGTCAACATTTCTGCGAACTAGGTCTGTTAAATTCTTAGTTGTAAGCTTACCATTTCTTGCAACACTAGCGGTGACATCACCACCACGTTCCATTATTCCCACAACTGGCGTTTTCTTTGTTCCCCTACCACGCTTGTGGTGTTGCCCACTACCCTTCCTCGGTTTACCGCCGATATAAGTCTCATCCATTTCAACGAGTCCCGTTAAGAGATTTCGTTGCCCTGTATCAATCATAGCTTGCCTAATTTTCATACCCATTCGCCAAGCTGTATTCTTATTCACTTCAAGGTCACGGGCTAGTTGACGAGCAGCAATACCCTTCTTGGCATTAAGAACAAGTGTAACTGCCAGTAACCACTTTTGCAAGGGTAGGTGAGTATGATGAAATATAGTATTGACGGTAACACTGAAAGTTGTGTTACAATTATTGCAGTGATGGCGTTGTTCTTTGGGAAGTTGAGTTGAATTTGTTGATTTGCAATAAGGGCAAATCGGTGTACCTTGCCAGCGGACTTGCTCTAGGTACGTTAAGCAATCTGCCTCAGTGGGGAACTGTTTGAAAATGGAAACGATATTCATAATTCACTACCTTAATCTAGTATACTTAAAGTATAAACTATTTTCTACCGCTTGTCAAGTCTTTTCTACTACCTTAAACTAAGACATTCCGTAATATTAATTGCCGTGGCAGTTGATCACATACGTCGACAAAAATAACTGAAGGTAGGCTATTACCTAGTTTGCAGGGTTGTAGTCATTAGCTAAGGTATTGTGGACTGCACCCCTATGTTTGGACAGGTAGGGTTGGTGCCAGCCATTTTTATCAACTGTCTAGCATTCTGATAAGAGCTTAGCGGTCCCAGTTCCGCCAGAGGCCCGGCTACTGTAATATAGCTAAGGCCTCTTATTGACAACAGATATCGACTGGCTTCTATGGAATTTACCAGGCTTATCAGGATGTCTTCTGTCTTCTCTACTTGCCCTGCGTTTAGGCGAATCCTTTGTACTAAGAGGGAAATCTCTACAGAGATGGATTCCGCTGCTGCACCTCTACCAATGGATGTCCGGGCAATTGAGTGGACAGAAAGACGTTATCGACCCCTACATTAGTTGGTGCAGGCCGATACCGGAAAAGATATCTTTGTAAAGCTCTTTATTATTACCGATAGGCACAATGCGCTCCTTCTTGCCTTTACCCGTAACCTTGAGAAAATCTTCATTCATATGAATGACTCTTATTTTGAGATTAATGAGCTCTGCTATTCTTAGCCTGGTATCGAGCAGCATCATGAAGATGGCTTGATTTCTGCTATCACCAGGAGTCGGATTCAATGCATTAAATATCGACCTTATTTCTTCATCTGAGAGCATATAGACATGGCACGCTGCGCTAAGCAAAAAGCCACGTTGTCAATGTTAAGCAACCCGAAGCTCCTCGGATTTGGTCATATCAATGTTTCTTACTGTGAAGATTGTACCGGCTTTTGCAAAAGGGATCCCTATGATATATAATAGATATGGTGGTTTCAGCCCAGGTCATTACTGTATGGTTAAATTACCTTAGAGTTTCTTAAGCATTAGATGACCGTAACTAGAACCAACTATTTGTAAAAGGAGGTCATCCAATGAGCTTTGAGGACAAGTCAATCCAATGTTCCGATTGTGGAACTACCTTCACCTTCAGCGCTGACGAGCAAGAACTCTTTGCGTCTAGAGGCTATACCAACGACCCCAAACGCTGTCCATCATGTCGCCAAGCTAGGAAGGCAAACCAGGCTGGGGACAGTAGCTACGGCTATAGGTCCCAGCGGCAAATGTTCCCCGCCGTATGTGCCGAGTGTGGCAAGGACACCGAAGTACCGTTTGAGCCCCGCGAAGGTAGACCAGTGTATTGTAGCGAGTGCTACAGCAAAGTCAGACTGAATAGGTAACGCTAATCTGACGTTACGGACATGCGTAGGCCGGGGATACCTGGTCTATGCATGTCCCTAGAATGTGTGGTGAGTTATGTCGTTTGAAGTTTCCATACGTGAAGGTGAGACCCAAGAGTCCTTGTTGAGACGCTTTCAAAGGACGGTGCAGATGAGTGGCATTCTGCGTGAGGCAAAAGCCCATCGTTATTTTCTATCCAAGAAAGATACTGCCCGCCGGAAAGCAGAAAAGAGTGCAAGGCGGAGGCGAGCCGGGAGGTAAGAGTGGATTGGGCTAGACATTACTTGCCCATGAAGATGATTACAGCCAAGCTTCGAAGAGATTAATACGTGACACACTGGCGATACAAAGTTGGCGAAGCGTTACGCAATTTAACAAAAGGGGGACCAACATGAAAATCTATGTAGGCAACTTGGCATTTGAGGTTGATGAAGAGGAATTGCGGCAGGAATTTACGGCTTTCGGAGAGGTTGAATCTGTAAACATTATAACAGACAAGTATACTGGGCGGCCTAGGGGATTTGGATTTGTTGAAATGGCGAAAGTGGCAGAAGGCCAAGCTGCAATTGCTGGCCTCAACGGAAAAATGCTAAAGGATAGAACGCTCAGTGTAAACGAAGCTCGCCCTCGCTCCGATAATAGAAGCGGCAGATCTTCTAACGATAGGAGAGGTAGTGGGTTTGATCGAGGAGGACAGCGAAGATACTAGATACTACCTAATCCTCAATCTATGTAAATAAGAAACATTGGTAGACCTAGCTGACGGCATGTGCTCTCAACATAGTTCACTATAATATAACATTAAGCCAAAATGTTATATTATCTCCTATTGGCCTAATACCAATTCATGTTTGGCGTGTCCAGTTTTAAAATCATGGTATCATTAACCAACCGGTTGCAAGGCTTACTGTTGAAGCCAGGCTGCCGGTTCTTTTGAACCTGGAAAAGCAAGGCACCCTTGATGATTTAGCTTAAGATACTGCCCGGCAGATTGATACCAGAGTTACCATATATTGCCCGGGATGGCGCTGTCTTGGCGATAGTTTGAGCATAATACTAGGGTGATAAGCCTCAATACCATTATAGAGGGTGGAGACGGTAACACTACCGAGCTAATAGACACTATAGCTGATGATAAGGCGATTGACCTGTCTGATTGGCTAGACGCCAGAACCTTTTTACTGGGTTGCCGAATTCTGGCTAGTAGCCAAGCTGGTTTCTGGCTGCTTTTACCGTGAATCGTATGGGATAGGCCATCTAAACGAGGCTCGCTACGTTTGAAAGCTCCCCGATTTCCGGAATTCTGATGGACACAATGTCGCCTGGAACCAGGGCTGTCTCCTCGGTGATGATGATCCCGGTTCCGGTCAGGAGTACGGAACCGGCGGGCACCGGATTGGAGCGCAGGAGGAAATTAACCATCCCATCAATTCTTCGGGCGAGCCGCGAGGTGGAAGTTGTGCCCGAGAAGATAGTTTTGTCACCACGGGTGATGGTGCAGGATATCTCGAGACTGTATGGGTCAGGCAGTTGGTCTGTGGTAACGATCATGGGGCCAAGTGAGCAACATCCAGTATAGATCTTGGACTGTGGCAGGTATAATGGGTTCTCTCGCTCGATGTCCCAGGCTGATACGTCATTGGCCAGTGTATAGCCAATAACCCTGCCTTCGTTGCCCAGAACAACCGCTAATTCTGGCTCAGGTGCGGTAAAATGGGAATCGGAGCGGATGCCGATGACTTCGCCGGGGCCGACGCAGACTCGTGCGGTACCCTTGAAGAAGATCTCAGGACGTGGTTCCTTATAAACGTAGGCGTAGAAACTCTCCCGGGTGCCGACATCGGCGTCTCGGAAGGCGGCACTTTTCTCATATGTGCAACCGCACGCCCAGACTTCACTCGGCTGGAGAGGAATTACGGGATCGGCAGATTCTTTAGGGGATTTTGCCAGTTGAATCGCCAGGTCGGTCAGCGGAACCGACTTGGCCTCGGATTGCCGAATCAAATCGAACATAGTGTAGTTGGGAATTGGCTGTGCCCACTCTCCCTCAAATATGGCAGCTACAACTTGATTATTAACTCTAATCTGACCCAATCGCATGCGTCTTATACTCCAGAAATTCCTTGTTAGTGCTTGTAATCACGAGTGGCGAGAACCCTGCCGTCTAGTCTAAATCGCAGCTCGATTTTATTACTTGTCAGTCGCTTTGTCAATAGCCTCTATGGCAGTTTATATGCAATGATGACATTACCAGGCAGATTGAATTGGCCTGTTTCCTATTTCTATGCCATAGCCACACGATAACGCTAACACTTGGTTAACTGCCTTATTAACGCTGCCGGGAAAACTGGTAGCGGTGGCGCCGTGAAGACACAGACGGTAATAAAATTATACCTCGAGCATCGGTCTCCTTGGATACCACGGGATTGCCAACCCTGGGATAAGTATCTCCTCTTTATCGTTTAGGATAAATGGGTATATAATATTCCATTAGTGAGTAATTAAATGTAAGCCGGCGGCAGCTGGCTTTTCGTCTTGGCCTGGAAGATGACATACAGCTGGCAATTATTAATATAGGCAGAGACTCGTTTGATGGGCATATATATGGAAAGGATGAGGAGGATAGCATCATAGACAATAAAACTAGCTTTCGCCTAATACAAACCTGCCCCAATAGTAACGCTCGTGCTGGCGAGCTAGTTACAGCTCACGGAATAGTAGCAACGCCGGCATTCTTGCCGGTGGGTAGCCAGGCTACAGTTAAAGCGCTGACACCTGATGACCTGAAGGAGCTAGGAATAACGATGGTAATGGCTAATACCTACCATCTCTATCTGAGGCCGGGAATAGCTGTAATTGAAAAGATGGGCGGGCTTCATCAATTTATGGCCTGGGACCGAGCTATAATTACTGACAGCGGGGGCTACCAGATATTTAGCCTGGCCCGGTTGCGGAAACTCAGCGACGAAGGGGTTACGTTTCGCTCCCACATTGATGGGAGCCAGCATCTCATTACTCCTGAGTTAGCAATCCAGTTTCAGGAATCGCTAGGAGCCGACATCATCATGGTTCTGGATGAGTGCCCATCCCATACGGATACCTTGGAGAGGGTTGAGAAAGCGATGGACAGGACACACCAGTGGGCAGAGAGATGTCGGGGGTTTCAAACGCGCGGTGACCAGGCTCTATTTGCCATTGTCCAGGGGGGTCTCTTCCCGGAACTACGCCGTAAGTCAGCCAGCTTTCTGGTATCACTGGGGTTTTCGGGTTATGCCATCGGTGGTTTGAGCTTAGGGGAATCAAAGGCACTGACTCAAGCTATAGTTGAGGAAACAGTGGCCCTGCTTCCAGAGAACAGGCCGCGGCACCTGATGGGGGTGGGTTCCCCAGAGGACATAGTGGAAAGTGTCGCTAGAGGGATTGATATGTTTGATAGTGCTCTTCCTACTCAGATAGCCCGAAAGGGGGCCCTCTTTACTCGGCAGGGCCGGCATAATATTCTAAGGTCAGCTTATAGTCAAAGGGAAGACCCTTTTGACCCTGACTGTGCTTGCTACACCTGTCGTAATTTCTCAGCCGCCTACCTGCATCACTTATTCAAATGCAAGGAGCTACTGGCCTATAGACTGGCTACTATCCATAACCTGCACTTCATGAACAGTCTAATGAAGACAATAAGAGATGCTATTACTGGCGGCACCTTCAGTTCTTTCAGGGATAGCTTCCTGGCCAGTTACCAGCCTACCAATGACGAGGTGCGGCTTGTCCAGAAGAAAAAATGGCTAGACGCCCAGAATCGCAGCGATACTACCCAAGATTGAGGAAATTTAGAAATGGAGTCTGAGCTACTGTCCAATAATCTATTGTGGGTTGGTTTTATTCTGCTTAACCTGGGCCTGGTTACCCTTGTCTACCGTTTCTTCGGGAAGACCGGGCTATATATCATCATCGTTGCCTCAATCATTGCGGCTAATATCATGGTAGTGAAGACGGTCGAAATATTTGGGCTGGTAGCTACCCTGGGTAATATACTCTATGGCAGCATCTTCTTCGCTACCGATATACTAAGCGAGGTGTACGGTAAGAAAGCCGCCCGGCGCGGTGTATGGCTTGGCTTCATCGGCATGGCACTGATGATGCTATGGATGCAGGTCGGGCTGAAGTTCATCCCCCACGCCTCGGACTTTGCCCAGGATTCTCTGCTGACCATCTTTGGGTTGATGCCCAGGATTGCTGCCGGCAGCATAGTTGCCTATCTTGCATCTCAGCACCATGATATCTGGGCCTTCTACTTCTGGAAAAACAAGACAAAGGGGAGGTTTCTCTGGCTGAGGAATAATGCCTCAACCATGGTCTCTCAGGCGATTGACAGTGTTATCTTCTGCAGTATTGCCCTCTGGGGTCTATTCGATACTAATACCTGGGTTGAGATATTGCTTTCAACCTACCTTCTCAAACTGCTGGTGGCGGCTATTGACACCCCTTTTATCTATCTGGCGAAAAGACTGAGCCAGAGCGTAGTCACCAAAGAGCCAGATATCACGCAGGCGTAATTAGGCTGTGATTATTGGTATAATCCCCAGTGGTGCCAAGTTACAATCGGCCCCATCCTCACCTCATACTATAGATACAACCACAGTAATCCTGCCGGTAAAGAGTCCACTTCCTGACTAGCTCCATAGCTCGCTCAAAACCTTCCTTCTTTTTAAAATCTTTCACCAAAAACCTGTCCCCACCAATCTCCCGACCCACCCGATTAATCACCTCGGCTGATTTATGAGGGCTTATGGTTAGAGTGGTAGCGAAAGCATCCCAGCCCTGGTCTTCCATATAGAGATAGGTCTTTTTCAGTCTAAGCCGGAAGCAAACCTCACATCTTTTGCCACCCTCCGGCTCACCTTCTAGAGAGGTGGTTTCTTTGAACCATTCTTCCGGTAGGTAAGGGGCTACCGCTAAGGGAAAGTCTAGTTTCTTGGCAACTTCACGGGTAACCTCCAGCCTCCGGTGATACTCCGCTAACGGGTGAATATTGGGATTAAAGAAAAAGCCGAAAACCTGATGTCCCTCTAGGGCTAACCTCTCCACAACTCCAGCGGCACAAACCCCACAACATATATGTAGCACTATCTTCATAGTAATAGATGCTCCGCTTGGTGCCCGTTCACACTATTAGCATGGCGTCACCAAAGCTGTAGAAGCGATACTGCCGGGCTATAGCTTCCCGGTAGGCTTTATTGATTAGGTCTTTCCCAGCAAAGGCGGTGACCAGCATTAGTAGCGTTGACCTTGGCAGGTGAAAATTAGTAATGAAGGCGCTAGCCATCTGGAACTGGTAGCCCGGTAAAATGAACAGGCTTATCCAGCCTTCAAACGCCCGTAGCTCAAGCGGGCTACTGGCTTGAGCCGCTGCCTCAACTAACCTTACGGTAGTCGTACCCACGCATATAATCCGCCGCCCCTCCCTCCTAGCCTGAGATAAGTGATTCGCCGTCTCATGACTTACCACCCCGTATTCCCGATGTATCGGATGCTCAGAAGGACTTTCCTCCCGAACCGGGAGGAAAGTATCAAGCCCGACATGCAGGGTAACAAAGAGACAGTGCACTCCCCTACTCTTTATCTTATCAATCAGCTCCGGGGTAAAGTGCAGCCCTGCAGTCGGCGCAGCGACACTGCCCGCCTCGCTAGCATAGACTGTCTGATAGCGCTCTGGATTTTCTAGGGGGACGTGAACGTATGGAGGTAACGGAATTTTGCCCAAGCTTGTTAGCCGGGTTTCGTCGGAGAAGAGTATCACCCGCCGGCCACCATCCCTTAACTCGACCACTTCGGCGGTAACCTTTGCCTCTCGCCCATTACCGGTCACCGAATCACTCACTAACTCCAGTCTGCTGCCAATCTTGGTTCGCTTCGCCGGTCTAACCAGTGTCTCCCAGACGTTGGGACTGAGCCGCCTCAGGAGCAAAATCTCTAACCTGCCCCCGGTATCAGCCTTCCTACCACTGAGGCGGGCAGGGATAACCCGGCTATCATTAAAAACTAAGACGTCTCCCCTCTGGAGATAGTCCACTATTTCATAAAACTGGTGGTGCTCTAGCGAGCTATCACTGCGGTTTAGGACCATAAGTCGAGCTCGGTCTCTGGGTTCAATCGGGGTCTGGGCGATAAGCTCTGGGGGAAGGGGATAGTCAAAATCACTAGTTTTCATAGATGGTAACGCCGACAGAGAGTACTTTCCTACAGTAAATTGGTATTGATATATTATAGGCTTTCATGTGCCGAATCGCAAAGGATGCAACCAATTAACGCCCAGTTGAATAGCAGACGAGAACGCATCGTAGATTCGAGGTAGCGAAACGCCATTTTGTTTAATAGCGGAGTTACATTGTTGGTGGGTTAGGGGACCCACAATGACTATTCGGGGACGCCAGTGAACCATTGGCCGTTCTTGGCGAGAAGACATCCGGGTAGACTCACTCAGTGACTACCTTATGAAGGAGCTCAACCGTCCCAAGTCCTGGATTTACCGCCAACGTATCAAGGTGAGGCAGGAGCGGGACCGGACCGAGAGGCGGCACATGAAAGAAGCAGAGGTAGCCAAGAGGAAGGCAGGGCAGCCAGCACTATTCCAATTCTAAATAGTTGACTACCGAAGCCAGAGGGTCGAGGACTTCACCTCGACCCTCTTTTTTTACCATAGAACCCTTTAGTTGCTTTATGCTCTTGACTTTGCCAAATGAATCGCTTACTCTCGTAATAAACTGCCAGGGAAGGGGGTAATCCATGGAAGCATATTGCGTCAAGTGCCGGTCAAAGAAGGAAATGAAGGATCCCAAGAGTATTACTATGAAGAACGGGAAACCAGCAACCCAAGGAACATGCCCGGTTTGTGGGACTAAGATGTTTAGAATTGGAAAGAGCTGAAGCCAATATTATAGTATTTAGCTTTATCTAAGGCTGGATATTCTTACAGAACTGATATCCAGCTTTTTTCTTATTCCTGAGGTAACTTTTCAAGCTGTTGTTACCTGTTATAAATCGATTAATTAGGTGGCATCACTGGCTAAAATGCTACACTTCAGCTGACTTAAATCATTTTCGCGGGTTTACCAACTTGCACGAACCGATAATTAACGATAGAATTGTCGGTGAGTACACCTGAATCGTTGAATAACTTCCTAGAAACGATGAGGAAGGATTACTACAAGCTAAGCCCCCGATCCTTATGCTCATCTCAAGTAAAATTGCCCGTTTCAGTGGGGAGATGCCATGCAGATTATACCTCTGGTCAAACCGTTCATAGGTAAAGAGGAGGAAGAAGAAGTCATCGACACCCTGCGTTCCGGCTTGATAGCTACCGGACCTAAAACTGAGCGTCTAGAAAGAGAATTTGCCGCCTATCTTGGAAGAAAACACGCCGTAGGAACCAACTCTTGCACCGCTGCGTTGCATCTTGGGCTACTGGCACTCGATATCGGTGTAGGAGATGAGGTGGTGACAACACCGATGACCTTCTTAGCGACAGTGAATTCCATAATCTACACAGGTGCCAGACCAGTGTTTGTGGACATCGAGCCTGACACATTGAATATCAACCCAGCACATATTGAAAAGGTACTAACCAAGCGTACCAAGGCAATAATGCCGGTTCATCTTTACGGACACCCATGCGAGATGGACAAAATATTGGATATTGCTAAGCGCCATGGCTTGAGGGTGATCACCGACTGCGCCCATGCTATCGAAGCGGAGTACCAGGGAAAGAAAGTTGGCAGCCTGGGACTCATCGATTGCTTCTCCTTTTATGCAACAAAGAATTTGGCTATAGGCAACGGCGGCATGCTGGTAACCAACCATGATAATGTGGCCGAACTGGTCCAGTCCTTACGAGATCATGGAATGAGTTCTGGTGCCTGGGCACGGTATCACACTGGCGAGTTACAGGCTTACCCAATGATTCACCTCGGTTATAAGTACATAATGTGGGACCTCCCAGCTGCTTTGGGTTTGCACCAATTGCGAAGGCTTGAGCAAAGACACAAGAAGAGGCTTGAAGTTGCTGCCAAATACGCCACTGCACTTCAACCACTGGATACCTATGTGGAGGTTCTCCGCCCGCGAAGGCAGATAAGGCATGCCTATCACTTATACGTCGTACGGCTTAAGGGTGTGGATAGGAACTGGGTAGCCGCTGAGATGGAAGCCAGGGGCATCGGTGTGGGTGTTCACTATAGACCTGTTCACCTAGAACCATTCTACCGGGAGCGATATGGTCACTTGCCAGGCGAATTCCCGGTTGCTGAGGACGCGGGCGCCAGGGTACTCTCGCTACCATTCTGGCCCGAGATAAAGGATGAGGATATACTCAGAGTGGTGAATACCCTGGAGAAGATTATTGGGGAATGCCGGAATTAGTGAAGGGAGCAGTTAATAGATATGCTGGAAAGTGAATTAGAACGGCGCCGCATTAGAGACTGCCTAAAAAGATATGTTGAAAGGGATATTCGATAATGGACAGAGAACGAATCCTAAAAATTGGTGTTATTGGTTGTGGCAATATGGGCCGTACGCACACAGCCAATTGCTCTCGAATAAAAGGCGTATCGGTAGTTGCCGTGGTCGACACGGATAAATCTAAAGCTGCGGCGCTGGGGAAAACAGTCAAGGCAGACGTTTACAATAGCGCAGAGAAGATGTTTGCTAGTGTCCCACTGGATGCAGTCATTGTAGCAACGCCACCTCAGGTGCGCTGGGAAATTGTGAAAGTCGCTGCGGCTAATGGACAAGCCCCCTTTGTAGAAAAGCCGATTGCACTAAACTTGTCTTCAGCAAAGGCATGCTGTGTCGCTGTTAGAGAAGGCTCGGTTATCAGTGCCGTAGGTTTTCAGCTTCGCTATTCACCAATAACGCAACGGGTTCGTGAACTCATTTCAGGAAGATCGGTAACTCATGTGCGTACTGCCTGTACAACACAGTACTATCTCAATATGAACATGCCACCTTGGTTCCTGCAGCGGGCACATAGTGGTGGTCCTTTACTTGAACAGTCAATACATATCATTGACATGGCACGCTACTTTGTCGGTGATATCACTCACGTATTTGCCCGTGGTGATCGCCTAGTTCGCCCAGACCTAGATATATTCGACTCCGAGGATACTATAGTTATGACTTATCGATTTGCAAACGGTGCTCTCGGCACCCACATCGACAGCTGTGCTATGACGGAATTCAATTGGGAAATTGAATTATTCGGGCCCAACTGGCGATTACTTGCCGACTATGCTCGTAGCAAGCTTTCAGGGCATATAAACGGACAAATAATTGAGGAGGACTTACTCACTGAGAACTTGCACATGCTTGAAATGCAGGCCTTTGTGAAGGCTGTGTGCAATCATCAGACTAATGATAGCACTAACGGAGTCCTCTCTAACTTTGCTGACGCAACAAAGACACTGGCTGTAGTCTTAGCGGGGGATTGCTCACTTAAAACAGGTGTGTGGGAACCTGTCTTGGAGTAAGATGGACTATATAGTTACCCAAGAGAGTTTTACCAGCTTGCTCTCTCTATGGAACAGTTTAAAGCATAACTTGAAATGGAGTTCGATATTCATTCTACCTTGTTGGCTAGAGGCTTGGTGGCAGGCTTTCGGAGTTGAGGCTAAATTGTGCTTGCTAGCCGTACGGCGAGGCGGAAAGATAATTGGCATTGCCCCACTGCTAATCAGGGGTGAAACGGCATCTATCGTTGGTAGTGCTAATGTCTGTGATTATCTTGATTTTATTGTTGCTCCCGGAGCAGAAAGTGATTTTTTTACAGTCCTGCTTGATGATTTGAGACAGAAGGGTATAAATCGCCTGGACTTGAGGCCCCTAAGGCCTGATTCCACAGTATTGACCCACCTGATAATCATAGCACAGAATAAAGGGTGTGGGGTTCTCTGCCTTGAGGATGGAGTCTCTGTAGAATTGTGTCTACCCTCAACTTGGGGAGAGTATCTGGCAATATTACCTCAAAAACAGCGCCATGAGCTGAGACGCAAGCTAAGGAGATTATGGGAAGCAGGCGACGTAGATTACTGCTGTAATAGTGATGGCTATAAGGTTAGGTGTTTGACAGACACTTTCCTTAAACTCTTCCCGCTGAGTCGCGAAGAGAAAGCTGACTTCATGACGGCAGAGATGGCCTCATTCTTCAGGTCGCTAGCTACGGCCATGGCCGAGACTGGATTATTAAAATATGGTATCCTAAAGCTCAATCAAACAGTGGTATCTATCATTATGACTTTTGATTACCTGGACTCGATGTATCTGTATAATAGTGCTTACGATCCAGAATATGGCCATTTAAGCGTGGGGCTACTCTCTAAGGCCCTCTGTATTAAAGAGTGTATTGAGAGAGGCAAGAAGCGATTTGACTTTCTCCAGGGTGGGGAACCCTACAAGTACCGCTTAGGCGGTATAGAATCCCCACTATATAGCTGCCAAATAACAATCAGGTGAGTGTGTGCAGTGTCCGACCTAGAAAGTTCAAGTACAGCGGCTAAACCAGCTCAGGTAATGGTGATTACCCCGCATCCTGACGACGCCGAATTTGGAGTTGCGGGGACGGTGACACATTGGGTACGCAAAGGGAAAGACGTTGTATATGTTGTCTGCACCAGCGGTGAAAAAGGGACGGCTGATGCTAATGTAATACCAGAAGAGCTAGCCAGAATCAGAGAGCAAGAACAGCTTGCCGCAGCAGAGATCTTGGGAGTTAGAGAGGTTATATTCTTGCGCTATCCCGACCAGGGTTTGGAGGATACACCAAATTTCAGGAAAGATATTGTGCGGTTCATAAGGATATTTCAACCCGAAACTGTGGTCACTGCCGACCCTTACCGCCGCTACATTTGGCATCGAGATCATCGAATCACTGGACTTGTTGTCTTAGATGCCGTCTTTCCCTATGCGAGAGACCCTCTTTCCTACCCCGATTTATTGCAACAAGGGCTGCGACCCCATAGGGTTAAAGAGGTATTGCTCTGGGGTTCCGAAGACTTAAATTATTGTTCTGATATCACGGACACTTTTAATGTCAAAATAGCTGCCTTACTTTGCCACAGGAGCCAGGTGGGAGATGCACTATGTCCTCAAGTAAAGAAATGGCTAATACAGCGAGCCAAGGAGATGGCCAAGGGAGAGGATTTCAAGCTAGCCGAGGCTTTTCACCGGGTAGAGATAAAATGGTGATCGTGGTTAAAGACAAGGATTTCCAAATCGAGCGAATTGAGTTAGGCGCTTGGGGTACTAATGCCTATATAATAACATGCCTGCATACTGGAGATAGTGTATTGATTGATGCCCCAGCTAATGCAAGTAATATCATGGAGAAACTACAAGTGACTAGACCCAAATACATATTACTGACCCATACCCATATGGATCATGTAGGCGCCCTTTTTGAATTAAGGTCCAAGCTGCGGATTCCCTTGGGTGCTCATGCTGCTGATTCCTCTGCGTTGCAATCTCCGCCAGAAATGCTGCTGAATGATGGTGATGTTATCGTTTTTGGTAGAGTCGAACTTGAAGTACTCCATACTCCCGGTCATACCCCAGGTAGCCTATGCTATAAGGTTGGTAGGTATTTGATATCTGGAGATACCATCTTCCCCGGTGGCCCAGGCAAGACAAAATCACCGGGCGATTTCGAACAGATAATTAAATCGATAACTGACAAGATTCTTGTATTGTCGGATGATATCAAGATATACCCTGGTCATGGTGATCCCACAATATTGAAGAAGGAGAAAGGCGAGTTCAACATCTTTACCTCAAGATCACACGATCCAAACCTCTGCGGGGATGTACTCTGGCTTTCATCCTAGCCTATTCCTTTGATAAAAGTAATAATTAGACTAACACCGTGATACCTCAAGGATATTCACCACGAAATGACAAATTCTATCTATGTTGTTAGAAACTATCAGCCAGCTGACTTTGATACGTACGTCCAATTGGTCATTGAGGCTGAAAAAATTGGGCCGGCCAGAAGTCGTACCCTACCGCATGTTGTCAGAGAGAAATTATTTCGGCCGAACTACTGCCCTAAGCGAGACTTATTTGTCGTCGAAAGCAAAAGGAATATCGTTGGTTATGCAGATGTCACCGCAGAGATTAATATCGGGCGAATTATTATCGATTGCTTTGTACAATCAGATCATCGTAGAAGAGGCCTAGCCACAAAACTTCTAAGCTATGCGATACACCGTGGTAAAGAACTTGGGGCACAAGTTGCCCACATAAACATAAGCGAAGACAATAAAGTTGCCAAGATTGCGCTATCTAAGCTAGGGTTCAGATTTGTCCGTCGTTTCCTTCAATTAAGATTAGAGATAGTTAAAATACGCTGGCAAGATATCAAACGAGTGGCTTGGCAATGCCGCCATCTCCACCGTGGTGATGAGGTTAAGCTGACTCAGATCCAGAACCGCTCCTTCACGGGTACTTGGGGATATAACCCTACCAGTGTTGAAGCTGTAAGCTATTCTATTAACCTGGCAGATTGCTGCCCTGAGGATGTAATCATAGCCTACGACGGAGATAGAATTATTGGCTACTGCTGGACAAGGATAACCAGTGAAACGGATGAAGGTGAGAAGAAAGGTCAAGTCCTTATGCTCGGAGTAGATCCAGATTACCAAGACAAGGGAGTAGGCAAAGAAGTTCTATTGACCGGATTATCATATCTCAAGAGCAAAGGTATTCCAGTCGTAGAATTGACAGTAGATAGCAAGAACCAGGCAGCTTGTGCCCTTTACCAGTCTGTTGGCTTCAGGATTCGAAAAAGCAGTCTGTGGTACGAGAAGGCAATTGGCTAGTGCGCTTCGGCGAAGGAGTGGAAGCAATACCGATACATCCCAGTGATGCCTTG
>SDBS01002573.1_pt1 | contig 18080 bp, 13 predicted proteins | sample 2277091 | NCBI WGS metagenome assembly SDBS01 (sample SAMN10404972, study PRJNA504765) | marine sediment metagenome | isolation source: marine sediment core GS10_PC15, 163 cmbsf | place: Arctic Ocean: Southern Knipovich Ridge | collected 2010 | reverse complement strand
AGGGACAGAACCGAATGAAATACTCTCCACCTCATAGACTTGGACTTCCTGTCTTAGCTGTGCGACAAGGGTAGAAAGCACTCCGTCGTCCACCCCGATGCTTGCTGCCCTACCCATCCAAATCCTGAGTAGTGCTAGTCCAGCTCGCCGTCGCAACGATCTCAGCCTTGAGCAAGCATCCATAACAGAATCGAGTGAGTGGCTTGTCAATCCTCCAACCAAGTTCCAGATCGCCTCCAGTTCTCTGCTGAGGTGCTGCGGTCCTATAGGGTGTGCCCTGTCTAATCTGAGCCATCCATCGATGGTTTGCGGTTGGCGTAGTACCCCAAGTCGTGCTAACTCTGTTTGAAGCTCATCAGTTGTCCATGCTTGCTCAGTCCTGATCCATGAGAGCAACCTACGCCACTCCTTGGACTTCTCTACAAGATCCGGTTGAGATCTTTCTACGGCAGTCACTAGTGCTTGGGTGAATTCCTCTGCGGGAGACCATCGGGTTGCGCCTGGTCCGAGAATCACTCTATCCTCAGGCAGTAGGAGATAGGCTGGCTTCTCGCAAGCTGCCCCTGCCTGTTCGACAATCACCCTAGAGTTTCTCGGGAGGACCTTTCCTTCTGATTCATCTGACAGCCAGATGAAGACACACTTGCGTGGAAGTATCTCCAGTTCGTGATCCACTTCCCTAGTTGTTTTCGGCATTGGCTGCTTCCATTCCTCGCGGACTGGAGCCGTAATATCATCAATAACACTCACCTGTATTGGTTCGCACCCAACTGCTTCAAGAAGAGAGTCATCATCACCAAGGGAGTAACGAGACTTAGCCCTTAGCCACTTTCGTTTCTCAACCTCATCAACGACTGCAAGTAAACTTTTCGGGGTATGAGCCCACAATCTGTAGGCAAAGGATCTATTGAGCCATCCGCAGACAATGCAACTACCCAACACCTCCAAATCTCGAAGAAGGACAGGCGCAATATCTGTCAGGTCAGCTTGTCGAATGAATGAAGTTGCCACGTTCTGTTGCTCAGGACGGAGTGATACGAGTTCTGTGCTTCGTGGACGACTATACTCTGAGAGACGCACAATAGCCTCGGCTTTTGAATTCCTGAGCGCTGAGATCTGGTCCAGTGCGCTGTACACCTCTTCTAGTGCTTCTGCAATAGGTCGGAATCGCTTGACCGCACCTGATCTCAGCCGCGACCACTGCTCCGCAAAGGCTTCTTGCCAATCGCGAGCTGTGTTACGAATATCCGTCCAGTATGCAGGCGTGCAGGAGACAAGAGCCCTGAGTGCCGCAGCGGAGGAATGCAAGTGATACATCCAGTAGTCCGGTAAGTCCGGGGTGTGATTCACCACTCTCCTGAAGTTACCCAGAGCAGAGGAGAGTCTGTCTTCCTCAGGATCGACACTCACTGACTCGCATTCCAATGTAGGTCCTGCAGCCGCTTGACGGAGTGAGAGAAGGCAAACCTCGCTTTCTCTCCCCAGATTACTGGCGTCGAGCCTTAGTATCTTTTTTAGACCAGACTGAGACACACCCAGCTTTATTAGTTCTGGCATCCAGGTCGAAGTACGTTCAGGATAGTAGCCAACCGTTGACCACAGGATGATCGGAACGGCACCGATAGCCATTCTAACAAACGGAAGATGGTACCTCCCTCTCTCAAGTCTCTCAAAGCCGTCAACTAGAATTGAGCTGATCGATACACCTCGTTCAGCTATCTGTCTGGCAACCCCTGGATTCGGAACAACGAGTACAAGGCCTCTTCCGAGGACATCAGTGTCTAGGCTTAGCCCAACGAATGTTATCAAGCCTGAATCAAGAAGATCAACACCATTAGAGCTGATTCCTCCGAAGACCTGCTGCGCCCTCTCTCTTGACGTTACCAGGACTATCCGCGAAGAAACCGATCCTGCTCCAATAGCTTCTCGCCAGGCAAAGAAGCGTTGAATTGGTTCATCGCCCCTGGTATCGATCTTCGCGTTGAGGACCCTTGAAGATGACAGAATATGTTCAGGAACTGCGACCATCCGACCAGCCAGCGTTGGGGGAAGTATGAATGTACAGTTGTCTCTTCCCTTTCCTACTTCAAGCTTCAGCCAACCGGGTTGATCGCCTGACTTGGCAACCCCTCCGAACCGAACGAACACGGACCCATCAACTGCGTAAACGTGCCCAACCTCAAGACTTCGAACAAGATCTTTTGGGGATGTAAGGGCATCAAGAACGATAACCCCGATGAGGGATATGATCGGGTGAAGAAGAGAGCAGGCAATAGAGGGCTGAGTGCAAATGGTTAGAGTGTTCTGACCGGAGAGAGTTCTGTTGTATAGGGCAAACGAAAAGAGCCTGTCTAGCCAGTTCGTCGACACAGGCAGGTCGTTGCGAGTTAAGTCAACACCCTGAAGGAAGGGTAAGTCGTCCCAAATGGATGAGATCGTCTCCGACCAATGCATAACTGAGCCAAAGGCGTGATCTTCGCCAAGATCCTCAAGCACGATTCTCAGTGCGAAGTCATCATCTAGTAGACCAATCTGACCTAAGTCATCAGGGGTAGCATCGTACATCTCGCGAACATAGAGAATCGCTGCTGCTGCTCTCGGGCATCGATCCGTATCCGATTCACCTGCAAGGATATCCGCAACAAGTTCCAATCGATGTCTTAGCCCAGATGCTAGTACACCTGAAGGCAAAGAATCTAGGCGCTCCCTAATCTCATTCATCTTGCTCAACGCTTGGGTAGGATCAGCGCGTACATCAGCCTCAAATCCTGCAAGTCTTGTGAGGACCTGTTCTCGCTTCGACATGCTTATTGTGGGTAAAACGGAGTCGAAACGAGCCTGGTCGTACTGAGCCAGAGCAGATCTGGCTAATCGGATTTCAGCATATACATCATCGCTCAGACCACCGTCAGCGAATCTCTCAAGTGCGGCCAGAACAGCATCTCTACTTCCATTCGATGATCCGCCAAGAAGATGCTGACAGAGACCTACAATACGCCATTTGGCAAGCACCTGCCTATCAGTGCACGTGTGCAGATTAACGAGCTGCTTCCCCACTCTTGTGAGGAGTTCTTGATGTAGCAGTTGATCCTTCATCGCTGGCTCTCATAGGGTTTCAAGATGCCCTTAGACATCATCATCTCGAAGTGGTCCGCTATCGATTGGGCCAGGCTTCCGCCCTGAGCTACAACGGAGTGACAGGCAGAACTAGAGGTTCTTGTCAGTCGACCATTCAGTATGGCTTCGCAAATGTCGGGTAGGATACCGAGATCAGAGAGCGCAACTGCAATGGCTGCAATCCTCTGTGCGTACTCATCCAAGTGACTCAGCCTTCTAGAGCGGAACTAGGTATTGCGTTAGGGAAGTAAGCCAGATCTCTGTTTGCTATTGTGCCGCAGATGACACTTCGGTCGAGGAATCGATTGAAGTTCTCACAGGATGTCTCTGAGACGAGAAGACAGGCATGACAAGCAGATCCATTAATGCTGGCGTGAGCATCAGGCTCATGATCCGCGCAAAGAGGATCAGAAGAGCATGCTTCAGTGGACCGGATAGCGCGAATTAGCAGGTCGGGAAACCTATCTGGTGCTGCCAGATCAACCAGCCCACCAAGGCTACCCTCCGAATCTGGACTAGCTGTATAAAGGAGAATTCCTGCCATCTCTCTGCCTGGTTCCGAAGAGCTGTATACTCTTTCTCTGATAGAGCTTTGAGAATAGCCACAATCTAGTCCTACTTGGCGGATCAACGCGTGTGCAAAGGAGTGGAGCAATAAGTATCTTGCACCAGGGAAAAGGGCATCTCTAGCTCCTCGGTCGCGCAACCACTCGGTGTACTTCTCGGCCATGGCATTTTGCCTTTCCTTCACAGGTTCCTTTTCTGCCCAGGCTGTGACAGCCTCTTCGAGGAACTCAATGAAGATCCCTTCGCCTCGCACTTCAACAGCCGGTAGCCAGGATCCTCTACCTTGAGAAAGCGAGGCTATTGTCGGCCTTCCATCATCATCAGGTGTTGAGCTTGGTGGTTCTAACCTGGTGAAACCCAGCAGTGCCCTCACTTCTAGGAGCTTTCTAACCCTGGTTACCCCGAGCAAATGCCTTTGGAAGCCGTAGGGAACAACACTCGGCTCCAGGAAAAACTCATCATAGTCCCTCGTACTTGAGCAGGGCTTTCTGAGTGCCTGCCATTCAGGCCATTGAAGATCAGCTTCTTCCAGATTCGATCGGCTTCGGCGTTTGATAAGACATTTCCATATCTCATCTAGATCGAAACCTGCCAGTCGGTCTTCGAAGGCGAGGAATGCCTCCAGCGTCTTGAGCGAGTCTACTTTCGAGAGCTGATTCTGATCACAGCTAGCCAGTGCTCGTCCGACGGGAATAGCATCCTCCTCCACAGCAATCGCTGACCGTACTACTGGAAACCACGCATTTGTCGCACCATGCAGAAGGGCTTTAAGTTCATGTGAGCAAGGAGTGCTGTCGTAGTGCGACGGTCTCAACCATGGACGTCGACCAGTACACTGCCCTAGAGCTTGTGAACGGTGTTCCCCAAAGGCATTACTGACGCTACGTTTAGCCTCACACTCACAACTTACCCATATATCAGCAACAGAGCCCGTCTTTCCGATCGAGAAAAGCTTCAGTCTTCCCTTGCATGTTGTGGGCCCTCGGTGTACGTAGGTGCGCCATGGGAAGTCGTCAATGTGTCCTCCTTGGCAAGCAACAACGAATGGGGCAGGGACAGTTGGAGCTCGACGTTTTCCTCCGAATATGCCAGTGCATCCTGGAGCCTTGCATAGTAATTGCCGGGACTTGGGATCATACTCTAGATCCCCATCTCCTATTACAGAGAGGTTCCTGCATTTCGAGATAGGACAAAACTGGAAGCGAGGAAACAAGTACGCAGGAACCGTGCCGATCTTTCGATGGAAACTACCTTCGCTAGGCTTCGCTGAGTAAAAACCGTCCACACGGAGAGCTCGCTGAAGACGAGGTTCACTGATGAAATGTCCTGGATCTTTTGGCCAATCGTCAATTCCAGCAACAATGATCGATATCGTCTTCAGATCGACTAGTGCACCAGGACCGTAAGAGGTGATGATTTGACTTGGCCTGACATCTCCCACAGCGGCATTGGTGTCCATGCGCTAGTCCACTTTTTCGTTTAAGAAGAAGGCGGCAGTGGGCTCGACCTCCCTTAGAGAGCTAGGGGCGGGCCAATAACCTTCATTATCTGTCCCATATGTACGGAGCAGCACGCGCTGATTCCGCTTTGGCATTTTGCTGGAATCCAGCCATTTGTATATGAGAGGGTCTACTGCAAAGCCCGCCCAATCATCTCTACAAGAGAGCAATCTTGCCCGAACAGACCCTCCAGTGTCAGATCCTCCGATTCGCTCGGCGCGTCGGACTAGTTCCTCTATAATTTCATTGGTCATGTCGTGGTCGGGATCGAAATTCCCCGCGTCTTTCTCGCGAGACAGATTGGGTCCTGCCAACCTATTGATCGCTGTAAAGACGCCTTTTAACCCTCTATCCGAAGCTCTTGAGGAAAAGGGCGTTACGCTAATAGCTTCCACAAACCGGTAGAGGGCTCTATGGTAGGAATGAAACCTTTCATAGTGGGAGAGATCTCTGATTGCCAACCAGTTGTACATTGTGACAATCAGCCCTGGATGCTTTCGTCCCACCCTGCTAGTAGCCTGGATGTATTCAGAAGTTGACTTCGGTTGCCCTGTCACAACCATCAGTCCCAGCCTATCGATATCAACTCCTACCGAGATCATGTTTGTTGCTAGTAGCACATCTACAGGCCAGTCCACCTTGCCTCGAGGGAAGGTCTTATCCATCATCTTTAGTAGACCAGGAATTCGCCAGGAGTCGACTCGACTCGTCAGCTCCTCCGGTGTTTTGATAAACCTTCGTGGGAATCCTCTCTGCTTGTTTAAGTACTTCAACCGGGTAAGCCTAATATCGTCCTCTACAAGACGTTTCGCTCCTCCTAGGGCTCTCATACTGTTAAAATACCCAACAAGGGTTCCAAAAGGATCGGCGGAATCGGCATCCCTGCTGATCTCTGCTTTCGCAGCCGCAAGCAGGACAGAATACACTCTTACGAGGAGGGTCTTTGTGCTTGATCCAGGAGCCATAGCTCCCACGAACAGCCGACCGGCCGTTGAATCGTCTGCCGGGTCAATCTTGAGTTCTTGTGCAAAGAAGGAGTCACGGAAAGAGAGCCCTGATGGTGGGAAGATAGACAGTTTGCGAGAGAATAACTGACGGACCTGATGTGATGCTCTACGAATCGTAGCTGTGGATGCCACGATCTTTGGCCTTCGTATCTTCTCATCGTCTAGCCTTAGAGTTGTCAAATAGTCAACAGCAGCCTCATATAGACCAACCATCGTTCCTAGCGGGCCAGATATTAGATGCAACTCATCTTGGATAATCAGGTCAGGAGGCAGGAGTCTGTTGGCAGGTGCAGCGTCCTTCACTACTTTCTTCTCAACCCGCCCATCATGAGCCTCCGTTAGATGTCCATATGTGGGGCTGTAACTACTTCGATAACCAAAGAGAGCTTGTATCTCACCCGTGAAGGGCATTCTGGCAAACTTATCCACCGTGGCGATAACTATTGATGGTCGTACTCGGTAGATCTCACTGTCAACAATAACCACAGGAAGCCCGGACCCTGGCAGCTCGGACCCAGGTGCAAACTCACAACTCTCCATATTGGTGCAGAAGATTCTGGTCCGCATTGAGTGTGGATCACATAGATACGTCATCTCGTGGGGTCTACCTCGCTCATCTACTAGAGGTGCTCCACACCTCGGGCAAGTGACGAGTTGAACTGGACTACCTCTTGTAGGAAAGATGCCTTCAGCTATCTCATCCAAGGCCTTCACGGAGTCTACGAATTTGTTCGGTGTTGTAGTCCCACCTACCCAGAGGCCAATAGAGAACGGTTCTCTTCCCCAGAGACTTATGCTTTCCTGACGGATGACCTCACAGGAGCATACAAGGGAAGCAGCCCTCTGGAACTGCTGAACAGTAAGAAGTCGCAAAGTGTATCGCATGATGATACTGACGCCTGCTTCGCAATCGCAGCCGTAGCGATTGCCACGAAGTCGACGAAGCGCCATTGAAAAAGCCGCTAGCCCCAGATAGGCTTCTGTCTTGCCGCCTCCGGTCGGGAACCAAAGTAAGTCCACGGTTTCCCTGTCATCGGACAGCTCATCAAAGATACCCTCCAAGTTCAGCAGTATGAAGCCCATCTGGAAAGGTCTCCATGTACGGTTGTCAGGAACGTCGAAGCGATGTGAGCGTCCTGAGACGGCACCAGTCCTGCGGTTATCAGATGCCCAGATTGAGTTAATCCTTTGATCCCACATTGCTCTGTTTGCGAACCTAAATGCCTCAAAGACCTCATCATTCTCACCCAGAAGATGAATGCCTTTTTGAATCCTACTTGCTGCTAGTCTACACGAGTCGATGTTCTGTCTTGCGGCGTCTTCTAGCTGCCCATCAAAGGGGGTAGATCCACTCACAACTAACTTTTCTAGAGAGTTGATCCAAGCCTGGTAGTTCTCCACAAGAGGCTCGAGCATCAGACGGAGTGTTTCTGGATCCTGCACCTCAGCAAGCCTCTTCATATCGAGAGTTGCTCCCGCTGCTATTCCTTCTGGAGGAATGAGTTGAGGGACCTCAGTAACAGGCATGTAGTCTGTGAATACTGCTACTGCCCTAATGTCAGATCCATTCGGTAGATCCCAGCTTGCCGCAACGCCGTGTCCTGTTGCGAACTCTCTGGCGTCTCTGTATAAGAGGTCGTTGAAAAGCTCTTCTCCGTCGAGGTAGTAGTGAGTCGTTGGATGCACAGAGTCCTTTGAAACAAACACTGCTTCTCTGTCACGGTGGGTTACTCTAAGATGCGGTTGATAGATCCACCGCTCATCCTTCTTGTGGTCAGCAGTGGAGCCCTTCGGTCTTCTGTTCACTAGAAATAGACTCACCGCCGTATAGCCCGAGAACATGTGCACAACTCCCTCAAGAAAGATGTCGGAGTCGACCAAACCACTGACAGTCACTCCCTCTGGAGCCGTTTCCTGAGACAGTGGGATCGATGGAATCTTCCCTGCAGTCGAGACTGGGATACCGGATACTACGCCTTCGGACACCCGACGTTGCCACGCGTTACTTCCTTCTGGTTGGTCGATCCTTCTGTAGTCTCCCCAAGAGATTTCGACATCCAGGTGCTGGACAGAGTCATCTATAAGAAACGACAGCCCCATTGAAGCTGGGTTGAAACCTACAACTAGAGGTGGAGTTCGGTCTTCTGTTCCAGTCTCGTCGTCCTCTTCACCGGCATCGATACTATCATTCTCCTCCGCACCCACAAGGGCATCGAAGTCACCCTCGTCAGATTTGGCAGGGGCAAGTCTTCCAACGATGTATCTCGTGGTTGGGTATTCCGTGATTACCTCTTCCGGTTCTGATGGACCCATGAGTTCACGTCGGAGTTCGTTCAGGATTCTCTCTCTAGCTAATCTTGAGCCTGATGATTCTCTCTGACGTGCTGTTGTCATATCCGATTATTCCTCCGCTCTGCGTATCGCACTAGGTCCGAGACCGGTTCCTGGGTGATCAGCATGGTCTGCCATGAGATGCTTGTACTTTAAGGGTACGGGCTCTACCGGCTCGGGAGAAGGACAATCATCCCTTGCAGGAGGTTCAAGAGAGCTAGCATAATGCACGACTTCATCGAAGAACTGACGCCTGATCTCCAGCCCAAGAAGTTCAGCGATAACAGGAGGTACAGCGTTTCCAATCTGCCTGTGACAGCTTCTATAGTCACCCTTTATTTCGAAATCATCGGGGAAGGTTTGAAGCCTGCAAAGTTCGAAAACAGATAGCTTCCTACTTCTCCAGTGGAAAGGACCGGTTGCAGGTCCCGGCTCTGCTTGGATAGTCCAAGAAGGGCGGTTCTTGGCCAGTTTTAGCAGGAAGGACCAATATCGTGTTCGCCAACCGAACAAAGGAAGACCATCTGATCTCGGTGTGTGCCAAAGATAGTTCTGTCCTTCCGGAATGGAAGGAAGAAGGGCAGCCCACTTTCCACTCGGTTCAAGATCCTCGGTCCATTCCTCCGAGTCCAGATCTCCAAGGGCATCCCACGCGGTTCGGTATCTCTCTTTTCCCTTTGCTTGGGCTTCATCAGAGGGGAAATGAGTAGGATTGGGCGCATCAAACGCTAACCCTGATCTCTCTGCCACGATGAATACCCTTTCTCGAGACTGTGGAACACCAAAATCAGCGCAGTTGAGAACAACAACCTTCGGCTCATAAGCCGTTCCCTCAGCCGCATTGATGTCTCGAAGTTGCTTTTTCAAGAACTTGAAGCCTTCGTCCTTTCCGTTGTAGACCAAACCTCTGACATTCTCGATGAGAAGGACCTTTGGCAGAAAGGCTTTGGTGAACTTGAGATAGGCTTCCATTGTAGAAGCCCTCGGATCCTCCAGACGTCGAGTATCACCTCGACACCAATAGGATGACTTGGAGAAGGGTTGACAGGGGGGACCACCGGTGAGAAGGGCGATATCCCTCGCGTCAATTCCGGCTTGCTGTATGGCCTCTTTAGGTTCTAGCTCATGGATGTCCGCTGGATCTGCTAAGATCCACTCACACCGGTTCTGCATCAGCGTTTCACGACAGTCGGGATCGTTCTCAACGCAAAGGGTGACATTAAATCCCGATGCTTCAATACCTAGGTCAAGGCCTCCAGCACCCGTGAATAGTGATATGGAGTTTAGCCCTAGATTTCCGTGGTTGTCACTCACTGCTCTTCTCCTACATCATTTCCCCGAGCTGTTAAAGAACCGAGATGAAGGGCATAGATGCTTCTGTTGTTGACGCTCCCCCACAGGAGTCTCAAATCCATACGAACTTAAGCATACGATACTATACACCTTGCTGTTGCAGATGCAGGACTGTCTTGGTCTCAGCAAGAACAGGCTGTCTGGTGTACAAAGATCGTCGGTTCTCAAGCAACGCAGTTGAATTCAGGTGATAGCTATTTAATACGTTAAGGAGCCGTACACAACCGCCCCTTTTAGTCCAAGTTCGAATCCTGTTGGGTGTGGCAGTGCAAAGAAGGTCACGAGTGGCAGGCCAAGATTTGGGATCGGACAAGGCTTTCTCGATCATGTCCAAGATGCAGAACAAGTTAGTCCTTTGAATACCATTGAAGAGCTAGAAAAAGCTGGAATACTGCAGAAAGCAGTTGAGTTTGCCAGGCCCTTTCTCACAACCATCACAGGGCTACCTCTAGAGAAAACAAGACTAACTAAGTTCATTGGAACCGGCTTCTTCATTCGATACAATGACTCAGTTTATATAGCTACAGCTCATCATGTTGTTGCAGATCATCACAAGTATAGAAGTCTGTATTATGGAGTAGGTGGCAAGTCGCGTCCTATCCAAGATCGAGTAGTAGCAGCAACAATACCAAATGCGGACTTCTGCATTCTCAGTTGTGCTAAGGAACTTACTAGCAGCGAGGCAGCTTTGGATTTAAAGGATGAGAAATTCGCAAGCAATCACTCAAAGAAGACGTACTACCTTGTCATCGGATTCCCAGGAAACCTGCATACTCACATTCCAGTTATGAGGCATCATACAAGTGGAATACTTCCTGTATTCACAGTGCTGAAATCAACAGAGATGAATTCAAGTGGTCAGGAAATATCGTTCTCCTTGAATTACAGCGGAAGTAATCCAGATCCACCCGGTATGAGTGGATCTCCAGTATGGAACTTGAACATCCACCTTACAAGCATGGATGAATGGAATATACAGTGTATGAGTCTTGCAGGAATTGTCACAAGATGGGACATAGAAGAAGGCACGATTCTGGCTACGAATTCAGAGCTAATCAAGGATGCTCTACCTTACAGTTGACTTCAGAGCATAGTAACCACTAGTTGAAGTAAGTGGTTGCCTATTATATTGCTAACCAACTGCCTGTTAGTTAGAGTCAGCCACATTCCATAGTCTCTCAGAAAGCTTCTTAATCTCTGCACCAATTGCTTCTAGCCTCGCTTCACCCGAATCAACCACTATAGATACAATCGCGGAGGCAGCTCGAGATGTATTTCTAAGTCGTTTGACATTTCCCTTATGGCGAAGAATTCGAATGGAGGGTTTGGATGAGAGAACTACTAGTAGATCACGTAAATCTTCCAGAGTTCTTGCGAATGATGCGGGATTGCAATCTCTGAAGGGCTCACCTTGTTCGGATTCATGTGATAGAAAGCGGCGAAGCCCACTTACTCGAGAAACAACATCCTCGTGAATATTACATTGGCGACCACCGAATAGGCGTGTGTTATCGTCATCAGATAGAGCAGAGACTCGCTTCTTCAAACCCGAATACTCTTTCGTGATCTCATCCAGGCCAACAGAGAAAGTGGTAAGGCGTAAGTGCATATCACTACTGTAAATCCGCCTGAGTAAGTAGTTGCTTTTTGATGATACTAACTTCGAAACAACGATACCAAGAAATAGAAGTCCGACGAGAACTTGGCAGCAAACGAGAATCTTCGCAATACCAACAGGATGGAAATCACCGAAACCCAACGACGATATCGTGATGACACTAAAGTAGATAGAATTCGGAAGGGCTTCCCAAAGGGTTTCTGCATCGGATGGCTTGATTCCATGATTAATCGGCGTGAGTAGTGCGTATGCAAAAGCGAATGCGAGTACTAATGCAGTAAAGACGACAATAAGGTAGATTGCGGACATTCTGTCAATGAATCTAAACAGCTTCTTCATTAGCTTGCTCATTCCCTGATTAACGTGTCACTAATGAGAATAGCACCAAGCTCTAAGGGCATTCCTTTACTGGCATACTGTGCTCTATAGGCATACTAATCCTATTTATCAGGTGCGTTCCCTCGCATGAATTCCTCCATTAATTCAGGGGGATCACCGAGTCCAGCTTCATGCATCGCAGAAGCCCAGTTTATTAGGGCTTGCTTCATCCACTTCAGATCACGCTTCCAGACTGGCCCTATATGCTCGATCCAAAGCTCAACTTCCTTCGCAGAGATCTGGTGGGTGGATGACAGCATTTCAGCTGTTGCCACGAGAATCCTAGCGAGTTTCTCATCAACGACTTCCTCAGGAATCGACCAGCGCTTATCTCCGAGACAATCCGTATAGAAGCCGATCTGTTTAAGCTTGTCGAGAATGAAGGGGTGATCTGAGGAGTCATCGAAGATTGGACGGAATTCATCGAGCGTCCTAGCTCCTGCGGCGGCAAGCTGTGGCAGGATCCAGGTTACGTTCTTCCTTGTATGTGAGCGGAAGGCCTTCCAACAATTAAGGCGCTCTTCCTCTGTCCTCGCGACTGACAATTCACGCAGGATCGAGATTTTGCCAGTTTCCTCAATTGACAAAATCGCGAGGGATATCGCTGAGGGAAATCGAACCTGGTCCATAAGAAGCTTGGCATCCTCTGCTAGACGTAAGGCATTCACTCTAGCTGCATTCATACCTTCAGCGAGTTCCTCAGGTGAAAGTCTACCCCGATAGGTATCCAGCTTCTTCACTGAAGTCATCTCCTCAATTCCGAAGGGTCACCAATGACTGAGCAGCGATTACTCGGTAATATCGAGCAGTTCTATTCCTCATTCATTCGTACACGGATAGGTTTAAGAAACTGGTCAATAGGTACACCTGAAAGAGTTCCCTCTCCTTTGTCAAATGTCCAAGTTGTAGTTGGTTGGTTATCGCTATCGATGTTATAACGCTTAATCAGTTCCAGGGTTGCACTCGAGTTATCGATGGACACTACTTTTGCTAGCTCAACGAATCTCCCTTCTTTCGAGACGCCGAAACCAAGCACCTTGTCTCCAACCACTACATTCTGCTTAGCGTCACCGTACTCTTTCAGGAGACTCTGGAATTCATTCTTCAGAATCATGGGCTTCCCCTTCAGCAAGCTGTAACTCCGGGCTTCTACTGGAGATTATACCTTTACAGGCGATAGATCAAAATTCGGTTCAATGAACTAGCCGATATACCTGGGCAGAGTAGACACCCGCTTGGGATATAGCATTTGAATACCTCTCCTCAGCCCGACCACTCGTGCTAATGCAAAGCTGCGAGAGTTCGAAAAGCGTCCAGTACGGGGTACCTTCCCAATGCTGATTTGTCATGCAAACTCGCTGCCACATTTCAATTGTATCACTCTGGAGTACCCCAAGGAGTTGTTCGTTGTACCTGCTTAGCCATCCTTTAATACCACCTTACTGCCGCTACTTAGTTTCTCTAGCAGCTTGATACAGGACAGAATGATGGTGTGGATTGACCACTGAAGTTTTTCCAGTGCTTCAGCCATGAACCACACTTGCATTTGGTATCAGAGGTTCCATTGATGTTCCGGATCTTCATTTCTTCCTCCTTCATTCTCTTCGGCAGAACGTTCAGGATAACCTGGCCGGGACTTGACGTGAACGAGCGAAGCGAGCCTGCCCGGTTGTTCCGGCGCCGGTTCATCCGTTTGTTATCTGGCGATTCGCTTAGCCAAGTTCGAATGTAATCTCCGGTTCTGACCCCCCGTTGCCACGTTTGAATCCTACCATTCCGCCATCATGTGAGATCTTGACCGCTAGTCCGTACTTGGACAAAGCTTCAGCGGCGGCGCGTCGTGCACCCGCGCGGCTGCCCGGTGGCACTTCGACAATTGCCCCTGCGGCAAGAAGTTTGCCGTTGTGGTCAAGGATAGTAGCCCCGTCGATGGCTACGAGTTCCTGACGCAATCGGCGATCCATCTCTGGAAATGGCACATTCACAATCTGCTCAAGGCATCGCGATTTGACCGTCGATGCGCCAAGTCTATCATCATTATGGACAATTTGCCTAAGGCGTGACGCGGCCGCACTGCTAGTGATTGCGATGCATCCACCAGTCCGGGCAAAGGAAACATCCAAGCACGTTTCATAGACGGACGCTCGCAGTGCATTCGTGCCAATTCGTCCTAGTCGCCTAGCCATCGAGTCGTGCGGAAAATGAAACCAACGGCCGTGGCGCTTTGCGAACGAGAGTTTCTTCTCCTCAAACACAAGAATCTCGCCATTGCGGTTTAGGCTGAAGAGAATTCTGTCAGCGCTAGTCCACTCGGCCAATTGCAACAATTTGTACGGGGCGATTCCTTTCAACTGAGGCGGTGGAAGTGCATCAAAAGAAACGATGTTAAGATCCTGAGTCACGACAAGAACTGTGTCCAACCCCGACGTTAGCACAGCGCTGAAATCGTGATCCCACATTTCATCCAATGTCGGTGACGATTTCATCGTTGTGTTTGAGTCGATGCCGATTGCGCAAGTGATCGGCTGTCCTTCGTATGTCTGTGACGCCCAATCTTCGAGCTGGTGGATTATCCGAAAAGCACTTTGTCTGGCTTGCTGGTACCGAGACGTAACGAAACCAGAAATCGCGTCAGGTATTGCGTTCGCGAGCAAGGTTTCAAAGAAAGGCTTCGAGTGAAGAGACGAAATCCTGGCAATGGCCACTATGAACCAAGACGCGAAAACTACATCTGAGAGGGAGAAGGCTTGGCTCCGATTCACTAGCAGGCGATATCGCGAATCATCGCTGAGCGAAAGCGCGATCGTGCACGGATCGTAAAATGACGCGAGATCAACTCTGCGACTCACCGTAGCAGTATCGGCAAGAAGGCGAGAGCCGGGAAACATCGGCAGCAAATATCTGGAAATTACTCCCCGGAGCTGTGATTCATCCATTATCGCTACCTTTTCAATTCTTCATTGGCTTCAGCCAGATAACGATGGTTGAACAGCTGCTGTTCAACCAGGCTTCGAGTTATCTCATATGAGAATACAGAACATATAATTATCGGTCAATATGAGTATCCTGACAAAGGATGTAAGTTCTTGTACGTCAACAACGGGAAAGTAGTTGTTATTCAGCTGCTGCTTAACCTGGAGGGAGGGATATCAGGCAGAAATTATTTGGTTCTCATCTCTTGGGATCGATTTCAGTCGACTGTTCTCAAGCTAATTCATCGCAATATGGCAATACTTGGTTATGGAGTTGCTGCCAGAGTTCTAAAAGCGTCCACTACGGGGTAGCATGTATTCGGCTTGTTGGAAAGCTCCTATCTCTTCGTTGCCTTTACCAGTGCCGCAATCTCCTGCCCGTATGTCTTGGAATTCTCCCCCTTTGGATTCACCCATGTGTCAATCAATGAGATTGGATCAGCGACTTCACATCCGATCGAACGAAGCACCTCAGCGTAGCGTTCCGGTTCCCATGGATAGAGGGTGACAGTCCAGTTCCCAAAATCCAGCGAATCGGATGCCTTGTCGATCGAGAGGACGAGATGACCACCGTGTTGAAGAGAATCAACGACATTTTGTAGGGCACTTTGCTTGTCCTGAACATGCATCATCGTCAGAACGCTGAGGGCTGCGTCGAAACATCCTGGTCGGACGAAATCAATGATGTCAGCAAGGACAAGCTCAACTCTGGGAAAGTCAGCTAAGTCGGCTCTAGCGGCAGCGATGGTCCTGGGGGAAATATCCAGTCCGGTTAAGCTACAGCATCCCTGTTTCAAGACTTTGCGTGCGACACGACCATATCCAATACCGATCTCAAGAACGTCCTTTTCTCTCAGGTCACCGAGCGCATCCCAGAACGGCGGCCCGTCCCATCGGGCCATGTACTCCTGCATTGCTGGAGGATCGTCTCGACCGTGATCCGACTCCGCGAGTCGATCATAGTGCTCTCGGGCTGAGATGCTCTGTTTCATGTGTTTCCAACCGGTTGTTACTCATGCTTTGTGGGGCTCTGGGTACCGTAGGGAGAAGTCTTTGTGAAATTGGTTAGGGATCCAGGATCCATCGGGAGGACCTCGGGGAGAGGAGAAATCGAATCATCAGCATTGCTACTGAATGTAGCGAAATCCTCCAGGACAGCCCTCACTACTCTTTTCGAGAAGTAGACGGGATGAATTGAGATAGAATCATCGTCCTCAATCCGCATGGCGACAAGGATATCATGTGTTAAGCGCACAACCGGTAATTGCACGTTTGATCGTGTTTCCGAGAAGAACGTTAGCTGGTGAAGCAACCCGTGCCGGGCACATTCCCAAACGGACTTAATTGCTGCGGTAGACTCAGGTTCAGGAAAAAGCTGACAGATCGCTTGAATCCCCTTCTCCCCGATAGATCCTCCCCGAGGAATACGGAGTTTACATCGGATATACCGCTCAAGAATCTGGATGGTGATCAACATGATAGCAAATCCGGAATCGCGTTCAGGATACAACCTTTCAAGGACGTCAATGTACCATCGCCGGAACTCGCTCAGATCCAAGACATCCTCATTTCCTTGTTCGAACTACCGTATCTGATTGTAGTTAAATTAATGAGCACGTCAAGATTACATAGATAGATCTGCCTGCCTCTCTTAACCTGGAGCGATTCCCTGTACAAGACTGCTCCGTTTTGAACACTAACACAGGCCTGATGAGTTGTTTGAATTACGTGATGCTGAACTCGCAGGCATATGATATACTCGTTCAGTTTGATTCAATCTTACGGTTACTATGCTGATCAGGCTGTACCACAACGATTGAACGACAGCATATTTAGGTTTCGAAAGGTTTTCACAGGAGGGCTAGAAGTCTGAAAAGGATAATTCCACCTGTTCTTAGGTATTGGGGACTCGAAGAGAATCCTTTCGACGAGTACGAGTTGAGAGGTGATCGTCTTGAGCTTTTCGTTGGAAGAGGAGAGGAGCTACACAGCATTTACAACGCACTCTCCTCAAAAGTCGTTGGTGTGTATGGGGCAAAGGGTGTTGGGAAGAGTTCGTTTCTCGCGAGGTTCGGAAATGACTTGGAAGCAGACGAAATCAAAGTCATCTATGTAAAGGCAGCCGGGTCCGGTGAGGAGCATATTGTTCTAACGATGCTGAAGGAATTACTCCTAGCCGTATCGCGGAGCAGAATCCAAATAGCTACGGAGATAGATGTAGAACGCGAGCTCGAGAGGATTGAGCATAGCTTCACGTATTCTAAAGACAGACAGGTGGGTGCGAGTTACATACTTAAGGCGGAGATGGGAGAGGGAACATCCAAGCACGTTGAATGTCACTCGATGGATTCCGCACTAGATCTTTGCCGTGAGATAGTGATGAACACAGAGACGCCATTTGTCATCGTTGTGGATGATCTTGAAAGAATGAACGTGGCATACAATTCGGAGGAGGACTATTACCTATTCTTGAATCGATTTAGCAAAACGGTCGATGAAGCACTCTCAACCGACTCCGTCAAAGTTGTTATTACCCTGCACAGTGACTACGTGGATAAGGTGCTTGCAACCTCTGAAGGACTTCCTGAAGCCGCATCATCCTTCGGAGAACTCATTCACGTACCTAGATTGTCTCTGGAGGAACTTGCCAATGCGATTCAGAAACGCCTTGAATCAACTGCGTGGCCAGGAGGATTGGGGGCGTTTATTGACCGTGAAGCGTTTTGGGTTCTCTACATGGCCTCGCATGGTATCCCACGGAGGGCGTTACAGCTTCTTCGGACCGCTATGGAGTTGATCGAAGTCAGAGGACTAGAGAAGTGTATATCTATAGAGGTTATGATGGAGTCAGTTGCTAAGCGTTCTATTGAGATCGACCCAACCGACATCAGAATAGTTCAGTTCCTAGATGCTGAAGGCCCACATTCCTCCTCTGACGAAGTACTTCAGGAAGCAGCGGGCCTCACGCGAGATCCGCTACGAGAAAGACTAATCGCGTTGAGATCAAGTATTGGACTCACATACGAGAAGATGGAGCATAGCAAAGACCTCTACGGTGTGCCGAGCTTATCCCTTTGACTTGTCGTCGTTAACAGAACCGCAAAGCAATAGATCAATTGCCTTGTTCGCTTGACAAATCGAACTTGCCTTTCTGTGCTTCACAAATTCAAAGGCCATAACATAAAGTCCCTTTTCACAAAGGGTCTTTATTATGTGAAAATATACTCACCAGTATCCG
>SDBS01002571.1_pt1 | contig 18091 bp, 18 predicted proteins | sample 2277091 | NCBI WGS metagenome assembly SDBS01 (sample SAMN10404972, study PRJNA504765) | marine sediment metagenome | isolation source: marine sediment core GS10_PC15, 163 cmbsf | place: Arctic Ocean: Southern Knipovich Ridge | collected 2010 | reverse complement strand
CTTAAAGCCCTCTTTTTGCCCCCCAAAACACCCTTCTAAGGCCTTGTTTCACCCCAAATTGTGGGCATTATCACTCAATATCAAGCAGTTGGCTTGGTCCGACCCGCCTGCGTCATCGACCTGTCGGGACTATTTAACTGGGGTGTCTCGAGCGCAGCGGGTGGTGAGACACTGTCTGTGTCCATCCGCGTGGGGTTCCCGCGCCGTAGCCTTGGCGAAGGCGGGTCTGTGGCTAATTCGCTTTGAGCTCTATGCACCCTGCCCTATGCGCTATGCGCTCTGCCCTCTGCGCCATGCGCCCTCCGCGTTTCTGCGGAGACACTGTCTGTGTTTGTCTGCGTGGGTCTGCGGCTAATTCGCTTTCAGCTTTCAGTATATCTTTTTCTTTTCACTCCGCATTCCGAAATCCGCAATCGTTTCGCCTTACGCCCTGCAGTATCAATGTTGAGCCCTGCCCCCACCTTCTTTCATGTTACAAAAACAGGCTTTCCTTGAATCCACGCTTCTATGGCATTCCCTCGGTTCAAATACTGGTCAATGGTCTTTGCCATTTCCATTGTCCCCCCCTGACATCCAAAATCCGTCGTGGCTGTATTGATACCGGCTCTTACAGATTCAAATATATGGTATCGGTGCACGTGGCAATCCGTCCCTTGCCACGGGTAACGGGAATCAAAGGCCTGTTTGCAATGACTGGCGTCCAGGGAATGCCATGCTCTGCAAACGAACGGCCTGACAGCATACACGGAACAACCGCCCTCTGCCAGGAAGATACAAGGGGTGTCATGCCAGACCTCAAGCCTTTCCTGACGACTCTTGCCGGCCGTGAGGGCAAGGACATGGCTGATTCTTCCCTTCAGGTCCTCTTTGTCCCTCCTGGAGAAAGCCCCATCAATATAATCACCAATAAGCAATGCCTCTGGAGGAGTTAAAATAACTTGATAGAAACAACAGTAGTAACATCCTGCCTGACAGGCCACGGTTTTGGATGGGGGCTCCTTGGCCTCAAAATGCTCCATCATTCTTTCAGCCAAGGCCAAACCATGAGGGGCCAGGGCCATGGCAGTTTCTCTCGTTAGCCCTCGCTCCAGTATGGCAAGGGCCATGTCTTTTGCCACGAGTAGAACGAGGTCCTCTTCATGGTCTTCTTCGACCTCTTCTCTATACGGCTTGCCATCCGACACAGGGCTGCGTTGCGTCATCCTTTTAGCCTCTCATGAAACTCCTGGCATCCGAAAAAGCCCTCATCAGGTCAAACCTACACTCCTCTTGACCGTTGCGTCAAAAGTGTCTCCCTATTCTGACCCAAAAAGGATAGAATGGGACCATGAAATTTCTTCCCGCAATCGTTTCGCCCTGCCCTTTGCTGTGCTGTGACCGGCTTTTGCCGTCTTTCAACCCGAATGTCCGAATGTCATGGACGTCCCCTGGTTTTTCACGAGAATTAAGACTTCAGACAGGATTAACACGATGTACAGGATTTGTTTTGTCTTTTCAGTTGCTCTATAAAACAGAAAAGACAAAACCAGAAAATCATGTTCAAGCCCTTAATCCGGTTGATCCTGTTAATCCTGTCTCAGTTCTTTGTCTGTATTTGTCTGTGTGGGGTTCCCGCGCCGTAGCCTTGGCGAAGGCGGGTCTGTGGCTAATCCGCCCTATTTTTCATTGTTTCGCCTGTATGTTATTTGCCCGCTCCATCATTTTGTGTGCATCATTTTCTCTGCCAATATTGTTATATAGCGACGCCATGTTTAAAAGTGTCGGCACCACAAATGGACTGTCTTGGCCAAACGCTTTTTCCAGGATTTCCAGCGAGTGTTTGTATAGTTGTTCTGCTTTAGCATATTTCCTCTGGGCCTCATAAAGTTCAGCCAGATTACCAAGGCTTAAGGCCACATTCGGATGGTCGGGGCCTTCATTTTGTTGAGCGACTTGAAGTGCGCGCTTGGCAACTTTTACCCCTTGAGTATAATCTCCAGAGCCATAGAGCTTCATCACTTCACTGGTTAAGGCCTCCCACTCGGTAACCGGACCTTGCCCAAATACCGTTGAAGCTGACAATAAAAAGAAGGCCATGAAGTACGCTGCCATGATTTTCAGTTTCATTGAATTCTCCTCTTTCTAAGTTATTACATTGTCTAAGGGCGTCCCGCTTATCAAGTAAGAATGTCCAAATGTCATGGACTTCCCCTATTCTTTCACTCATTTTGTCAAATGTGTAGGTTTGACCCCGTGTTTTTTCCTTTTCCACAAGACATCCAACTTCCCCGTCTCTTTTCTTCTATGGTGTTCATTAAATTGTGTTGAAATTAAGCACCAAATATGGTTAAGTCAAAGAATTCACTTTATAGCTATTTAACCGGTTATAGTTGCATTTTTGCCCATAAGGAGCAATGCCCATTTAGCGGATATCGAGATTGGAAAGGGACTCAGGAAAATGCGAGATTTGATTGCCATTGTTTCTTTTATCATGTCCGTGATTGGCGGGCTGACCACAATGTTTAATAAACACAGAGATAAGCAAACGATGGCTTCGATTGTTGCAATTGCGTTCTTGATGTCTTTTTTTATTAATGTTAGTAAAGAGGCCAAGCTGGTTCTCCAGATAGCCTGTATGGTAGCATTTGCCATGGCTGTAACTGGAGGGATAGTTACAATTTCTAGTAACGAAGAGAATATACGTACAGCAGCAATAGTTACCGGAATAGTTTCTTTGGGAACTTCTCTTTTGATCCTTTTTGTGTATCTATAGATGGTCGCGATCAATTGAGCCACCTGCCCCGTGAAATTTTTATCCAGTGAAATTCGGAGACCATTTCACCGGGACGGAGACCATTTCACTGGGGTGGGTCTGTGGCTAATTCGCTTTCAGCTATGAGCTATCAGCTACGTGTGACCTGACCCCATTCTTTCATGTTATTCAACTTATTCAATAACGTCCCCAAAGTCCCTTTCATTTGATAATCATCTGCTGCTTTCAGACAAGTATTCATCCCATTTGGCGAGATATACTTTTGCACCATTCTCTTGCATAAGTTTCTGAATATGAGGAAATTCTTCCTGTTGTTTTGTCTGTAAAAGCGGGTCCGATATAGTAAGCGGCGCCAGGCTCTGGTTTATAATCCAGGCGTGAGAAGCGATGCCGGCCCTCTCCAGGTCCTTTTCGAGCTGCTTTGCTTCTTGAATGGGTGTCACTTCCGGTAAAGTCACTATCAGGACTTTTGTATAATCCTGGTCACGCATCCGGGGCAGAAGTTTTTCCACTTCCTCCGGCAGCTGTTGCGTCGTGCGCTCCACTTCCCGGTGGTAGGCCCTGGCTGCATCCAGCAACAAAAGGGTATGACCGGTGGGTGCAGTGTCAAGCACGATGAACCGGTCTTCTCCCTGATCAATCATTTGGGCAAAGGCCTGAAATACGGCAATCTCTTCGGTGCAGGGTGACCGCAGATCTTCAGCCAGCAGATTTTTGCCTTGCTCGTCCAGATGCTTCCCTGCCTCACTCATAACCTTCTCAGTATATTTCCTTGTCTCCTCCTTAGGATCGATCCTGGCTACTGTCAGGTGTTCCAGGTTTTCACCAAGAGAAAAATCAAGATGGGCAGCCGGGTCAGTGGTGGCAAGCAGTACTTTATGACCTTCCTGCACCAGGTATTTTGCAAGTTCCGTTGCCATGGTTGTTTTACCAACCCCTCCCTTACCCATGGTCATGACCACGCCGTTTCCCTGCTTTTCAATAGTGTTGAACAGTTCTGTCAGGTTGGGTGGTAGTGCTTTTTCGTCAATTGTTTCGACAGTTGGAATATGGATTGTTTCACCAAGCATTGCCTGCCAGAGGCTGCGCAGCTTTTCCACCCCTAATGGTGAAAAGGGCAAGAGCGGGGTTTCTATGCGGTCATCATTAACAAGAACTTCCGGCATTGCCGCAAGAGCGCTCCGGGTACGTGTCTGCCAGGCAAGGGCCAGGTTGTCATCTGATGACGAACTGAACACCCCGTTGATAACCAGCTTCTGGTTGTCCATACCCAAAGCGGAGAGCTCGACACTGGTACGGGCCGCCTCGTCTAAGCTGGGTGTATCCGCTCGGCAGACAAGCACCACAGTTGTCATTTCCGGGTCTGTCAGGGTTGCGATTGTATCCTTGTACATCTGGTGTTGCTGGGTAAGGCCGGCAAGAGGCCCAAGGCAAGAAGTACCGGTGGTGTTCGTTTCAATAAAGCCGTCCCAGGCTGACGGCAACTGCAGAAGACGCAGGGTATGGCCTGTGGGAGCGGTATCAAAAATAATATAATCAAAATCCTGCAGCATTTCCTTGTTGCCAAGCAGCCCGGCAAATTCATCAAAGGCGGCTATCTCCATGGTACAGGCCCCGGAAAGCTGCTCTTCCATGGAAGTCACGGCAGCTTCAGGAAGTTTATCACGATATGGCCCGATTACCCGTTCACGATATCGGCTGGCCGCCTCTTCAGGATCAATGTTAATAGCCTGCAGACCGGGAACGGTTGAAATATTTGTTGGCGTTGCCCCAACTTCCACATCAAGCACTTCGGTGAGGTTGGAGGCCGGGTCGGTGCAGACCAGAAAAACTTTGTTGCCACTGTCGGCAAGAGCAATTGCCGTTGCGCAGGAAAGTGAAGTTTTGCCGACCCCTCCCTTGCCGGTGAACAGGAGAAAACGCGTTGGATTTTCGAGAAAAGACATCTGTGTCACTCCTGTATTTATTCAACACCTGCCAACCTGGCAAGTTCGTTTCTGTCCGGATAGGCATTGCGGCTCTCGATTTCACCATTCACCAGGATCAGTGGCAGGCAAAGATCCCCTGCCAGAGCCATGGCATCAGTTACTGGTTTGCGGTCAGCAAACTTATCAGGTTGTTGCGCAAGGTTATAGCGCTCGACACTCACGCCCTTTTGTTTCAACCATTCAAGGTCAGCGGCAAACTGAACGAGCTTCGGATCCACTTTGGGCCCACATACTCCGGTAGGACAGCACATGGCCGGATCAAACACTTCTATTTTATTCATAAGTTCACTCCATTGCATGGAGGGTATGTTAGAGTTAGTTGATATTTAGGGTAGCGGCTCCTAAAATAGTTTTGATTGTAGTTAGTTAGAAAACTATTTGAAAGGAGGAGCCGCTAATGAAGAGGGTATTTGAGATTGGTAAGGATGTCAAGGCGAGGAAGGCCAAGGCTAGGGAGAAGCATGGGGGTCAAACCTACACATTTGACAAAGATAGTGTTTTCAACGTCTTCGTAATAAGCTTTCGAAACTTCTTATCATTCTTCTGCTTTAACTGGATTCTTCGACTCGCCTGAGTTACCCCTGATTCGCTCACACCAAACCGTTTTCCGATTTCCTTTAATTTCTTGCCGCTATACCTGTGGCATAGGTACAACTTGACCTGTCGAGCCAGTTTTTCATCTGGTTGAAGCGCTGAATCGACGACTTGTTCGATGTGGTCCAAACCCGGCCTGTTTGTTATTTGTCTTAATGCCGGCAGTTCCCTGTCCGTCTTCTTGCCTTTCAGAAACCTGTCTTTGATTTCGTCAACAAACTCCCTGCTGCCCAAAATGACTGAATGGGAAAGTTCAGCCAGCGGGCTTTCATACTCCTGCTCAATCAACGCGTGAACAAAGCTACGATACACCTTCATGGCGACAGTCGGCTTTGTATCAAAATAGCTGAGGATGAAATCTCTTTGAAGCCAAACGGGCGCTTTCCGCTCAACGGTATAATACCCGCAACTGGACCATTCATATTCCTCCGGCGTTTTTACCATTCCAGCTCTAACTGGATTCAGGTGTATGTAGCGAGAGAGTTCCTTTGCGTATTCATCAGCCTCGACCACTATGGCCTTGTATCGCCCCTGAAAAAGATGCCCGGATCTTCCACGTTTGGTGTTGAAGTATGTGGTATATGCGCCATTGATATGTTGCATGATCTTTGACAGATTCCCTAACGGGGTTTCAAGAAAAAGGTGGTAATGATTGCCCATCAGGCAATAAACGTGGACGACCGCCCCATACCGCTCAGTTGCGGATTCAAGATAGGAAAGAAACTTTTTTCTGTCACGAACGCTTTTGAAAACCGCTTTTTGCTCATTCCCTCTCGAGGTAACATGATAGAAAGCGCCGGGGAATTGTATCCTTAATGCTCTAGCCATAATCAAATTAAAGCTTCCATTGATGTGGAAATTCTCGCAATCGATTACTGTTGTCTTTATCAATTCGGGCCAATTTTGTCAAATGTGTAGGTTTGACCCCCTTTCTTCTTTTTAGTGGCGCCTGATGCGTAATTCCGTACCCATCTTTACGAGCAAGCGAAGGCTCCGTATGGATAATGTACTTCAATTTCCTCGGAACATTAGTGGCCTCTGAATATAGCGCAGCAATCGCCTTCTCGGTCAGAAAATCGCCTAGATTCAAGCCTGTTTTTTCAATTTCCGTTTTGTTTTTTATGAAATCTGCCGGCACCTCCACATAGGAGCAGCGTAGCTCCTTTGCCAATTGCCAGCGGTCCACTAGCCCGCCCCTCTGTTGTATTCCAGATACATTTGGGTAAACATATGAAATGTCTGCCATGACTAATGCTCCCAAAGAAAAGAGAAAAGTCGATAGGAGGACACCCAGAGTCAGATCTTGAGTATTAAGTTTTGCTCCTCGAGCGTTTTATGAGTGTATCTTACTATGACCCAATCTTCCTGATAATTAATATTTAAGATTTATCCCGTTAAACGTTCTTGCTTTTATTTAACTGGGATGCGACCATCTTCTTTCTGACTTATTGCATGGTTAAAGGGCGTCCCGCTTATCAAGTAAGAATGTCCGAATGTCATGGACGTCCCCCTTCTCCGTAGTCTCCACAGCCTTCACAACACGATCGTGCTTCTTCTTCAAGCGTATTAGCTAGTGGAGTATCAGAATATAGCATATCCTCTTTCTTCTGAAAGTAGGCGACTTTATCAATGAGTTCTTGGTTGGGACAGCGCTCTTGCATGTGGGCTAAACATGTCTTCCATCGATCCTCTGAATTTTCCATTCTATCCTCCAAAATGAATGTATTTCGATTTCAAATCAGAAAAGAACCTCAATGGTTGGCTCCACGATCATTTTGCTTGTTCTTACATTATTCGACTCTGATTTTTGTAGCAAAGCTGGGAATGCTAAAGACTCTCTCACCATTCTCGTATTCTTTAAACTCATCTTGTTCTAACCACACTAACCCAGGACCTCTGCATTTTGACAAACCACAAATGACTGCAGTGTTAGGATAACCAACGGGTTTGACCTTGGTAACATAATTCCTTGTAGTCCTTGAATGATCTAGACCACAATTCTCACAACGGACTAGAGCCATTATTCCCGCCTCTCACAATTCATTCGCCTATTCGGTCGATGAAATCCACCTCCTGGACTGGCTCAAAAAGCCAGCAGGGTCAGATTTCAGATATTAAGTCTTCTTCCTCGAGCGTGTTATGAGTGTATCTCACCATGCCTCAATCTTCCTGATACTCAATATCTCAGATGTGACCACTCCCTCTGAGTTATTGATTTAAGGGCGTCCCGCTTATCAAGTAGGAATGTCCAAATGTCATGGACGTCCCCTATTTTTCATGTAAGTCGTTTGTCAAATGTGTAGGTTTGACCCCTCTTTTTTCCCTGGACGTCCCCTACTTTCCCACTCCCCTAACCTTAAAGCCCTGTTTTTGCCCCCCAAAACACCCTTCTAAGGCGTTATTTCACCCCAAATTGTGGAGCATTATCACTCAATATCAAGCAGTTGGCCTGGTCCGACCCGCCTTGCGCCCTATACCTTGCTCAGCGGCGGAGAGGAAAACGAATCCGGCGCCAACTAAGTCAACCACGATCGAAGCTAAGTCCTCATCGTTACTATTGACTTCAGGCACGAAGAACCGGGGAACGTCGTCGTCAAGTAGTTCATGGAGGTGCGAGAGAAAACAGTGTTTTGAGTCCGTGTCTCCACCGAAATAAGTATCCAAATTTCCTATGTGAGCGACTCGTTTTCGTTTCTCAGTGTCCCTCTTACCCCAAATATGTATTCCCTTAATGTGGTGCCGGTACGGCGCTAGTCGTGACAGCGCTTCCTGCATACTAGTTTCTGTCAAACGCTCTACGCCTCCCATAGCCGTAAACAGCTGTGGTATGTCTAGTGCAATTCCCAACTTGAGATTCCTCGTTTCAATCTCCTGACAAAGGACCTCTAAATCCTCGTATGTTGAAATCAGGAACTTGCCTCCACTATAGGTTGACCCACATCTATTCTCAATCAGTACTTGAACAGATGGATAAAGAGACAGTATTAGCGACTCAAAAATACCATAATGACCCAAGAAGTCACGCACGGAACTACAGTAGTCGTCAAACGGGGGATGAATCTCAATTATTTTGGGCGGGCTGTTTGTCCCGACAATCGCGACTATGAAGTTGCAGAACTCTTCTACCCAAAGGTCGTTGACCCAGAGTCGAGGCACGCCACGGTTATTCGATGTCCTGATGGTTGGGAATCGGTCAAGCAAAGAAGAAGAAAGCCTTCGGCGGCCGTAGGAATACTCTGTATGTAAAGAGTAGACGGAAGCTACTTCGATTGACTCCTTATCGAAGTGTCCCGCCACCTCGCTTATTTGAGCTTCTATGCCCGAGGGATAACATCGGCCATGATATCTTATTGGTATGAATGAAGCCATGATATCGTTTTCATATCACTATAACGGGGGCAGATCTACACTCTTGACGGTTTTGTCAAATGTGTAGGTCTGACCCCATCTTTTTCTAGTCAAAAATGACTCCCTCTTTACTCCTACGCCCAAGGAATCATGTCATACGTTAACCGAAAAGCTTCACCTTCTGGATAATCCACCCGATATTCAAAACGTGCCCCTATAGCAACCCCACAGAAATACTCCGGCCTTCGTCTCACAATGTATTTTGCCTTGCGTAAAGGGTCGTTGCCATGGTCAACCGCAGTAAAGTCTATGGCCTGTTGGTAAGTTTTGATCCCCTTGATTAACTTCTGAATTTGGCTTGCTCGCTCCTTTACTTCATAACAAACAAGAAGTCTCTTTCTTCGATAAAGGGCAAGGTCCATCAAATCATCTTCAAAGGTGAGTTTCAAGCCTCTCGCTTTAGCAATAGGGTGAAGCCGGACAAATTCGGCCACTTGTACGAAGTATTCCCAATTAGGAGCAGGTATTTTCGCAGCGGAATAACGACTAAACCAATTGTACGGGCCTTTTTGGGGCGACAAACCTTTCAATTTGAACGTACGGCCCTTTGGAATGATAAGTCCTTCCTTAAGTCCTTGACCGAGCAAGGCCCGCAATCCTGCCGGGAGCCGCCTGTGTACTTTCTCATAGTATTTGTCCTGCGGTTCAGGGTAGCCCCAATCGCCACATGCAACCCTAACCCAAGCCTTGAGGTATTTATCAAATACCTGTGTCATATTAACTTGTTACCTTTGAGGAACAGGCACGCAGTGTCTAATTTCTCCACGCCTAATGAGATCAGCGACATCCTCATTTGCCACATCACAGGCAGCGACATCAAAGAACATCATGACAATCTGTTCCATAAAGGGCAGCTTCTTCCATTGCCTTGACGCATCAAGTTTCTGGTAATCCTGAAGCACACCTTTCCACCAATCCTCCACGTTCTTCTCCGAAGCAAAAGGGTCCCTGTTGAACATGAACTCGATGCCCACGAGAATTGGAGCGCTGCCGATAGTCTTGATTACTGAGGGCAAATCACGCTTCACGATTTCATAGTCTTGACCTTTTGCGAGTTGGTAATCACATTGCTGGAGAAATTCAGGACTGAAAACAACCAGATCGTAATGGCCTCGCTGATACTTGCCGCCCCGAGGTGTTCGATCATCTTCCTCCTTCACGGCGAAGGACCTACCACTCATATCGCATCGAAAGGGAGTTGGGTACTCGTGATGGACCAAGTAGTAGCTCTTCCCGCCGTTTCTGCGTACTTTGCGGTGGTCAAGCTCCTTCTGTATTAACTCGTATGCTCTACTCGCCAAATCATGCTCGGTAAAAAATAGTGTGGGCTCGTTACGGAATTCCTCTTCCAGGCTCTCTAAACCCTTCAATGCCGCTGCAACAATACTCAAGGTCGGCTCCTCTGTGGCTGCCCACTACTTATGGTCGGGGCAATCTGTCCCACCTTTCGCGATACTCATCGGTACTTAATGTAGAATATTTTATGCCCTGTCTTGTTTTCCACGTATCTATGAGCCTCTTTGAAAGGATCTCGCTTCCAGAAACCACAAAATATTCAGGGGGGACGTTATCTTTGATCTGTTTCTCAGTTCTCAAATGAACAAATATGTACCACACATCTTTTTTCACAGCATTCTCAGCTATTGGCCAGTTGCCTTTAGCCCTGCCGGCTTTGGCATCAATCTTAATCACTCGCTTCTCAGACTCGGCGTATATGTCAACAGATTTTGCATTTCCCATTGTTATAGAGACGGGATAACCTCTCCTTGACAGTTCACCTGCAACCAGAAATTCTCCAGCCAGATGCGTTGTGTTTCTAGTCGCCATTCGACTTTCTCCTGTTTTGGCACTCATTGAGTCAATAGGAGACTTGACCCCAATTCAGCTATGTGTCCCCATCTCCCCCCGAGCCCCTCCTCGTGACAATGTCAATTAAGCTCCCAAGAAAAGCCTGGCCTGCTTCTTCCAAGTCTCCTGCTAACTGGAATACCATGCTTCTCGCTCTAATCTTACCGATAGGAGCATCCAGTGATTTCTCCAGTTCAACCGGATAAATGAGTATCGCTTCTGTACATCCCTTCATTTCCGCGTAAGCGGTAACTTTGGCAACATCATCAGGTGTAGGCTGTTCTTTGCCTTTGTATTTCGTATCAAGTACACATACCGGATCCCCTGATGCGCCATCGTATAAAACCAAATCAATCTTAAAAGATATTTTTTGCTCTTCTCCGACGTCAACTTTTTCTTGAACCCTGAGTACTAGATCAGGAGGCAGATGTGCCTTCAACCATTCTGCCACAAAGAGCTCATAAAGACGTTCCATGTTGACGAGGAAGGGTAACATCTTTCGATCTCCGAATTCATGACCCGGACCGCTGTGTTCAAGGAAGAAACGACAGAGGGCGTGGAGCGGTTGGTAGTCGTCATTGAGCCGGTTGTAAAGGCGCCCGATACAACTGCACGACTTGAAAGGCATTGTAGAGACCATCCCCCTGAGCGCATGGTACGCCCGACGCACAGTGGGTAGAACACGTTCTGTACACACCCCGCTTTGTGCAATTCTAGAGAGTGTCCAACACAGAATCTGGTTTTCTTCGATGTCAGCTGTGTGCTCCTGATAGTTACATGGAAGTTTAACCTGCCATGGCCTCTGAATGGTTTGCCGAATGTTTAATCGCCCTTTAACAAAAGGTAGATCATCTGCTTCCGGGACATAGGTACGGTAAAAACCCTTCCGACCGCGGTCCAGAACACGTCGAGCAAGAACATTAGCTATGCGCTCATAGAAGTCCTCCAGCGAAGCGCAGTCTACCAACCCTTCCAGGAACTGGAGGCTTTTAAGATTATACGCATATTCAAGCATACGGAAGAGATTCTCTATTTCTACCTTGGGCCGCAGAGCAATACTCAGTTCAGGCGAGCACGGGATGAAGCCAACCCAACCCTGTGATGTCAATTGCCACTGGCCGTCGGTTTTTGGTGTTGGAAAATCGACTGAAATCTGATTGCTGAACTTTCTCCACAGCATCTCCCCTAAACCGACCGAGAGTGTTTCAGGAGAAAATCTCACGGGATGGTATTCTGTCAGCGACAGAACATTTAGGGATTGCCGTTCGATCATGAGAGGATTGCCTTGCCGACCTTCTCCCATCGGAAAGCCTCTGTTTTGTCTTGCTGATCAAAGAAGTATTCCTCAAGATAGGGTTCGATCTCCATGCGCCATATATCCTCTATTTGGCCAGACAGATCCTCGTTGAGAAAGAAGCTCATCCCCACCTCATAATGGCGATCTCCAATCTGCTTGTTAAGATTAGTTAAGACATCAACGAGTGGCTCAACATTGAACTCGGTGTTCTTATGAAATTTTCTAAGGACTTCATAGTTTGGGTAAAGAGAGATGAAAGCAAAACGCCGCCGGAGCGCATGATCCACTAAAGCGATGGAGCGATCGGCGGTGTTCATGGTACCGATAATCTGCACATTATCTGGTATTCTAAGTACCCCTCCTCCTGCTAGCGGTACTTCGCGGTCACGATATTCAAGAAGGTACATTAATTCCCCGAAGACTCTCGCCAGATTGGCTCGATTTATCTCATCAACTATAAGCACACATAGATCTTTGCATCCTTTTGACTTCTCGCAAAATTCGAGAAATCGCCCAGGCAGTAATGGATAATCAAGCTGGCCATTGCCCTTGGCCTTTGGACGAATACCTTGGATGAAATCTTCATATGCATACGCGGGATGGAATTGGACAACCTCAGAAAACCCGTCACCGCCACCGATGAGATGTCGAGCAAGATGCTCTGCCATGTACGTTTTGCCCGTTCCTGGAGGGCCATAAATGATGACCTGTCCCTTACGTTCAATAGCCCAAACCCATCGCTCCAAGGACGCTTCATCGAAACCGGTGTCTTCTGCAAATTCATTTAAGGGGTATTCCGGGTTTAATACATCTACCGGCCCTTCCCCAACATAGTCTCCTATTGCAGGCATTGGATCATCAAGTATTGCCAGTAAAATAAGAGGGAATAGCCCCTGATATGTCCGAACAATTTGCTTTGACAACTGATCAGTAGAATGTTGAAGAACTTCCCTCTTGGGGAGCAATACTGCTGCATGGATTCCTGCCTCCTCAGGATTCTTGAGCCAATCTTGAAGGGCTGGTCTGGATTCGTCGACACCTATTCCCTTGGTGCCGCCGACAAACTCGTCATGCTCACCGCATTGAACATTACTGCCAGCCAAGCTTTCATTCATTATATTATAAAGTATCTTATGGTTGGCCTGAGCATTTCGAATGAACCTATTACGCTGATCACTGCCGTATTCCCCAACATAAAAGCCAAATTCAAGCCTATCGCGATTTATCCACATGAATAGCTGTGCGTCGCTTATACGCTTACCCCCCTTTGGATATAATGCACCCCAATAAAAATCCCATGCGCCCCCTTTGCCAAAATCGTTCTTAATGATTCGAGCAAAAAGCCCCTTTTCAGTCTCCATTCCATTACGAATAGCAGGTATTAATGACGAAGCGATGTGGTAGAAAAGCTGCTGAAAAGGTTCTTCCAAGTGTTTTTTAAATTCTTCCCTGCGCTTCTGATAAAACTCACGTGTTGGATTGTCATGCAAATGCCCTAATAATTGGAAAGTCTTCGAACTGAAGGGACATTCTGTATGATCGCCAACTTCATCGATACATAGAATAATGTCCATTTCTTGAGGCTCAAGTGCATATTGATCCTTAAGATTATGCACTTTATCGTTGTAGTTGAAGTATGAATCGCCAGAATAACCAGCAACAGAGAATCCGGTAAGGCTTTTAAGGCCCTGTTCCATCTTCTTAAAGTACAAGTTGAAAGAGGATGGATTTCGCAAGTACAATATTACAGAAGGAAAGGCTGTTCCAGCATTCTTAAGTGGTTTTTGTGCATAGAATTCATCGAGTACCGCTTTCAGTTCATGCTCAGGGGCGTTCCATATTCGTAGAATCCATCTATTTGTTTCATCCAATTGGTCAACGAGAGCATTAAGGTTTTTACCTGTATAGGCCATGCTGAAACGATCATGCCGAACAGTACCTTTCCAGAAGTCAGTATTCAAGAATTCAAAGAATTGACGTAAATCCTTTTCGTCAAAACGCCCGCACCTTTTTTCCAATAAGTTTCGAGCTTTGGCCTCATATTCTTTCCGTAGCTGAATGCGATCTTTCATGCCGTGCCTTTTTCGCCATCTTTCTATCTTGCTTCTTAAATCATCTGCTTGCTCCGGCTTTTCTTCCTGTCCACCTTTTAATAACTTTCTAATCAACTCTTTGCCTTCCTCAATGACAGTCCCATAGTGCATAAGGTGATTCAGAGTGTGAAAATCTTGGGCCGGATCCAGCCCCTGCAAATACAGAAAAGCATCTGACAGAACTTTGTAGTTCTCCTCAACTGTCAGCCTGGCGGTTTTTAAGTTAATTCCCAGCTTCTTGAAGAATTTGTCAGTCTTGTTATTCCAGTTGGGCAAAAGATTCGGGTATTGTGCTTGAAAAATCGGTGTCCAGAAGGCCTTTGCAAAATGTAAGATTTTGTTCTTTCCCTCCAAAGTTTCAGAAGCTTTCTTAAATGCATCCTCGGGGGACTCAATTACGTAAAGCAGATTTCTTCTGATCTTCTCCTTTTCGGCATCAATTCTAGGTTGACCAAGACGAATATGTGCGGGTCCTTCCAAACTCCTAGAATGGTCCCAAATTGCCTTGAACAGTTCCTGATCTGACATCGCCGAAAGATGCTTTTTGTTCAGAAATGTTTTCCTCAGTTCCTCAGCTCTCTGGCTTTGAAGGCCAGGATACTCTTTGTCTTCTTGTTCTCTCTTTCTCCAGGCCGAATAAGAACTGAGTAAAATTTTCAAGTCGTCATCTGAAAGAGGAAATGGATTCTTCATGGCGTACTCCACAGTTTTGTTGAGATTACATCATGGCTGAATAGACAAGTTGATACTCAATATCTGAGATGCGACCCTCTTCTTTCTGAGTTATTGAATTGTTTAAGGCCGTCCCGCTTATCAAGTAAGAATGTCACAATTTCATGGACGTCCCCTACTTTCCCCCTAAATCCCTCTTTTTGCCCCTGAAAAAGCGATTATAGGCCCGATTTGAGGCCTAATGTCAAGATTATTCCCTTTGATATCAACCGCTTGACGCGGCCCGACCCCATTTCATTCCGGCCTGGGGTCAAGGACGTCCCCAATCTTCCAAAGGGCGTACCCAAACTCACTTATTTTACGACTTAGAATAAAACGCTATGTTCAATACTGAGCTGAATCGCAGATCCCCTAGATATCTCTTGCAACTTGTCTAATTTCATTTTCTCAACGGAAATTCTTTTTGCAAAAACTTCCAATAAGTCCGACCAAAACTTCTCTTTTTCTATATTAAAAAAATTTGACTGATCACAGTGCACCACCAAAGCACCAAGAAGAACATTGTCCTCGCAAAGTACCGGGAATATTATTGAAGATTTTATTCTTTCTTTTTGCCCGCCATATAGCTCTGAGTATTCAGGCACTGACGTATCAGAGATTATTATGGGATTCGGCCTGTCTGCACGATACAATCTTGCTGTTTCTGTATTGTTGTATATTTCAACTTTATGCTTTCGGAGCACTAAGCTCCTAGGTTTTCGCCCGCTTCTGTTTGCACAGCATGGTATTGTTATGTGGTTATCTTCATACGACCTCGTCATGAAGGTGACCTCGAAATCAATCCGCTCACCACTTATTTCTTGGTTACCGTAAATAGATTCAAAAGTGGAGTATGCATCATCAACGATCTCCTGAATCCTATCAAGATTTCCGATGAGGTCCACGAGTTTTTGAGACGGCTCAGAGAAGGATTCTCTGATGACCCTGTGTTGCTTAATTACTGTTCTGTCACAGAGAGCAAAAGCATGAAACAAAGCCCGATGCTCCTCTTCTACGTCTTCTTTATATGCTTGATAGTAAAAGCACAAAATTCGATAAACGAACGAAACGATCAATATTAAGCCCGAAAAGACAATGCAGTGAATCATCAGTACGTGTAAGCCAGTCGCTTTGTAGGCCTTTGCAACAGATGCTGATAGAAAAGCTGCAAAGTAAAAAGGGAAGCTCGTGGCCACTGCATTGAGAAAGATCCGAGGCCATACTGACAGTGTGTCGAACATTCTGAAAATTCTTGTATTCATTTTAACTCCTCGATCGGGAAAAATCTGTATAGAAAATCTCTGACCCGTGGACTCTTCAAGAGGTCATTGATTTCTCCCAGTTCCTTACACTTCAGAAGAAGAATATTTTTGGAATTGGCACGGATACCTTGCGCAATAAATGATTCTTGAAAATCAGCTGAAGATATTATGATGGCTGGTACGTTTAGCCCCGTGGCGAGACCAAACTCGTAGTGTGATCCGTGACTGAATCCCAAGAGGCCAATGAAGAGGTCGCATCCTCGGACGGCATCAGTGCAAGTCTCAAAGACGCGTTTCGGGGGAAGCATCTTTCTACCCCATTGGTTGATATCTCGATGTGGCAACATTACTGAGAAGCCCATCCCCTTCATCACACGAGATATGCCATTTAGGACAGCTCTGTAAGGGGTCTTTTCTATAAGTCCGTGTGGAACATCAACATCAAAAAGCATATTTTTCCTCTTGCCTGCTAATGCTACAGAAGTGAACGGGGCAGCAATATATGCCAGAGGATAATACAAAGCTTTCCTTTTCGGCTTTCTAAATTTGTAACGGGGTAAGACTTGTGCAATCGGAATGCATTGTTCCAAGACTTCCAGCTTCATGTCTGCAACAGAGATACTGTCGAAACGCAGCTGTCCGGGAAACAAATCAGGTGTCATCAGGATTGACTTTACCTCCAAGCCGATCTTTTCCGCAATGGAGGACACCCTGAAATCATACTTGTCGCTGTCTATACGATACAGGCCGGGAAGCTTGAAATTGCGAAACCAGAATTGGTATCGGTCATAAATCGCCGAGAGATGCCCTTCTGGGTAGGGCCCACGATCTAAGTGACGCCGACCGAGTCGTCTCTCTATCTCTTCCAGAGAGCACTGGCAATAGATTACAAAGTTTGGATTAGGAAGTTCACCAAGGAAGTGTTCGGCAAGTTCTCTATAAGTTCCGTAAGACCTCTCATCGATTTTCCCGCTATCGTAGAAGTGGCGCGCAAAGACATCAACATCCTCAAATAGTGATCTGTCCAAGACTATGTTACGACCAGACTTAATGTAGCTTTTGAGGCGGACCGCCTTTTCGCAAAGGAAGCTTACTTGGGTGTCGAACGCCCATCGTTTCTCATCCCCGAAGAGATCGTTGAGATATGTCCTGCTTCGGAGGCCCTCAGGTAAGACACTCCATCCCAATTGGTTTGACAGACTACGGGCGAGAGTGGTTTTTCCACTTCCCATCATACCTGAAACCGCTATCATCGAACCGAGCATTGATTTGTCAGCGTCCCCAAATGTCCTTCAAAGAGGCAGGTACTGTATTGATTGCACCGTATACACCTTCGAAGGATTCTGTATTCCACAATGTTGGCGAACAACAAAGAACATTTAACATAGTGCGGTGTTACAAACAAGCCGAGAGAGGTTCTTACCTCGCCAGTTTTTCCCTAAAGTCTTTAGTCAGAGGGTAGAGGCACACGTCCTTAATATTTCCAGGGCTTCACAGGGGACGTCCTTAAGTAAATAAGTATCTCTGTTCTGAATCCAAGTTGTTTACTTATTTAAGAACGTCCCCCTTTTTCCCATTAATTTCACATTCCCAAACTCTAATAACTTTCCAACCTTTTCGTTCTAATCTTTCATTAATCTGTTTATCTCGAATTCTGTTATTTTCAATTTTCTTTTGCCAGTATTCCGAGTTTTGTTTTGGTGTTAAATTTCTACAATTATGTCCATGCCAAAAACAACCATCTGCAAAAATAGCAATTCGTTTCTTGGGGAAAATAAAATCGGGCTTACTTCCTAATATCTGATAATTCCTTCTCCAGCCCTTCATGTTTAACTTCTTGAAAAGCTGAATAAGCTTCAATTCGGTGGATTTGTTTCCCTTAGGCTTATTTGCCTTCATTATCTCGGATCGCTTCTTTTCGGAAACTGTATCACTCATATTCTTCTAATTCTATTCGCTCAATTAACTGAGCGAGTTTGGTTATTAATCACCAGAAAAAAGTGTTTTAATTCTCTCTTTTATATTTTCATAGACAAGTCTCAATCTCTGTTTTGCAACATCTGTTAATAGTGCTGTATGTCCAACTGCATTTCTCATTGGCTTATATTCAACCGCATCTCGCACGAGAGAAGCGGTAT
>SDBS01002570.1_pt1 | contig 18096 bp, 20 predicted proteins | sample 2277091 | NCBI WGS metagenome assembly SDBS01 (sample SAMN10404972, study PRJNA504765) | marine sediment metagenome | isolation source: marine sediment core GS10_PC15, 163 cmbsf | place: Arctic Ocean: Southern Knipovich Ridge | collected 2010 | reverse complement strand
TTCCTCTCTCCCCCGTTTTAGCATACCGATCAACAGTGTTACCTCAGCCTTTCCATAGTAATCGAGGAAGGGTGACCTCTTGAGGACCTTAACCGCATAGTTATGTCGATAAAAAGCAGTTCCGATGAAGCCGGAGTAAGCATTGTTACCGGCGACACCAAGGTAGTTAACCGGGGGCAAGCCGATAAGCTATTCATCAATACCTCTGGAATAGGTATAATTCCTCCCGGATGTGATATCTCTGGGTCCAATGCCGTGGCAGGCGATAAGATAATCCTTAGTGGTAGCATTGGAGACCATGGTATCGCTATAATGAGTCAACGGGAGGGCCTGAAATTCGATGTACCAGTAAAAAGTGACTGTGCCCCGTTGAATAAGCTGGTAGCTGCATTAATAGAAAAACCCGCAGATATTCATTGCATGCGTGACCCCACTAGAGGAGGTCTATCCAGCACACTCAATGAATTCACTCAACAGTCGCATAATATTGGTATCACCATCGAAGAGGAGGCAATACCGATAAAGGAGGAGATAAAAGCGGCCTGCGAGCTCCTGGGGTTAGATCCCATTGATATTGCCAATGAAGGAAAACTTGTTGCTGTGGTAGCTGCCACTGCCGCTGATAAGATACTGAGTCGTATGCAACAAAACTGCTATGGCCGGGATGCACGAATCATTGGTGAAGTAACAAACAATTACCCGGGGAAAGTGATAATGAGAACGAAACTAGGCGCTTCAAGAATTGTAGAAATGATGTCAGGAGAGTTGTTACCACGTATATGTTAACAGATAAAATAGGCAATCAATCAAAGCTCCCCTTACCGGTAGAAAAGGTTGGCATTCTTTTCCATCCGTTTCGTGACAAAGCACGAATCCTGTCCAACCATCTTTATGAGCAGTTATCATCACGGGGGATTACTGTATGGCAATGCTCAACCCAGGAGGCAGAAGAAGCCAGAGTAAAGTGTACTGGCTCACATCTTGTCCTAAGCATCGGTGGGGATGGTACCTTATTGAGGGTAGCGCGTATTGTTTCCCAAACAGGGATACCCATTCTGGGCATTAAACTAGGAAGGTTAGGCTTCAGCACTGAACTAGGCAGCGACGAAATAGCTGACAAGCTATCCTGTGTGCTCGATGGAAAGGGATGGATTGAACAGAGAGCTATGCTGGAAACCACACTAGATAAGCAGAGCTTCCACACCCTGAACGATGTAGTGCTACGAGGTAGCACGCCACGACTGATAAATATCAAGGTATGCGTAGATAGCGTAGCATTAACTACTTATCGGGCAGATGGTATTATCCTGGCCACATCCACTGGCAGCACCGGCTACTCTCTGGCTGCAGGTGGTCCTATTCTCAACCCTCAATCACGGGAATTCGTCCTGAAACCAATATGTTGCCATCTTGGACCAAATAATGCACTGGTGCTATCTGATAATAACATCGTCGAATTAAAGCTGAGCAGTGGAGACAGAGCCGTATTAATCCTCGACGGACAAATCGAAATCCCTTTACCCGAAGAGCAAAATATCACCATTAAGCTCAGTTCGTTCGTAACCCGTTTCCTGAAATTACATCCACCTGAATATTTTTATCAGTCTTTGTTGCAAAAATTACAGCTAAAAGGAGTACAATGAAAATCCTCAAGGCCAGCATAAGTGATGCCACCGCAATACACCAGCTAATTAATTACTTCGCAGGACAAGGCTGTGTGCTGGCTCTCGCTCTTAGCGATATCTATGAAGGGATCAGAGAATACTATGTCGCCAGCGATAATGGGCAGGTTGTTGGATGTGTAGCACTCCACGTGAGCTGGCTTAATCTGGCCGAGATACGCTCGCTGGCTGTCCAGGAAATCAATCAACACAAAGGTATTGCTACATCACTCGTTAATGCCTGTCTTGATGAAGCTCATCAACTGGGAATCAACTCGTTATTCTGTCTAGCACAAACACCTGATTTCTTCCTGAAACAGGGATTCCTTCTGACGGGTAAAGCAGAGTTACCGCTGAAGATATGGACCGATTGTTATCGCTGCCCAAAATATCCCAACTGTGATTCAGTAGCTCTCAAACGCCAGTTATAATAAATCTGCAGAGTGGAGATATCGACAGTTGACGCAGCCGATACAACAAGGAATATGATAAAAACAGAGAAACTCATTTCCAGCAAGCAGATTTATCAGGGTGTAACTATAACCTTGAGCCAAGATAAAGTCGAGTTTCCTGACGGACAAAAGGCTATCAGGGAGGTGGTGAAGCATAGCGATGTAGTAGCAATGGTAGCAGTAGATCCTCAGGACAATGTGTTGTTGGTAAAACAATTTCGCTATTCAGTGGGCAAATCATTGCTTGAAATACCAGCAGGTGGAATAGAGCCAGGAGAACAACCTCTTAGCGCCGTACGCCGTGAGCTACAGGAAGAGATTGGCTATCTGCCGGGGAATATTGTAAGTTTGGGTAGTTTCTATGCCGTACCGGGTTATGGTACGCAATGTTATCACTGCTACTTGACCTCGGACCTCATACCAAGTCAACTCACAGCCGATGATACCGAAAGCATTGAGATAGTAAAAATCCCTCTTACACAATTAGAACGTCGTATCACTTCAGGGGAGATCGGCGATTCCAAGAGCACTGCAGCACTACTCCTCTTCCTGCTCTGGATAAAAGAAAACAAACTTCATCAATGAAACATCATGTTAAAGCCGTTTGAAGTAATAGGTCAATTCAGCTAAGTAAACCGCTCTGAAAGGAACTGTTATGTCTAGTGAAAAGAAAATATCGAGTAAACTCGTCTACCAGGGCAAAGCTGTGAGTTTAAGCGTTGATATCGTAATAACGGCTGATGGAAGAGAAACTACCAGAGAAGTAGTACAACATAGTGAGTGTATTGCCGTAGTAGCGCTGGATGAGCACGATAACATAATATTGGAACGACAGTTCCGCTACGCAGTGGGTAAATCACTCCTGGAGATACCGGCTGGCGGTATTGAGCCCGGTGAAAACCCCGTTGAGGCTGTTCGGCGTGAACTGCAAGAGGAGATTGGCTACCTGCCCGGTAAACTGGAAAGTCTGGGAGGCTTCTATTCTTCTCCTGGTTACGGAACAGAATACCTGCACTGCTACCTTGCCACAGACCTCAAACCCAGTCAGTTACAAGCAGAGGATACCGCAGAAATTGAGGTCGTGAGAATTCCACAAACAGAGATTTCAAAACTTATTGATTCAGGAGAGATATGTGATGCCAAAAGCATTGCCGCTCTCCTCACTTACCTCTACATTAGCCCAGGGAAATAATCACACAGCAATAACAATTGATAAACTTATATGAAAACCGCCATGCATAGTCCATGTCAGTCATCATCCCGGCAAATTATGGAGGATTGTTATCTTTTATGCTATCTCAATGCCACAGCAATGCTGCGTAATTCATGGGCAAAGTCTTTCCTGTCCATTTCATAAAAATAATGCATGGTTTCACCCACCCGTAACGCTTCTACATAGCGACACGTGCCATGCCCATATGGCGAGTGCAAAATACCATGCCCATAATCCACCTTATGAAAAGTTCGCAGGTCACTGGTTATAGCCAGGCTGGGGCTATCCGAGTAATTCGCACCAGAATTGGGCCTCCCATCATAGATTGCTGTGAAAAATGGTGGGGTATAGACCAATGCGCTTATTCTTGCCAGATAGCGATCCCAGGCATCGCCACACGAAATCACCTCACCTACCCAGGAAAATCTTACTCCATCGGAACTGGTGGCAAGTCCTGTGGGACAGGCAACTTCACCAGAAACAAAAGCATTACCTGTGCGATGCATGCGATCAAACTTTCCCCAGTCATCCGTCAACGGTCGTGGCGCGAAATTAACATACATATGCCACAATCCACCTATAATCATAATCACCGGGTCCTTAACACCTTCGGTACCAGTATTTCCTGGAGAGAGGACGTTGATACGAGCAGCAGGATTAAAATTACTCGGGTCATCTGCCTCAAGCATATCTATATACCAGCGAAAATCATGACGGGAAATGTAGCTTACATAGAGTCTGAATTTCCCATCAGGAGTGAGCATTATAGACGATTTTTCAATTGACAGTGCCTCAAAAGCTTCTTTGCTTCCCGCCCATATTTTCTGAAAGCTTTTACCATCCGAACTGACTGAAACAATTGTCTCTCCCCCTCGACCTTTCAAGCCATGTTCCAGGAGTTGTGTGCGTACACGATAGCTGAGATAAAACTGATTGGTACGATCATCGAAGGTGGCACTGGAGCCCCCTGCCCAGAACCCTTCCTCCTTGCCAGGTGGTTCAACAACCACTACGCCCTCAAGTGGATCAAATAGTGGCAACAACCCTACGCATTTTCGATGAGAATAATCAAGTGAAGAGGAGATAAATGCCTCCGTATTCTTTGCTGGCATGACTTTTAAGCCCTCCCTAACGTGTTAAATTCATTTGTTCATTGCACTTATTACAGCGTCAGCAAACTGGCTGGTACCTACTGCAGTAGTGTCATTGCGGTCGAGTTTCAAATCAAAGGTAACATTCTTGCCTTCGGCGGTAACCGTAGAGATTGCATTCTCCAGGCGATCAGCGCTCACGTTTTCTCCAAGATAATGTAGCATCATAACCCCAGACAGCATCATAGCCATTGGATTAACCTTGTTCTGCCCTGCATATTTAGGAGCACTGCCATGAGTCGGCTCAAAGACAGCAATGCTTTCTCCAATATTAGCCCCCGGAGCAACCCCCAGACCACCAACCAGTCCGGCACAGAGATCAGACACGACATCACCATAGAAATTTGGTAGTACCATGACATCAAACTGTAATGGTCTCTTTGCTAATTGCATACAGGCGGCATCCAGTAGCATGTCACTAAATTCGATGTCCTTATTCTCTTCAGCCACCTCATGAGCAGTCCTTAGAAATAAACCATCGGTGAATTTAAGTATATTAGACTTGTGTATAGCGGTTACTTTCTTCCTGTTGTTACGCCTGGCATAATCGAAGGCAAATTCAACAATACGACGGCTTGCATAGTAAGAAATGGTCTTCAGGCTAATAGCAGAATCCTCACGTATGCAATCCCCTGTACACTTCTCGACCAATTGCCTTAACTCAGTAGTATTCTCAGCACCCAGATCGAATTCAATTCCAGCATAGAGGTCTTCAGTATTTTCCCTGACAACAACGATGTCAACTCCCTGATACGGGGTTTGAATTCCAGGATAATTTTTGCATGGTCTAAGACAACTATACAGATCCAGCTTCTTCCGTAATGAGACGTTTACGCTTCGAAAACCGCTTCCTATAGGAGTAGTTACAGGCCCTTTGATGGCTACCTTGTTTCTTTTTATTGACTCCAGGGCATCCTCTGGAAGAACCGAGCCAAATTTCTCATAGGCTTCGCTACCTATTATTGTGTCCTCCCATTGGAAACATACACCCGTGGCTTCCAGTACCCTACGCGTCGCTTCAGCTATTTCATGACCAACTCCATCACCGGGAATAAAAGTGACTTTATGCTCCATATCTACTCTCTCCTAATTTCACACCTCAATAATATTGATAAAAGTGTAATATGTTTATTCTTATGTTGCTGTTCTATCCAGTAACATTAATTGACTAATAATTCTGTAACGATTGTTACGAATAGCGACATTATAGTACAAAATCGTGATGGTTCTTAATGTAAGGGATAAGTCCACCCTCTCCAACAATAACGGACATCAATGGCGGCATCTTACTTGTCTTCAGTACAACCCCGTTGGTGATATCAGTAACTTTCCCCTCAGATAGGTCTATCTCAAGTTCATCACCATCAGATATTTTGTCTGTGTCACAAAACAATACAGGCATACCCTGATTTATGGCATTTCGAAAAAATATACGAGCTACCGATTTGACCAGAATAACGCTAATCCCTGCCATCTTAATTACCACAGGTGCATGCTCCCTACTTGAGCCCAGTCCGAAGTTATTACCTCCAACCAACACATCTCCTTCCTTCACTCTGAAGTTAAAATCGGGTAAAGTATCCTCCAGAACATGTTTGGCCAGCTCCGATAAATTGCTCCTTAGATAGGCAAAACGGCCAGGTATGATATGGTCGGTTGAGATATTATCTCCCAGCTTGATAGTTTTTCCCTTAAATAACGTTTTTATCATCTTCATCCTTTTATTCAGTTCACGCTCATCAATTTATTGACCAACCCAATTACCTGATACGAGATGAAGTCAGAATTCATAAGCTATTTTCATATAAATTCTCTGGGGTCACTGATTTCTCCGGTTATCGCAGAGGCGGCAGCCGTAGCTGGGCTTGCTAGGTACACCATGGCCTCGGGGTTACCCATTCTGCCCTTGAAATTACGATTTGCTGTTGAGACACATACCTCATCATCCGCCAAAATTCCCTGATGTAACCCAAGACAGGCGGCACAACCAGGTGGTAAGATGATAGCGCCTGCTTTAATCAGGGTACTAATATATCCCTGTTCTACTGCCTGGGCTAATACCGTTCTAGAAGCAGGTGATATCAACAGCCTTGTACGCGGGTGACGTTTTCTGCCTTTTAGCATTTTAGCAACCACGGCCAGGTCATCCAATCGTCCATTGGTACATGTGCCAATAAATGCCTGATTTACCTTGACACCCTTGATTTCGTCCACAGGTGAAGTATTATCCACAGTATGAGGGCGAGAAACCATTGGTGAAAGTTGTCCGAGATTTAATGAGATAACTTTCTCATAATTCGCATCTACATCCGCGTAAATCAGTTTGTAATTTTCCCCTCTTCCTTGTCTAATCAGAAATTCTCTGGTAACTTCATCACTAGGAAATAGTCCTACTTTGGCTCCCGCCTCTATAGCCATATTCGATATGGTCAGTCTCTGTGATATGGACATATTCATAAGAGATTCACCAGCAAATTCCAGTGCTTTATACGTAGCACCATCAGCCCCAATCTTTCCAATGATATAAAGTATGAGATCCTTAGCATATATACCTTTCTGGAAAGCAGAGCTTAGGTTTAATAAAATGGTCTCGGGCACTTTAAGCCATGTCTTTCCAAGCGCTAACGCCACCGCCACGTCACTAGAACCCATTCCAGTTGCAAATGCCCCCAGGGCGCCACCGGTAACGGTATGTGAATCCGAGCCTAATATCACGTCACCAGGATTAGCAAAATTCTCTGCTACTAACTGGTGGCAGATGCCATCACCTACGTCATAAATACGCGCCCCTTTTTCCTCAGCAAAACGGCGCATAAACACATGGTCGTTTGAAAACGCTCTGATAGGGCTGGGAGCAGCATGGTCCAGGAACATTACTACCTGAGAAGGATTAGCAAGTTTTTTAAAGCCACTCTCTTCAAATAATCTCAATGTTAATGGGCCAGTAGTATCCTGTATGAAGGATAAATCCACCTGGGAGATAATTATATCCCCGGCAAGAGCGTCACCTCCGGATTTACCCGATAGTATTTTCTCAGTTAGTGTCTTACCCATATGCGAATTTATCCTATGACCGCCAGCACGTCATCCATATTGACCTTATCGCCAGCTGAATAGTTAACGGCAATAATTTCTCCACCCTCAGGGGCCGGTAGTACATTTTCCATTTTCATCGCTTCCAGGACAACGATACCATCCCCAGGTTTAACTTTATTACCTTTCTCAACCAGATATCGAATTATCGTTCCTGGCATAGGCGCGGTTATAAGAGTGGCATCAGCTGGTATATCGCCTTCCTTGACTGCTTCTTGTTTCCCATCCGATGGTGCAGTCGGAGCAACCTTCGGAGACGCTGGTGTCACGGGAGAGCCTGAACCCAGGGAGATATCCACCCTGTGGTTTTTGCCATCAATAAACACATCGAAGCCAATATTTGCCGGAGCGGCTACGACCTTAACATCTGATTTACTCACCAATTCGCCTGCCTTTGCTTTAGCTATTATCTCATCCTCGCGGTGGATATCCTCCAGTGTTTTGGTTTTAGTTTCAGGCGGAGGTTGCTCCAGACCATATTTCCACTTCAAAAAACGCATTCCAGTAGTGGGATAAAGAGCGTACACCAGTACATCTCCAATATCTTTAGCAATATCTTTTGTTTCTTTTTTAGACTTTTCCATTTCGGGCTCCAGCACGTCTGCAGGTCTGCAAGTTATAGGTTTCTCACCCCTCTCATAACCTTTAAGAACCAACTTCTGCACCTTTGAGTCGATAGGCATTGGCGCTTTCCCATACAGACCATATACATAATCTTTAATCTGCTGGGAAATAACCTTGTACCTGCCAAATAGAACATTACTAATTGCCTGAGTTCCTATAATCTGGCTTGTAGGAGTAACTAGAGGAGGATTCCCCATTTCTTCTCTGGTTCGAGGCAATTCCTTATAAACTTCATTTATTCTATCGATAGCATTGGCTTCTCTGAGCTGAGATACCATATTGGAGAACATCCCTCCAGGAATTTGATGCGACAATACACCGGTATCAATCACTGACATTCGTGTCTGGGCGAGGAAATCTCGGTACTTGGGGGCAATGGATTCAAAATAGTCCCCCAACTTGAGCAGTTTGTCTAAACTGATTCCTGTATCCCTGGCGGTACCGTTCAGGCTTACTACAAGCGGTTCAATCGCGGGATGGGATGTACGTAGAGCGAAGGGAGCTAGACATGTATCAACAATATCAACTCCAGCCTCAATGGCTTTTAACATGCTCATATCAGCCATGCCGCTGGTAAAATGGCTATGAAGAGAAACAGGTATAGTCAATGCCTCTTTAAGCGCTTTTATCAATCTATAAGCATCGTCGGGGGCAAGTAAACCAGCCATATCTTTAATACAAAGACTATCAGCCCCCATGTCCTGAACTATAATGGCCTTGTTAACGTAATAGTCTACGGTGTAAATGGGTCCACCCAGTTTTTGTTGAGTAAGCGAATAGCTCAACGTCCCCTGGATGTGCTTCTTTCGATCCTTTATCGCTTTGAATGAAGTTTCGAAGTTACGTTCGTCGTTAACAGCATCAAAAACTCGGAATATATCGATGCCACAATCCGCCGCATGGTGAACAAAGGCGGTAACCACGTCATCAGCGTAGTGGCGATAGCCAACCAGGTTCTGCCCGCGCAAAAGCATCTGCAGTTTCGTATTAGGTAGCAGTTTTTTTAGTGTACGTACCCTCTCCCAGGGGTCTTCATTCAAGAATCTTGTCATGACATCGAAGGTTGCTCCACCCCAAACCTCCATAGACCAGAAACCAATCTTATCCATATCAGCAGCGATAGCTACCAGGTCCTCAGTTCTCCCCCTGGTTGCCAGTAATGACTGATGCCCATCTCGTAAGGTGAGATCAGTGATTTTTACCGGGGTGTTGTTATTAATCAAATTCATCCTGTCTCCTTGCGATTTTATATACTATTCTATGGTTATTGCGGTTAACTTCGATAATTGGACGCCAACACGCCTTGAGTTTGCCTCTCTACAGAGGAATATTACCATGTTTTCGTGGTGGACTGGTAATATCCTTGTTTTTAAGCATCTGTAGTGCCCTTATCAGCTTGTATCGTGTGTCGCTGGGATCAATGACATCATCGATATATCCTCTCGCTGCTGCCATATAGGGATTGGCAAATCTTTCACGGTATTCCGCAGTTAACCGCTTCTTTGCCTCAATATAGTCTGTCGCTTCATTTATTTCCTTGCGATTAACAAAACCCACCGCGGCCTCAGGACCCATTACAGCAATTTCAGCCATGGGCCAAGCATAATTAATATCTCCTCCCAGGCTCTTACTGCTCATAGCTATATATGCCCCACCGTAGGCTTTGCGCACAATGACGCTTACTTTGGGTACCGACGCTTCGGCATAAGCGAACAGTAACTTTGCCCCATGCCTTATAATTCCTCTAAACTCCTGGTCTGTTCCAGGCATATAACCCGGAACATCAACAAAAGTAACCAGTGGAATATTGAAGCAGTCACATGTACGCACAAACCTTGCTGCTTTATCGCTGGCGTCTATATCAAGTACCCCTGCCATATGTGACGGTTGTTGAGCCAACACTCCGACGCTTTCACCTGCAAGCCGTCCAAAACCTACAATGAAATTGCCAGCAAAATTTTGATGCACCTCCATGAAATCGCCATTATCAACTACTTTAAAAATAATCTGTTTCATATCGTATGCCTGAGCTGAGTTATCAGGTATTATGTCAATTAACCCATCTTCCCGCCGACCGGGATCGTCATTACTCTCTACAGTTACTGGTCTCTCTTTTTGATTTTGTGGGAGAAAACTCAGTAACCGGCGGGTACCCAGAAAACACTCCGCTTCGTTTTCATAAACGAAATGGCAATTACCACTTTTACTGGCATTAACATCTGCTCCACCTAAAGCCTCAAGACTCACCTTCTCTCCGGTCACCGCTTCAACGACGTCAGGCCCGGTAATGTAGCTCTGTCCCAATCCTCTAACCATTAGAACGAAATCTGTTATTGCCGGAGAATAAACAGCACCTCCAGCGGTAGGTCCAACTATCACCGAAATCTGTGGTATGACTCCAGAATATAGGGTATTCCGGGTGAAGATCTCGCCATATCCATTCATGCTATCAATACCTTCCTGAATACGCGCTCCACCGGAGTCCAGTATAGCCACAAAAGGAGCTCCGTTACTCGCCGCCAAATCCATTATCTTGCATATCTTTTTGGATGCGACCTCCGACAGAGATCCCCCTAAAACAGTGAAATCCTGAGAAAAGGCAAAGGAGAGACGATTATTAATCTTCCCATACCCAACAACCACCGAGTCACCGGCATATATCTGTTCTGCCATACCAAAATCTATACAACGGTGAGTGACCAAAGGGTCTATCTCCTCAAAAGTCCCTCCGTCAAAGAGAAGGTCCAGACGTTCTCGTGCGTTCAATTTACCCTTGCTATGCTGCGCTTCGAGACGTTTAGGGCCACCACCCTGTCTTGCTTTCTCCTTGTACTCATTCAATTGAGTCAATCTCTCTTTATTATCCATATGCATTCCTTCACATTTATTAATGTTGATATTTTTTATGGCTTACCCTACTATAATCAATATCATGCTGTATCATAGCAGATACAAAGAAACAAACCTCGCCCATACCCGCTGTGGTAATTCAACATTCCGCTGGGGCGAGAGAACTTACATCATGGGAATTGTCAACGTCTCTCCCGATTCTTTCGCAGGTGATGGTATTGACAGCAATGTTGAGACAGCTGTTGCACAGGCAAAAAAGATGGCATCTGAAGGAGCTGACATCATCGATATCGGAGGAGAATCTACCCGTCCGCAGTCAATATCTGTTTCAGCAGATGAGGAATTACACCGGGTGATTCCTGTACTGGAGAGGCTAAAAATGGAGATATCCCTGCCGGTTAGCATCGATACCTATAAACTTGAGGTGGCACAGCAAGCTCTAGAGACAGGCGCCAATATGATAAACGATATCTGGGGGCTGAAACATGAACCGCAATTGGCAGAGCTCGCAGCTCAAAAAGGAGTGCCCCTCATCTTGATGAGTAACCAGCGAGATATCTCCCCTAAACATGAAATCACTTTCCCTGACATCATCTCCACTGTGCTCTCATGCCTGAAGCAGAGTATAGAGATTGCCATCAAAGCTGGAGTGCCCCCAAAAAACATTATCATTGATCCCGGAATCGGCTTTGGCAAGACACAAGAACAAAACATAGAACTGATTGGTCGTCTTGATGAACTGCAGATATTACGAAAGCCTATCCTTTTAGCCAGTTCTCGCAAGTCGATGATAAGCTCAATACTCAACCTGCCACCCGAACAATGTCTGGAAGGCACACTAGCTACCACAACCATCGGTATCACCAGCGGTGTTGATATGGTCAGGGTACACGACGTTAAAGAGACGCTACATGTCTGTCAGATAAGTGATGCTGTCATCAGAGGGCACAGCTAAAATGGCTACCGCCTATCTTGGCCTTGGGTCAAACCTGGGAGAGAGAGAAATAAACCTGTTAAAGGCACTATCTCTGCTTGGGCAGGAAACGCAGCTTATTAAAACTTCTTCCATATATGAAACAAAGCCAGTGGGCTATAAAAAGCAGTCATCTTTTCTCAACATGGTTTGCTTGGTCTCAACCGAATTGACACCAGTTAATTTACTTCGGTCAATAAAACAAATAGAGGAAAATCTAGGCAGAAAACCCAGTTTTCGCAATGCCCCCCGTATCATCGACATCGACATCCTCCTCTATGACAACACAATTATGAAAATGAAAGATCTGGTTATACCACATCCTCGCCTCGTTGAACGTGCTTTCGTCCTCATCCCATTAGCAGAGATCGCCCAAACACTTACCCATCCTGAACTGGGAAGAAGTATTACCGAATTAGCCCATAGCGTAAATGGACAGGATGGGGTGCGTAAATTCAATAAGGAGGTCTTATGATGTACCAATTATTCGTAGAGGAACATTTCGATGCTGCTCATCTTCTTCGTGATTATCACGGCAAATGCGAGAATACGCATGGGCATCGATTCAAAGTGGTCATACGACTGGAGACAACAAAGCTTCAACAAAACGGACTGGCTTACGATTTCGCACTGTTAAAACAGTCCTTAAGAGAGTCCCTGGCTCGCTATGACCATGCTTTCCTCAATGAAATAGCACCATTCGACATTATAGAACCTTCATGTGAGAACATCGCTGCTACACTGTATGACGAACTCCTACCTCAATTAACGGGACTGCCAATTACCCTGACACACGTGGAGATATGGGAATCTCCCTCAACCGGTGTATCTTACAGTCGGTAAGACAATATTGCAGTTACTCTGGCGGCAACAGGTTTGGAATTGAGTCCTCGATGGGGTAGAAATGCTGGCACTCAGGACAGTACAGTGAACCAGAGATAATTTCATCCCCCTCCTGCTTTTCAATACTGAGTTGTAACTCTCCCTTGCAAACCGGGCAAGCAAGGATCTCCATTAATTCTTTATTCATATCAATTATGGATTATAGCACCAGCAGTGCTATTTAAGGAATATTGGAAGCTGAAAACCCGGCAGGCATAACAATTTCCGAGATGCTATAATTATGCAAGTTCTTGGGAGGATAAAATGACAATTCAATTTAAAAAGACTTATAAAGGCATCAATGCTGAGATGTTTCTCGACGAGATACGTGACCTTTTACAACAATGTGAAATACTGGCAGGAGAGGATAAATTGCAGACCTACTCACTACCCAGCGGAGCAACTCAGTCACGCGTCACCCTTAGCTTGAAGACAAAAACTGAGCAAAAAGAATGTGGCAGCGTTCATATTATTGGTACTCCTTACGGTGAAACACAAATGCTTATGAGCTTTGATGAAAGCATTGTGTCCCAGAAGACAGTTAATTCTCTTCAGGAAAGCATCGACCTCGTGCTTGATTCGTACGAAGTCAAGTGGTGAAGCTTGAAAGAAAGCAGGCAGGAGCATCGCGAAGAGCGAAGAATAAAAAAGCAAAAGAAGATGCCTTTGCACGGTAGAAACCTGGCTAAGGTCTACAGAGATGCCCTAGCCAACAGAGCAAAACGTCGATAAGGACACATCGCACGAATAGGTTAAGAACAGCTCCCAGTCATTACACAGAATTATAATAAATTAGTCAGAACGTATGATTTATGGTTTTATTATTGAATGGGCCGCGGTCTTTTCCACAGTACCAACGCAATCAACGACAGACAGAGAGCAATAATAGCAATAAAATTGAATACGCCATTGATACCAACAATATCCATGAAGTATCCAGCTACTGGCTGTATAAGGCTGGACCCTTCCATACTAAGTCCGAAATAGAGGCCAAATACCGTTGCCATTAAGGCTGGTGGTGTATATGCCACCATTAGTGGCTGCATGGTTGATTGCCTCATATTCATCAGTAACCCAAGCAATAACAGAACTGCTATCAGACCCACCCCAAATGGTAACCTGGTCGCCAAAAACAGTGCAGGCCCGGTAACAACCAGCGCCAGTATCAAAGCGTTCACACGCCACCATTTATCAGAAAGCCATCCGCCCAGCAGACTGCCCACTATTCCTCCACCTCTTACAATACCCAGCCACATGGCGGCGTGAACAGAGCTTATCCCATGCTTATCTACCAGGTATATAGCGATGAAAGCCATGGCAGCACCTGCCACAAACTGAAAAAGGATTGCCAGTATAGCAAGCGGTGCAATTGGTCGAAGGGCGCGTCCTATTTGCGAAAATTTATTAATCTGTTTCGTTCTACCACTGACAACATCAGATTCTTTGTACACGTCCAGTCTTTTTCGCTCTTTAAATTTGAATATTATTAAAAAAGTAGCTATCAGGACTGGTACAGAAAGTATTAAAAAAGCGGAGCGCCAGCCAAACAAACCAGCAATAAGTCCACCTAGAACAGGGCTGGCACTAAAACCAATGCTGCCACCCAGCATATGTACGGCTATCACCCTACCATGATGTGATTTTTCAAAATAGCTTGTAAACATCGGTGTCGCGGACGGATGATAGCCACCGGAAAATATACCCATTACAACTAAGGTACCCATCATGATGCTGTATGTCGGACTAAAACCAATGGCGATAGCGCTGAGTCCTACACCTCCCATGCCAACGGCAATAATCTTTCGTCGTGTGAATTTATCAGCTAGCCAGCCACCGAAGAACTGTGATATACCTGAGGTTATAGTAAAAGAAGAGATTAGTAATCCTGTTTGTAAATAATTCAGCCCCATCGATTCACGGATAACTGGTAGTAATCCCACCAAAAGACCGATCATCAGGTCATGACTACCATGTGTATAGCCAAAGAAGGCGGCAGTACCACCTCCCCACTCATGGAATCCTTTTCTCAAGCTAAATTTTTTAGGCAATAATATTCATAACCCTTTCTGGATCTGACACACCCTTAAACAACATGACTACAACGTAGATATCCCGTAATAAACTAAGAGGATAGCAAAAAGGCTTAGTGTTTGAATGCTAACTACTGACGTTATTTTAACAGAGCTGGGTTAAATAAAGCTACATAAGCAATAATGTGTCGCTTTATGCTACCCTGGAAAACGAATGGTTTCAATTATCCATATGATCTGATACGTTCTAGTTGATAGCCATATTAACAGATGCTAGTATTCGACCACACAAACTGAGCTACACTCAAAATGAGGGAGGTTAACAATGGGAGATCGTGTTAAAGGGAAAATAGCTATTGTCACAGGAGCTGGCTCTATAGGCCCAGGAACAGGAAATGGTAAAGCCTCAGCTATCTTATATGCCCGAGAAGGGGCCATGGTCATGCTGGTTGACCGCAATCTTAAAGCAGCCGAGGAGACCAGGCATATCATTGAAGAAGAAGGTGGTATCTCTTTTACCTTCGAGGCCGATGTTACCATTCCAGGTGACTGTGAGAGCATAGCGAAGAAATGCATCGATGTTTATAATAAAATTGATATTCTTCACAACAATGTTGGCATTGAGATACCTGGCGGGGTAGTAGAAACGACTGAAGAAATATGGGACAAGGTGATGAATGTAAACCTGAAAAGCATGTTCCTGACCTCTAAATACGTGTTGCCCTATATGGTAAAACAGGGAAGAGGTTCCCTGATAAACATCTCATCACTCAACGCCATAAGGACACTGCCAAGCTGTATCAGCACACCCTATGCAGTAGCTAAGGCAGGAGTCATTGCCTTGACCAGAGAAATAGCCATTCAGTATGCAGCTAAAGGAATACGGGCAAATGCCATATTACCCGGACTAATGAACACCCCCCTGGTCGCAGCCACCATCATGGACTCTTACGGAGGAGACATCAACATGGCGATGGAGACACGAGATGCCATGTGCACTACAGGAAAGCAGGGTGAACCATGGGATGTCGGCTATGCAGCGCTGTTTCTAGCGTCAGAGGAAGCAAAATATATCAATGGCGCGGCCCTGCTTGTTGATGGTGGACTCACCCAAATCTGGCGCTAGCCTGATGCCGCACTACGCGGCATCAGTTACTACAGCAAAATGAAACTTATTATGTAACCAGGTAACCCTGATATTTAATCCGATGATTCCGTGGTCGATAGTGACCCGGGCATTTTGCCATCAATCAACGGCACCAGGCAGACAAAACGAAAAACATCATTCCCCACATTGTTAAAACAGTGTTTCTCGCCAGGCTTAACATAGATAGCATCTCCCTCGCTCAATGGTGTTTCTGTCTGCTCTCCTCTGACCATGCCCTTTCCTGAGCTAATAAAAACCTCATGTTCCCACGGATGTGAATGGAATGGGGTCGAACTCGAAGGCTCCAGTTCAAAGACACGCATGACGAAATTCGGTACCCCTTCATCAGGACCAGCCACAACATGCATCACCACCCCTGGTAATTCCTCCTTGCCTTTCACCTGACGATAGTTCTGGATTTTCATATCAGCCTCCTTGCTAACATAAGTTCTGAAGGGCAACTCACCCTACATACAGATTATAGGTAATAATATTGTCATTTATCAAGAACCCATACTATTCTTTTCCCAGTGATTCCCTTTACAGACTGCAAATAAATGCTACAATAGTTACACGTAGTATCACCAAAGGAGGTAGCAACAATGGATATAGCATGGCTCAGGGATCTGATAATCTGTATCTCAGGTATAGTGGCAATTGTGGTACTCATACTGCTTGCTGTCTTAGCGGTTACTATATATCGTAAATCCAAGTCTTTACTATTCTCAATAGAAGCCACTTCGAAAAATCTTCAGGAAATCAGTTCCGTATTACGGGAGAAATTTTTTACACCTTTTGCCGAGATAGGGTCTTTCATCCACGGCATAAGTAAAGTAATCGAAACTATTAACAGGACATGCAGAAAAAGGGAAGGAGGAAAACACGATGGATAAGAGTGCAGTCTCCGGACTCAGCACAGGCTTTGTTATGGGCATCTTCGTCGGCGCTATCATTGGCTTTCTCTTTGCCCCTCTCCCTGGCAAAGAAACCAGAGAGGTGGTACGAGAAGGGGCAAAAAAGGTCAGGGCTCGAACAGCCGAGATGGCTGATGATGTAAGAGAGGTGGTTACCGAGACCGTTGAAGATGTCAAGGATGTAACGGCCGAGGCTATAGAGAAGTCCCACGCCCATACAAAAGAGAGTTAAGCTACCCGATAGTCCTTATGGAGAGGTAAATCAGAAGGGTTACCCATACCATACCGAAAGACGATACAGGTTCCGCAGTGACTTTTTTCTGTAACTGAGATATACCATAGGGGTCTGCGAGCTGATAAACATGGCAGTGCCCTAAAGTTCAGTTAATAAATTATGTGAGATGCATTGAACACAGCAAGCAGCTTTCTTAAAAAACAATGGCGCCTGATATCCCTTGTAACAGGCCTGGTGCTTTTGTGTGTGCTTCTCTGGATTCTGAGACAAGCACTGTTGCCTTTCGGTATCGCTCTTGTTCTAGCCTACTTGATGTTACCAATGCTTAGATGGGCGGAAGGAAAACTCCCACAGCATGACAGGTCACAGAACGCCAAGCGTATTATACTGATAGTCCTTTTTATCTTATTAATCTTCACTCTGGTGGGGCTTGTCGTATGGCTTGTATTAGATATATTCATTGGAACATTCTCTGCATTAGTAGCCAACGCACCAAAGTTCGTTTCATCTGGTATAGGGGTACTACGAGAATGGGCCGAAGGAATCCGTGAGATATTACCTCCAACTTTGCAACAGCAGATGGATGATCTTGTCATGGACATAAGTTCCTCCTTAGCCAGTTCTATACAGGGCGTCTTCAGTGGAGGAATTTTATCTCTGCCAAACATCTTCAACCCACTGCTAAGTCTTGTTTGTATACCCATTTTCCTCTTCTACCTGCTAAAGGACTCTGTGAAACTGAGTAACGGTTTCTACTCCGCTATGCCGCAATGGCTAGCTGAGCACATTAAAAACATTGTCAGTATTGTTGAGACGGTCCTGGGAAGATATATCCGAGCTCAATTGGTGCTCGGATTCATAGTAGGTTACT
>SDBS01002569.1_pt1 | contig 18121 bp, 20 predicted proteins | sample 2277091 | NCBI WGS metagenome assembly SDBS01 (sample SAMN10404972, study PRJNA504765) | marine sediment metagenome | isolation source: marine sediment core GS10_PC15, 163 cmbsf | place: Arctic Ocean: Southern Knipovich Ridge | collected 2010 | reverse complement strand
AATGGCTTGTGCAGCTAATTTTGGTTTTACAAATCGTCAATTAATAACACATTGGATTAGAGAATCATTTCAAAACACTTTTAAAAGAGATATAGATAATCTAGATTTAAATTTGATATATGGTGTTTGTCACAATATTCTAAAAATAGAAGAACATGAAGTTGATGGCAAGAAAATGAAGTTAAATGTACATAGAAAAGGTGCTACTAGAGCATTTCCCCCTGGTCATCAAGCATTATCACAAGATTATAAAAGCATTGGACAACCAGTTTTAATCCCAGGAACAATGGGAACAGCTTCATACCTCTGTGTTGGCAAACTAAAAGCTATGGAATTATCATTTGGATCTACTGCTCATGGAGCTGGAAGAGTAATGTCCAGATCTAGAGCAACTAAACAATATTGGGGTAAAGAAATAAAAGAAAATTTAGGAAAAAGAGGAATTTTGGTAAAAGCAGCCTCTATGAAAGTTATAGCTGAAGAGGCTCCTGGAGCATATAAAGATATTGATCAGGTTGTTCAAGTGAGCCATGATCTAAATATCGTTGAAAAAATAGTCAGATTAAGCCCTGTTGGTGTAGTAAAAGGGTAAGTAATTTAAGCTTTTATATATCAAAAACTACTTTTATTTTTACACTGATTTTATTCTCTTTAATTTCCATAAAAGAATAGGTTATTCCTTTCACTTCTGTTCCAATCTCATGCTTCTCTTTATTAAATATTTCTCCTTTAATATTTGCCCTTAATATATATTTCCCATTTTTTTTCTTAATTGACCCAACAGAAATAACATTGAAAATTAATTCTTCCACATCGAAAATATAAAGAAATTCAGATAAGAAGTCAAATAAAAGACTTTCTTTATCTTCAGCTTCAATCAGAATTTCTTTATTAACTGAAGGTGATATAAGAGTTAAATTTGGAGAGATTGTATTCATTAAACTTAAAGCCGTTTGTGAAAAAGCTTCTTCCAAGGTTGGGGCCCAGCATTCAGCCTGAACATCTGCTGTGTGATCTAAAAACCTAAATCCTGCTTTTTTCATCTTTACCTTTTTGTGTCTAAATTTTTATTTCTTATAAATTTCATAGTAGTTTAAATCCATTTTAAGAAACATAACTTTAATGTTTTATACAATTGCGGATGATTTGATTTTTTATCGTTTACTATCTTTTATTAAAAAATTCTCTAACCTTGAGCTTAAATTACTTAATTATTTTTATAAAAAAACAAATGGAATATATTCAGAATCGATTATAATAATAGACCAATTTATCTTTTTCTTTGTAAAAAGTGAGAACTATTTTACTTCAAAGCAGTACTTAAACGCTATAAGAAGGGAGTTAGTAAATAAAAAGATTTTAATTATAAGAATCGAAAAGATCTTCATAAATTTGTTATTTAGTTTTTTTCCTGATGTGTACATTCACGATATTAAGATTGATATAAATTCTAAATCTTATCGAAAAGAGATTGCTATTTATTTTTTAATCGCTGAAGAACGAGGTATAGCAATTGGTAGAAATGGAGATTATATCAAAATCGTAAATAAAATTTTTAAAAATTATATTATTTTTGAGAATAACGACAGTCCTTTAGAAGTAAAATGTAAATTCATCAAATAATATTAGTAAGTATAATATTACCAAGGAACACTTTTTAGCCCGCTAAAATAAGCTACTGTATTGGCGATAATGCTTACCGCGGGAGTTAAAATTATCATCAATATCACAATAAAAATATCTGGGAGCGAGAAGAGCCCAGGAAATAAAAAGCTCGGTATAGAAACAAACAACAATGCAAAAAGGGCAAAATCTAGCTGATCAACGATCCAAAATGGGGCACCACTTTTTATATCAAACCTCCTTTTTAAAAAAGATCCAACCAAATCACCTATAGCGGCTCCATATGAGGCAAGAATGATCCGTATTATTAAAACTATAAAATTTATAGGGATACTTCCACCTGTAAAATAATATTCAAAAATTTTTACATCATCGTAGAGAATATATTGCCCTTGAGCCAATGAGTCTACGACAATCTCTTTAATAGGAAGCCATAATCCAATAAAAAGGAGAAAAATGAAAAAAGAAATTGGTATACCGATAAATAGTGGGCCTTTTAATCCATTCCAAGTTTTATGGTCCCCTAAAATTCTCCTCCCATCGCGAAAATTTCTTCCACCATCTATAGGACTGCCTCCACCTGTGAACACCATCGAAGCATTCGATATATATGCAGGAACCATAATCAATAGGCTAAATATTAACATTGAAATCCAATCTGCCCATGTAAAAATTAGAGATATTATTACGAAATCTAGCAAAATCAAGAAGATAAAAACAACAGCTAATATTAGTGCTATCTTTTTCTGTTTTATTTCTAAGTCAGTTAAGTTATTATTAACGGGCAATTTGCTTTATTCTCTTAAAATAGGGATAGTTTTTCTGAAAAATATGATAATTAGACTAATTCATAATTAATTTAAACTTTTTTTAAAAAAGATACTTCATGTTAAAATCTTAATAAACATTCTTTATAAGGTAATAATCTTTTAAAATTCTGACGTCGGTTTCGCCCGACAGGCGACAGCTACTACTATGAGCTTGCATGGATAAAGGGAAGGCTCAGGGGAATGGTTCCTACACTGAACGCTCAGTGTTCCACCGCTCATCTTTTTCAGCAATTTTGGAAGGACACTCAACCGCTTTTTGAAGCTATAACTGTTCTCATTCTTACGAACAGATTGTACATATAATTTAAATTTACCCCCTTATTTACATTTTCACATCTACTACTTATAGCTTCAATACCTTCCAAACTACACTTTCAAAGATTGAGAGAAAGTTCTGTTCTTCACGTCAATCATTACATTCAAATACCTGTTCCCATTTATTATATACTTTTTCTATTTGCTTATTAATAGATTCAATTGTTACTCCCTCATCATCTGGTTGATCTATTCCTTCTAAGTCTTTAAGGAATTTTGCTATTAATTCTTTTATAGCAATATTATTCATAATCCTGTAAAATTATCCAAGAATAATTACAATCTAGGCAATGATATGCTGTAGCTCCAAAGACTACATTTTCACTATTACATCTCACACATTTATCCATCATTTCTTTTTCACGTTTTATTATTTTAACAATTCTTTTAATTGTTCCCATTTCTTTGAGTTTTTAAATATCTCTTTAACACTTTCATATTCCAAGTATCTCACATCGATGTTTTCACTATTTCTTTTATCTACCCTTTTCCAGAAGTTAATAGTCGCATCTCTACTACTTTTACCTTTCACATAAACATAAAAGATAAATCCCTTTTCTTCACTATTTTTGTTGCCTTCATAGAAATAGTCATCTACCTCCTTTAACGAATCTGTAAGATACTTTCCAAACTCTAACATTTCTTTCTTTTCTTTCTTAATCTCTTTTTCACTCATTTTTATCACTTCCAAATAATTCCTTTTCTTTCATTTTTCTAGTTATTGAATCTCGTTCTACTCTAAATTTTATACTCCTACTATAATCGATAAAATGTTTTTCACAACAATATAGACCAATATACCCAGTACCAACCCTAAACTTTTTTTCACAATGTTTACATTTAGAATATCCTACTGCGGATAAATTCAATTGTTGTTGTATCGCTTCTTTTTCAACATTAACAACTATAAACTTATCCTTAATATCATTAATAACACGATTATAGATATATTTCCCCTTCCACCCTTTTCCATCGTAAAAATCAATCATATTATCTTTACTTCCTTGTACCATTTTTAATGCTTCTTCCGGTACAAAATATCCTTTAGTCTCTAAGACCTGCGCCCACTCCTTTTCAATATCAGGTTCTTTACCCTCCTCATCATATAATAGATTTTGACTATGACCCCACTTTTTTTCATATCCCTTCTTTAACCATTTAGCCTCAGTAAATTTAAAGAAGTCTTTTTTAACATATTCCTTTAAATCATAATACCCCCTTAACTTACGGGCATACACAATCCCCGTCGGTTTAAACTTCCTTTTCTGTCCCTTTTTTTGTTTACCACCCTGAATACCCCATTTTCTATAGTGATAATAACCCACTAAAATTTCCAAATCAGTTTTACCCCTATTATTCGAATATTTTCTTTGATTAATGAAATATTGTTTCCAGTCAAATTTAGCCCAATTATGGGGATGTATTAGTTTCTTATAATCAATATCAGTTAACGCTTTTTCTACCCATTCCAGCAAATAGATATCATCTTTAATTAAAGTTCTTTTAACCTTAACTTTTCTAATTTTTTTTAGTTTATCATCTATCTTATCAAGCTTACTCCTAACACCCCTATTTATGAAGTCATATAACAAATGGAAATGCGGCAATTCTCCTTCACTTTTAATATGTTCTTTACAAACAATACAATACACCCACCCTTCCTGTTTTATATCATACACAAAGTCAACCTTTCTTACACAAGCTTTACACCATACTTTCGTCCCTTCTTCATATTTCCAAAAATACTTAACCCCTGGAAACTTACTTCTAACTTTACTATAATACATAGCTAGAGCTTTACCCACATTTTGATAAGTTCTGAACCAATAATTTAGGCTTTCCATATTAAAGGTTAATACAATATGCCATTTCCATTTTACATTCTTTATAGATGTAATACGGTTTCGCATTTTACCCAGAGACTCTACATCTTTCAGTCTTTTGCCCCGTACAGTATAGAACATACCTTCTATATGATAATCAACCTTGATTTTTATTTCTACCAACACTCAAACACCTTTTGCAAAAATAGTTTTAAATTGACAATTAAGTATTGTACCCCTCAAAACCATCATCAGTTTTCATTTCACCAATAGATTGGTAAGAAGTATCTTTTCCCACTCTAAACACCATATTAATATCCTTATGAGCCGCTACTTCTACTAACGCAACTTTTTCGGAAACACCCATACGTTTCACAGCCTCCACATCCTTTTTAAGAGCATCCATTTCCATATCAGTTTCAAACATAATCCGATGATACGCATCATCAATATCTTGAACATATACAACATTACTCACCTTTATTACCACCTTATCAGAAGCCTTTACTTCTTGATAATTAGAATCTTTTGATTTAGGTATTTCTGTTAACTCTACAATATTCACGTTAGTACCTTTAAGCTTAAATTTCTTTATTTTTCTTAATAAATCAGCAATAGCATTATTTTCTTCTTTCATTCTTTCACTTAAAAAAGCCTTTCCTTGATAATACACATCCCTAGGATTATCTTTAGAATCAACATCCATCATTATACCAATTCTATACCCAAACGATTGAAAGTCTTGAGTATACTTCCTATGAATTGAGATTTTAATTTCTGTTATTCTCATTTTATTGAACCTTCACTTCTACATTTTTTACAAATTACTTTATTACTCATAGAACTTTTTCTATAAAAATACTTTTTACAATAATAACAATATTTTTTGTAAATAATTTTTATTTTTCTCAACTCCATTTTTTACTACCCTTATATTAATTTTAAACCGAAAAAGAAAAAAAGAATTTATTTATTTAAATTAATTAACTAAACATTTTAGTTCCACAGTCAACACAATATGCATTCCCTCGACCATCACGTTCAATATCTCTGTTAGACTTACATATTTTGCAAAAGTATTGCTTAGTACCACGACGCCGACCACCAGAAGAATTGGCACCGCCACCATCACCACTAGAAGTTCCATAAGTCCTATTACTTTTGAACATTCTCTCACCTTTTGCGTTTTTTTTACCAAATTGAGCACTTCTATGCACACCCTTCATCATTTGATAACGAACATGTTTCACCAATACTCTATTACCTTTCGAACCAACTAATACCATTATAAACTTATAGAGATCACCAGTATCATAAGGTATCATAGTACTTAGTGGCATATTAAACTTACAGATTCCATCCTTACAACTCTTGCCATTTATTCTTATCCAAATACCTTTTCCGCTTTCAGAGATCGAGTCCCTGCCATTATCAGGATACAACAATCTTTCTATCCATTCACATAGTTGCCCCATATTAAGTCACCACATTAGATTTAGGTTTATTATCTTTAGGTTCATCACCTATAAAATCAAGTATCTCTTTCACTATTTTTTCGTAGTCAACTTCACCATCGGTAAACACCTTTTTCAAATATTTCTCTTTAATACTTCTAACCAAAAGTTTTACAAGTTTCTGATAGAACCCATATTTCAATTTAAACGTTTTTTTATCCACTTTCACAATCTCATCACTAGCTTTATCACCAACTTTCTTTTTAACCCCATTATACAACTTTTTAAAATCTCTTTTCCTTTTTAATAACCAAATTATAAAAGAGAAAATAGTTGTTAATGAAACCGTTAATACTCCCGCTATATTAATATCAACTTGCATTATCATTTAAAACACCCCATATTCGAGTTTCTTACTTAAGAGTAGTTTAGACGCATAACCACCAGTTTTATACTGCTTCACATATCTTGCAGCTTGCTTTATAAGCGCATCTTGGTCAAACCCTGCAACCAGATTCCCCTCCAAGTATAGTCTTTTCCGATTAAATACATTTTCAAACTGCCCCGCTATATCCTTTGTAAAAACTCTATCAACCTTTTTAAACGCCGATTTTACCATCGCAATCCTTTTAATCATTTCAAGAGGTATCCCTTCCGTTTTTTTCAATAGATTAAGAGCTCTTACTACAGCTTTGGCATATCGTCTAAACTCCTTTCTTACTTGGGCATCAGTGGCACCTTTTTTAGCAACATAACGTGTATATTCACTTATTTCCTTTCCTGCCACATCTTTTATAGCCTTGCCCTTATACGTCTTTGCTTCCCTGCTAAGTCCAGCCTCATATAACCTTAGGTTTTCTTCCGCACTAAGCTTTTTCTTTTTAAAGAGTTCACCACTAAACAGTTTAGCCCAACCTTTAAAGCCCGAACCAAGAAATCCTAATACATTTTTTGATGCCTCTCCTAGGAAATTAGTCACCGCTTTAAAAGGGTTAAGTTTTTTCATTAGAAATATAAATGCTATTATCGCCACTCCTAACCCCCCAAATATCAATAAATATTTGCCAACATTAACAGAGCTTTTCCGAATGCTTGGACTTCCCAACATCATTGGTATTATTTGAGCACACATCTTAAATCACCTTAGGTTTTCTGATAGTTTCCGAGCTTGCCTTGTACAACACCCCTAGCTTTCATTAATGATGGTTTTAGCATATCATATAAAGTACCAATATGTTTACCCCCTGTAGCTAAGTTTTGTAAGAAATCACTAAGCTTATGCAAATTATTCTCGCCAACATCAATATTAAGAGACTTCAATATAGTATCAAGTAATTGAACGTTATCACCTACAGTATCGATAATCTCAAACACAGCATGTCGATTCCACTTCCTTATTCGCTTATTTATAGGCTCTAACTTAACTCCTATACCCACGATTTTATCAATTATAAGTATTCCTGCACCAATTGCTAACAGCATAGGTAAGTTTGATGTTAACTTTTCCAGAGAGAACATATATTCCAGTTTCGCTTTTGCCTCATTTACATCAATCATTTATCAACACCTTATTGACTTGGTGAGAGTAATTCTTCCACTTCTTCTGGGAGAAAACCTTTTCCAACAATTAATCGCATATCTAAAGTAGCTGACCCAGTTATACTACCACCACTACCACTAGCTGCACAATAACCCAACACTGATGAATCAATATAGATATATAACTCATCTACAGTTTTTCTAATACTAAATGATGATTTTATAGGTACAAACGCAGGAATTTGTTTTACTTTAGTTGTAGTTTTAAGTACCCCTTCAGTAATTCCTTTTATACCATTACTAGGTAATGTTTGATATGCCGAAAAGATTATTCCAATAGAGTCTTCTTCTGCCCACGATGTTAAAGGTTGTCTCGAAATCCAGAGCTTTATATGTGACCCTAATAGCCTTGCTATTGCATCACCCGGCTCCGTCGACAAACTCAAGTTCAATAACATAGCAATTCCATAGATTTCCAATTCTTCCACTTTATAGTTATTTAACAAGTCTTGGGGAAACATATCTGCGGAACGCATTAACACATTATTACCAGGCGTAGTATCATATTCTGCAAAATGTTCTGCTGGACTACCCACTCCAATCGTCCCACTAATGGTTATAGCTCGCGTTTTTTTTTCCGATAACGCAATAAATTCAGCAATACCCCTAATAACAAATCGTCCACTCTCTCTAAGTATCATTTCAAGACCATTTCGACCACCTTCACTTGGTACAATTCCAATAGTAACTAATTTATTTTCGCCTGCTATAAATGTCATAATTTTACCCTCGAATCTTTTTTATTTTTTTGTACGGTATGCTTTTCATTCGCATTTTTTATACACCTCTTACACCTATCATCTAAATTATCTAAATGACCATGATTTTTGGTAGCATTTCTATCCAGAAGCTTACTTATATCAAATTGGTTATTTAAACCCGTAAGTTCCTTATAACAACTACCGCAATAATTATACCCTTTTAGGAATCGATAATTCCCTTCATTTAGTTTATCTCCACACCTATGACAAATGCTAGAATCCCCTTCTATTACAAATGTTGTTTTACCAAATATCCTATTTTTTAACCAATTATACCCAGAATGACTCATTTTAATATCCTTTTTCCCCCTCACTTTACACCTAAGTCTTCCTAATTATATATATCATTGAATAGAATTGTGGTTTATTAGCACCTACACCAGAAACACCAGCATTATTAACAGTAATACCATGACTATGAGAAGCCAATTGGTTTCCTACAGAATGACTGTGAGACGCTAATTGATTTCCCACCGGATGACCATGAGCACCCGCAGATTTAATAGCAGTACTATCCATTACTCCACCAGTTGGAACCATGACATAACAACCCGACCCAACCGCCGCATTAGGATTTTTTCCAATATCATGATTATGAACACCACCAGAATTAATGGTATGACTATGATTAGCCGATTGGATTCCTGTTGCATGAATATGAGAAGCTGATTGATTTCCCGAACCTGCTACATGATTATGTTGTACATTAACAGAATTATCAGAACCACCTATATTTCCCGATGAACTTTCACCACGTATAAATTTATTAAACAGGTTCGGGGTACTCACATTACCATTACAGGCAAACCAGCCCACCATTGTTATTGTATCACCCGGCTCAGCACCAATCTCAACAGTTCGAGCACTTACATTAGCTATCCCAATACCGTTATACATTAAGACCGTACCTATTGGTAAATATTTTTCGTCATGATGTTGATTTGCCGATATTCCACTCAACGAATCATGATAATTTTCGAATAGGTCAACTAAACTTATATCACCCGAAACAGTTTTAGCATGATGAACATTATCCAGACCAGCATGTTCTCCGATGTAGTATAATATTTCATCCGTTACTTCCCTTGAAAGCTTATCCCAGCTCATACCGTTCCAGATTATCCAATCTCCAACCTCAAAGACTATAGCATCAATTACTCCCCCCACACTTATAACATAATACCACCCTAATTCAGGATTACTTGGATATACACTACCACTAGCATCCCACATTCCCTTATATTCAAGCTGTCCAACAACTTGTTGCATTATATTATAAATTGCTTGACGAGTTGCACCATTAACAGTATCGTTTAGCCACGACGAATCGTACACATCATTTTTTATATACGCTCCAATATACTCAGCTAATTCCATTATCGTGGGAACGTTGCCAATTATCTCCCCCCCTATAACACAAAATGGTCTATTACTTTCTTCCGACATTATTTTAAAATACTTTTTCTACAATTTTTTTTATCAATTTATTTTCCATTCTATTAAGGTCAGGTTTTTTAGCATTACTTTTAATTTCCTTCAAGACTTCATTAAATTCACTATTAGCTTTAACTTTTCTATTGAGCTTAGCTATTCTTAGAACCTGATACTCAATACACTTAAAATATTTTTTAGTATAACAATAAACTTCCCACTTATAAAGGGTTTTACAACCATTCCATCTATAAGGACATTCATTATCGCTTTTTGTTGCCATTTACTATAACCTTTTAAGGATTAGCTTTTTTGGTTTTCATTAAGATTAATCGTAGAATATAAGTTTCAAGAAAAAAGAAAGAACAATGCTTAAAATAGAGATAAAGGAATGTCCAGTAAAAGCAAATTGCTCAATAAACTTTAAAAATAGTTTTAATTGTTATACAGAAAGACGTTTGAATTGTGTTGAGTTTCAGAGATTATGTAAAATAGAATGGGATAAAGTAGTGGAACATAATCGAAAAAAATAAGAAAACTGAAAAGTTCGTATAACTTATATTTCACGAATTCATATTTTATCGCTTTTTAACTAATCTCTTAATTGTAATTATACTATTTAAATGTTTTTGTCGACGATTTTTAGTATTTAAACTATTATTTTCCATCCTTCCCTTCAGTATTATCATTTTATGATTTACCCAATTAGTATTTAACAGCGTTTGTAATACTTCTTCCAGTAGTTGAGAGCATTAAAGAATTATATTATAGTATACGATACTATTTACTTGTAGATTTCATTTTAATTGTAGTTTTATATTCTATATAGTATAAAGTAAAATATCAGTAGTTGAAATATAAATTATAACTAATGTTAAAATTCTGACGTGAATATTATAAGTAGTTGAAAAGATCGCCAAAAATTACTATTAAACCTTTAACATTTTTCGGTTTAAATTGGAGATTAATAATTAATTTTAAATATGCAGTTGAAATCTTTTATATACGTATTAATTTCGAGTGCAAAAAAATTCCTTAGAAACATATGGTGTTATAATTGTTGAAAAATAACGAGAACGATTACCAATTTAATATTGATAAATTTTACATAAATTATCTTAAAGGTCCAAGAATATTTAATTATCGTGATGCTTTAGAAACATTATACATTCCAGAAGACTTACCACATCGTGATACACAAATAAAAGATACTGCTGAAAAGACCGCATGCGCCTTACTTGGTGATTCTCCTCCAAGTTTTTTATGTTATGGGATGACAGGAACAGGTAAAACGGCAACAATAAGATATGTGAGCCAAAAATTAGCACAGCAAAATTCAGAAATAAAGTTGTGGTGGATCTATATAAATTGTAATGTTGTTTCAACTCCATATCGTATCTTAGCCCATATATACAATACAATTTCAAAGAGAGAGAAGATTCCACCAACAGGGCTTCCTAAAGATGTTATCTTTAAGAGATTACTTGGATTATTAGATTCTAAGGTAGGAAATTCTATTTGTTTTTTAGTTTTAGATGAAATTGACATAATTGTAGAGAAGAGAGGAGGCAACGAGATTCTTTATGATTTAACACGATTGAATGAAAATTTAGATAATTGTAAAACAAGTTTAATAGGAATCTCTAATAACCTAAAATTTCGAGAAAATTTAGAACCGCGAATATTGTCAAGCCTGGGAGAAGAATATATTGTATTCCCTTCCTATAATGCTAGTGAGCTTAGAGATATTTTAAATGGAAGAGCTAAAATAGCATTTCAAGAAAATGCTCTGAAAGAAGATGTTATTCCTCTTTGTGCGGCATTCGCAGCAAAAGAGCATGGAGATGCTAGAAAAGCGCTTCAATTGCTTAGAAAAGCAGGTGAATTAGCGGAGAGAGCCCAAAATAAAATAGTTACAACAAAACATGTCGAGATGGCTCAATTAAATTTAGAAAATGATTATGTTGAGGAGTATATAAAAGGAATGCCACTTCAAGCGCAATTGGTTTTAGCATCAATATATATTATAAGAAAATTTAGCCCAAATCATATAATAATTTCTGGAGATATTTATGATGTCCATTCTGAGATAAGGAGGTTAATTCCAGGAATAAGAGAGCTTACTAAAAGAAGGATTAGTGATTACATTAGCACATTAGCTCAATCAGGAATAATAACTGCGGATGTTAAATCAATGGGCCATTATGGAAGAACCAAAATCATAAAATTGGATATTGGAAGGGAGCTCGTTGAAAAAGTGCTTTCTAATATAGTAAAAATTAAGAGTATTCTAAACTACAAACCATTTTTATTACAAGAAGACAAAGTGAAATTAAAAAATAATATTTTTAAGAAATTGAGCTAAGAGCTAAATTCCCATTTATCAATATTATCCACTAGATTTTTGAGAAACAACTCAGCATTGGTGGGATTTTTAGAATATAGAAGGAGGAATAACTTAAATACATGTTTACAAAACTTTTTGTTTTCAGCCCTTCTCGTTATAAAATCATGACAATTATGCCTTAATACCCTTTTATTTATATCTATCTCTATATTATACTGATCTTCTTTTGACCCTTTAACTTCAGATCTAACTATCCCTATCTCAGGATCAAAAACTTTTAATTTAAAATGAGAATTTGGAATTCCTGCTGCTCTATTTATAGTACTCTTATCTGTGAAAATCTTTAAAATAGATTTATTATCATTATTAAAGTTAGATTTAAGACTATTACGTTTGATAGGTAATTTGTATTTTTCCAGAATCTCATTTCTTCTTCGACTTTGCCATATGTTAAAATTATTCCTTAAAGAGTTTGATAATTTTAGGTTTTTGTTTTCGTCTTCTATAATTAATTTGGATTCTATGCATTTTTTAATGAAATTTTTAGCTTTCTCAGGTGGCAGGATATATAATACAAATGAAATTTTATATAGCAGATCGTGTTGTGATAAAAAAGGAAGATCTATCACTTTCCAAATATAACAAAGCATTTCAGAGGGATTATTATTAGGAATATTGAAATTTATAACCATATTAATCTATTTCCAATTATTTTTAGGGTATTTAAATACTGCTTTTCAAGTCTATCTGAATTCCTTGCAAAGTATCCAGCTCAATTAATGATAAAATCCCTGGTGTTGGCTGTATTCCTAAAGATTTCATAAATGATGTTTGATTTTGAAAAGTGCCCGAATTAACTAATGCAATATTGTTATAATGGTCCATACCATTTATATGAAGGTGACCCGTGTGAAAAATATCTGGAATTTTGTTGATTACAAGCCAATCCTTGCTAAGTGGGGCGATTTGAGTTTTTTTTCCATAAACAGGTGCTAAATGTCTACATTTTAAAAGTTCTTTCATCGTTTCAACTGGTTTATTATTTTCTAATCCAGGTATCAACATATTAATATCAAGAATACTGTCTCCATGATAGATTAATGTTTTAATATTATGAGTCTGAACTACTGAAGGATTTCCTATACAGCTAACTCCAATATCTATAAGTTCACTAGCATATTTGTTAGGTACTGCGGGTCTAGGTATAGCAATCCTTACAGGGTCATGATTACCTGAACTATAAATAATTTTGATATAATCAGGAATCTCTGAAAGGAGTTTTGCTGCCTCACTAAATTGTTTGTATATATCGGTAAAGACAAGATCTTTTTCTTGACCTGGATATACACCTATTCCATCAACCAGATCACCATTTATAATTATGTATTTAATCCTTCCAGCTCTTTCTTTTTGATTTTTGTTACCAATTTTACCATTTATCAAATCGATAAATCTTTTCCACAATTTTTCTTCGAATTCCTTGCTTCCAATATGAATATCTGAAATTAACGCAACTGAAAGTGGATCGTGGGCTTTATTGGGTTCAAAATCTTTTGGAATATCTATTTTTGATAAATAATTACAAAAGATAATTCCACTTTTTCCTCTTTCTCCAGGATTATATAATCCTTCTACATAAACCATTTGATCATTAAGAGTTCTTTCGACTACTTTTATTATATCTTGGTTTTCTAAATCTTTTCTAATAATTACATTAATTAAACCTGTAATGTCCTCTAGAACTAGAAAAAAATTCCCATTCTTAGTTTTTCGAATCATTTTCACAAGTCCAATGACAGATACTTCTACTTTATTCGTTAATCTTAGAATATTGTTAATGTTATTAGCAGAAAGTACTTCTGGTCTTTTTCTCATTAATTTTCGAAGTTTATTAAATTTATCTAATGTTAATTCATAAAATTCTTGATAACTTCCATCAGTATAAAGTTTACCAGAAGGATCTTTCAGTATTTCATAAGATAAATCATAATCTTTAGCTATAGGAGTAAATTCTAAGGTTGTTTTTGACCTTCCATAAATGTTATTTTTTTTGACTTGCTCAGTGATATGTAAATTATCAAAGTTGGTATTTTGTAGAAAGGATTCTTCTTGAGAAATTGTGTGTACCTCATTTTTTATCGAATTTTCTTTTATTTTTGGTTTTATCTGATTTTCTTCAATAGGTTTTTTTTTATTAAAAGATCTTGTTATTCTTTCATCTTTAGGTTCTTTTTGTTCTTCTTCTTGATCAATTAATAATGATGTCTCTTTAAATAAAGTTCTATGTAGAGATTTTGTTATTTCCTTATCTGAAATTTCTTTTAAGATATCTAAAGTAAGGTGCCCTTTAAAATTAGGAAGAAAACTTACGTTCTTAATAATTAATCTAACTATATTTAATGGATTATCTAAAGTTGAAATAATATTTAAAGTATAGGGTGTAATATTTATTCCAGAATTAATAAACTCATTTACGAGAACTTCTTTTTCATTAAAATTATTGACTTTCAATATTCTACAATCCCAAGATGAATTATAATTATAATTTGAGGGTAAAATTAAATTATTATTTATTAAAGAAAAAACAAATTTCCTTTTTATAATACAAGAGTGCAGAAAATTACCATTCTCTCTTGTTATAAATGTGAAATAGTTCATTAATAAATGAATTTAAGTAAATTCAGAAAATACATAAATTATGGTTTTGTTTAATTTTATCGACTTTTAATATTTATAATTTGGGATAGTATATGTCTGATATGAATAGAGAAATGAAGGAATACTTTAGTGAAATCCAAACAAAAGTGGACCAGTGTTATAGTATTGCTGAAAGCGCACGACAGAAAGGATTTGATCCAGAACTATTTGTTGAATCTCCTCAAGCAAAAGATTTAGCCGGAAGGGTAGAGAAACTTGTAGGTCCAAAAGGAGTAGCAGAAATTATAAGAGATTTAAAATTAAAGGGACTCAATGAAAATGAGCTTGTTTTTAAAGTGGTTTCAGACATTCTAGATAAAAAAATTGGAGATTTTGATTCTTTAGAAGTAAGAGTTGAAAGATCAATTAGAGTGGGATTAGCAATAAAAACAATGGGAGTAGTGAGTGCTCCTCTTGAAGGAATTTCTAAGATTTTAATTAAAAAAGATCAAAATGGTAAGAAATATATTTCTTTATACTTTGCTGGGCCAATTAGAGCTGCTGGAGGAACAACTGCAGCTTTATGTGTGCTTATTGCAGATTTTGTGAGAAAAAAAACAAATATTCCAAAATATGAAGCCACAGAAGGGGAAATCGGTAGGTATGTAGAAGAAGTTAAATTTTATGATAGAATAGTCCATTTACAATATCCTTCCTCAAACCAAGAAATCAGATTTGCTGTAAAGTGTTTACCCGTTGAGATTAATGGAGATCCAACAGAAACAGAAGAAGTTTCAGCTTTTAGAGATTTACCTCGGATCGAAACAAATAGTATAAGAGGGGGAGCATGTCTAGTTTTAAATGATGGAATTCTTCTTAAAGCACCAAAATTACTTAAAATAGCAAAAGCTATGAAGATAGAAGGATGGGATTGGCTAGCCGACTTGAAAACAATTAGTCAAAAACAAGATAAAGACCAGATTACAGATGAAGAACACCTAAAAAAGAAGGAAAAGATCCCACCTAATTCAAAATATGTAGCAGATATAATTGCTGGTCGACCTGTATTCAGCGATCCGTCCAAGGTAGGGGGGCATAGAATTAGGTATGGTAGATCCCGAAATACAGGGTTAGCCGCCGGAGGAATGCACCCTGCATCCATGACGATTTTAGATGATTTTGTAGCTATAGGTACGCAATTGAGGATTGAACGGCCAGGTAAAAGTGCAAGTATTTGTCCTGTTAGTTATATTGAACCACCAATTGTAAAATTGACCAATGGTGATGTAATAAAAGTCTCTAGTTCAAAAAAGGCTAAACAAATTTTTCCTAGTGTTAAAAAAATTCTATTTCTTGGTGATATTCTATTTGGGTTTGGAGAATTCAATGAAAATAACCACAAATTAATACCTTCTGGGTATGTAGAAGAATGGTGGGCATTGGAATTGGAAGACTCTATCAATAAAACAGGAATTAAAGAAGAAAAGCTTTTAACTTTTATTAAAAATCCTTTTGAAAACATTCCAACTGCTGATGAAGCTATAAGTATTTCTACCCAGTTTCACATTCCTCTACACCCATTTTACTTAGATTTCTGGGGTAATATTACTTTAAAAGATTTAATTCTCCTTAGAAATTATCTGATAAAGAATTTAACTGAATCTAATGGAAAAATTGAGATTAATTACAACAAACCAATTAAAAAAATATTGGAAAAAGCGTTTGTTTGTCATAAAATACAAAATAATAAAATTATTTTCAATAAAGAAAAAAGTATCATTTATAAAACACTATTTAACTTAAAAAATAAAAGTATATTAAATTTTGAAGAAGGAAATGACGTTTTTACATTCCTTAATAAATTATCATCTCTCAAAATAAAAAATAAATCCCCTTATTTTATGGGATCTCGTATGGGACGCCCAGAAAAATCAGAAAGAAAAAGTATGAAAGGAATCCATGCTCTCTTTCCTTTAAGTGATGTAGTGGGGAATTCGAGGTTAATAGAGAAAGCTATGGAGTATTTGGAAAAAAAACAATCTGTTAAGGAAATTAAGCAACGAGGAACGAAGTCAAGAGGGTTTATTAGTCAAGATAACGTTGCAGAAACAGGAAAAATTAAGATTGATGTATGTAGAAAAATATGTACCAAATGTGATAGAATTTCTATCTTTAACAAGTGTAGTCATTGTGGAGCTGCAACTAAAGTTCAGAAAATTTGTCCACATTGTAATATTTTATATCAACCGTTTGAAGAACGATGTTCTAAGTGTCAAGGACCGTTGAGAACTTCAGCTGAAGCTAAATTTAATATTAAACAGCATGTAAATTCGGTTTTGAATTCATTAAATATGAAATTACCAAAGAAAATAAAAGGGATAATTGGATTAACTAATGAATATAAAATCCCAGAGCCTTTAGAAAAAGGAATATTAAGAGCAAAGAACAATGTATTAGTATATAAAACCGCTGAAATTAGATATGATGCAACTGATATACCGTTAACCCATTTTAAACCAAAGGAAATTGATACTTCTGTTGATATCCTAAAAGATTTAGGATATTCTGAGGATATCAATGAAAATCCTCTCAAATTCGATGATCAAATTTTAGAACTGAGAGTTCAAGACGTCATACTTTCAGATGATTGTGCAAATTATTTTTTAAAAGTGACTAATTTCTTAGATGATGAACTAGAGTTTTTCTATAAAATGAATCGCTTTTACAACGTCTCAAATAGAGAAGATTTAATTGGTCATCTAATAGTAGGTTTAGCACCTCATACTAGTGCTGGAATAATTGGAAGAATAATTGGATTTACTCCTGCTAGATCAATATATGCACACCCTTATTGGCACGCAGCAAAAAGACGTAATTGCGACGGTGATGAAGATGGACTTATGCTACTTTTAGATCCTTTATTAAACTTTTCAAGACATTATCTTCCCAGTAGAATAGGTGGTAGAATGGATGCAACTTTAGTTATTGGCACTAAACTTGATCCTAATGAAATTGATGCCGAAGCTCACAATGTTGATACACTTTATCGATATCCATTAGAATTTTATAAAGCAACTGAAAAGTATACTCCTCCTTCTGAAATAGAAAAAATTATGAGGCTTGTAAGGAGCAGGTTAGGGACTCCTGACCAATATAATCATTTGGGTTATAATATTCCAACTAAAGATATCAATGAGGGTCCAAAAACAACGGCGTACAAACTATATGGAACCATGGATGAGAAATTTGAAGCTCAATTAAATCTTGCTAAGCTTATCAAACCTGTAAATGCAAAAAATGT
>SDBS01002568.1_pt1 | contig 18128 bp, 22 predicted proteins | sample 2277091 | NCBI WGS metagenome assembly SDBS01 (sample SAMN10404972, study PRJNA504765) | marine sediment metagenome | isolation source: marine sediment core GS10_PC15, 163 cmbsf | place: Arctic Ocean: Southern Knipovich Ridge | collected 2010 | reverse complement strand
ATCTTGAGAAACCATTTTATTAACATCAGGTAAATTGCCAATAGTTAATATTTCTGAACCGTCATAAAATGCACCCGTATTATCAACTGCTATGTTATGGTTTTTATTTGGACTTTGCATATACACATATCCTTCATCAACACCAAGTCTCTCATCTCCAACTGTAAAATTAGTTGTAACATTTAGATTTCCATCAACAAGTAAATCTCCTCCACTATATCCACCTCCAATTCCTATTTCTACATCATTATAATAAGCACCAGTATTATTTATCTTTATCTCTTGGCTCCCATCTGGACTAGTTTCAACGTTACTTACTGAATTAACATCTATTCTATTTCTTGAACCATCCCATATATTAAACTGAGTATCTGATACTCTTGCATAAAAAGTTCCATCCATTGACAATATCTTTGTTTCTGAACCATCTGCTTTAAATCTATTTGTGTCATTCAAAGTTATTTTTATTGCCGAATTTCTAATATCTATCCCACCAGTACGACCTGGATTCATTACTTCTGTATATATATTATCTATCCAAACCCTATTTTGACTATTATATTTTAACGCCACCGAGGCACCCTTTATCTCAACCCTATTTTTCCCGTCGTTTGACCTTAGATAAGATGTACCCGCATTAATATTAAGACGTATGTAATCATTGAATAGTATTTGTGTATATGAATCATGTGCCTTTATAATATTTAATCCATTGGGTGAAATTGACTTTGTAACTAATGTGTTAGATACGAACCTGTCTGTAGTTCCGTCATTATAAATTAAAGTATCATTAGTTATAGTTAAATCTTTTAATGTGTCTGGAGAAATTATTCTGTCTGAATTAATACCAGTTAATAAACTTCCATTACCAATAAAATAATCAGCACTCATGTTTCCTTTTCCTGCTTCTAAAATTAATCCAGTATCATTTAATGTCATTAATAACTCTCTTTCATCTAAGTTTTCAATATTCCCAAACGCATCTTTCGTTAAATTAGTATAATGCCACCAAGTCATTTCACTATTATGATCAACAAATATTCCAAAATCTCCTTCATTAATTAACCCAGTTGAATTAGCCGAATGTGGATGAAGTGGTGAATTTTTAATTATATTAAAAGCACTACCTAATGTTTCAAGAACTAGGTTAGCTTTAGTTGTAGCACTTCCATTATTTGCATAAACTCCAAGAAAAGCCGTTGGTTGATTATCATTTTTAACAATCCAATTTGTATCAACAGAAGTATAATGTCCTTCATTTGAAAATGTTGCACCTGCCAAATGTATACTTTCTCCACTTCTAACTATTAACTCTTCAACAGATAAATTATTATAAGCGTATAGATTGTTATCTGTTGTAAAAATAATTTCTCCATTCTGTCTGAAATTGATTCCTGCATTTACTAAATTAATTAAAAACATTCCTAAGATTAAAACTATTAATAATTTTTTCATTTTAAGGATCACACACTTCCAATACAGATCCTCCGTTTGGACTTGATATAAAAGCACAAGTTGCATTGCTCCAAAATTTTGCTCCAGAGTCTAAAGTTACATTGTTTCCAACATCAATATTATTAGAAAAATCCCCATCGCTAATATTTATAATATTAAATCCTCCGAAGTTAGCATTCGCTTGTATTACAGAAGAACCATTAAGCAAAAAGTATTCTGGGAACAACGGAGATGTAACAACACCTGACCAATCAAATATATTTGTACCATTAAGACTTATTGACTCGGTGATATTCAAGGTCTGTTCTATTATATTTTCAAAGGTTGCATTCCCCCTAAAAATTATAGTGTCTCCAGAGGCATTAAATATTATCCCTCTTTTTGGGAATCCATCTGGTGCGAGTGCACCATCTGAGAATTTTATTACTCCATCGAATCCTGAAACATTAATTAAGGTTGTAGTAATTGCAGTCCCATTTAACTTCATAGTATCTATAAAACATTGTCTCGCAGGTCTATTCGTACTAGCAATATCACAGATAACTGTAATCGAAATTAGAGATTGATTATCCATAGAGGATGGTAAGGAAATCACCTGAGAACTTTTGGTAACGTCATCGGTAGTGTCTGAAAAAATTACTACATCTCCTGAACCAACATTATTATTTACTTCTATTGAAAATTCTCCAGAACCAATAAGACTGACTAAACTATAAACAAAAGACAACGTAGTTTCATTTATATCCAAAGTAGATATATTTGTTTGCATTTCTATTAGGCCTCCTCCCGCCCCAGTCCCCTGTGCACATTGTCCCTCGTCACAGAATACAGAATTTATAACAGATTTCCAATCCCCTAAATCTGTTTGCAAGTTATTAAATATTGCAAGACCACTAGCAAATGTTTCTAGGAATTTAGTTACTGAATCTCCGGCAGTAAATCCTTGCTCAAAGGTTACGGGAGTTGCAATGTGTAAGGTCCCATTATTAACTTCTAGATCATTACCTTCCAAATTAAAAATTGAAATACCATCTACGGAAAGTCCTATATGAATTTTTGCACTTTGCCATACTTCCAAATCTCCCATTGTCCAGAGTAGTGGCCCCCCAGGAATTAAGTCTATTGCATTTCCTCTAGTGTCTGCATTAAAACTACAATCAATACCAAAGATTGAACACAATAAAGGATAATCCGATGCTTTACTCATATTAATTATATTGTTTTCTGTGAAATTATCCTTTGCCATATATAGAGGGACTAATCCAAAAGAATTACCCAAACCAGAATATGAATTATTCCTTCCGGACTGCATCCATAAATTAGTATTATTTTGGTTTGTAAATAAGAATGTTATTTCTCCTTCTGGATGTGGTTCGGAATGTCCCATCCATAGGGATGCCTTTGCTATGCCATCGAATGGTATTCCGTCTACATTTTCTCTTATGAAATGATTCCCCTGTTCATCAAATATTATTATCTTATCGTTGAGGTTAATGTTCCCTGTCATGTTCAATAACCCTAGATTATTGATTGCAAATCCTCCCCAATTAATATCTGAAGTCGGGGAGTTAGATCCGTCAAGGGCTAACCATAATCCATCTCCAAAGGAATCTAACCAATCCTCATCTATTGTTAAGGTTCCTCCTACGTTATTATGTTGTGTTGCGTTAGCTGTTCCGAGTGCTCCAATGTCTGTTAACCAAAAGTTTGATCCAGTAACATTGAGAGTAGAAAAATTAAAATTAGGTTGGATAATACTCACTCCTTGTACTATTCTAAAGGAGTCTCCAACCTCTATCTCTCCTCCAAGAATATTAACTGCTCCGCTAGAAAAAGGTATTAGAATTAATAGAAATAGGAGTATTCTAAAGTTAAACATTAAATTACCTCTTTTTTCTCCTAGCTTTACGTTTTACTTTCTTTACCTTCATCTTCATAGCTTGTTTCCTAACTTTCCTCGCTAATCTGATTAGGACTGCAACTCTAAGAAGTTTTTTCTTACCAGCCTTAGTTAATTCTACCATTATTATGTTACCTCCTCGAATATGAAATTATTTTTTACTTCCTTAATCTTTATAAATTTACCTTTTATTGCACATCCCCCTAGTCTAACTTTTGTGCCTTTTTTAAATCTAAATTGTTTTGTTGTCCCCTTCGGGCATTTAAATACCATCTTACTTATTAATAATGCCCGCTAAAGTTGAAATAAATGCCACTCCAATAGTTGCCCCAATTCCAGCCTTTGTAATATCTCTAATAGAATTATTTTTCTTTTTTGTCTTTTTCAATGTTCCTTTTAATCTATATGATTTTAATGCCATTTTATTTTTCTTTAAACATTCTTCCAATTCTGTTTCCAAACTTCAATCCTGTTCTTCTTATCTTTGATTTACTTTTCAATATCTTCGCAACCCTATCCCCAATTGTTTTTCTTCGCTTTGCCATATTACATTTTCCATGTCGACTTTCCTAATGTGTGCTTTCCGGCCAATCTCGATTCTCTCTCAGAGACTCTTTTTTGAAAGGACTCTTTCTTCTGTTTTTCTGCAACAGCTCTCATCTCTGTGGTACGTTCAAGATTTTCACTCATTCGAGCCTTATTCTTTTTGGTAAAATTACTTAACCTATCAAAGAAAGTTCCTGGCTCTGGTCCTGGATTAGATAAATTTCTAGCCCTATTTGTTGCCCTAAGCTTTCTTAAACCAGATAATTCGGCAGCATCACGTTTCGCTTCTGCAATCGCTACTTCTTTTGCATTTTCCGCAAATGCTTCTCTAAATACCAAGAGACGTTGTGCATCTGCATCCCTTTGAAGTTCCTCCATCATCTCTCTCTGTTCTCTTCCCTTGTCGAAGTGATTTTTTATTCCATTAGAGATGCTGTCGAATATACCCATCAGTTAAGACCTACCAATTAATTTACCCATTGACCCTTCTTTGATGAATATTACAATTACGAAAACCAATATTGCTAATGCACCAAATATTAAGATTAATGTCGCAATAGCTCTTGCTCCACTATCTGCTAAATATCCCTCAGGTTGATATGTGTAACTCACATTGACTGAAACTCCTGCAAAAGCAGATGCAGTATCATTCAATGTTAATTGTACTGATAGTAATCCGTCGGTTCCAACTCTCGTCTGTAAAAACATACCATTACTTGTATTACTAGCATTACTGGCTTCAGAAACATCGGTTTCAGAGATAAGTGATCTACCAGTCAAATCTAAAGTCGCATTAACTGCTGGGGCAGTTACAGTAACATTAGTTGCCACGGAAGTATTTGTTTGAGTAAATACTGCATTAGCAATAACAATTAAAAATGTAACTGTAATTATAGTACCAACAAACACTTTAAAAATTGCCGACTGGTCACCTTGAAAATTTGCCATTTATTTTTTTAAAACTCCTCTATTAATTAGTACCCTTTTTTATTTATAAACTCTTTGATGATATTATTATCTATTCCCAATCAACTTATTAAATATCCAAGCCAACATGAACCCAACTACGACAGTTAAAAAGGCCATTATTGCGGAGAATCCTGAAAGACTTAATCCAATAATTAAGACTATTGGAAATAAGAATCCTATGGTTGTTATGAATCCCCAGTTAAGTTTTGAAGCAATTATGAAATATAATATCAGAGCAATTATTGTTGCGAGGAATACACTTCCAGCTATCTCTGAAACGAAGATACACCTGAAGTCTAATATATTACAACTTGCCATGTCAATCTTTGGCCCTCAACCATTCGGCGATCGTAACCGAAAATATCATAATTACTGGCCCCATGATTAATTTAGATAAAACTGGATTTAAAGCGTTCAATACTAAATATACTGTTATGAAATCTCCCAATAATGCAATCATAGATATAGCCATCGCAGAGAATGCCAATACATTTGTTGCATTTGCTAACACACCTGTTGTAACCCCACTAGTAGCGATAAGTCCTGCAATACCCGCAATACCCAAGAATAGTAAAAAGAATGCAGAAGTCTTAAATAGGGAGGGTTCTAGTATTGCACTAGTAATAATTGAGGTAGAACTATCTAAGTTAAGTTGTCCAGTCGCTAGGAAGAGTACATCAATAAAGATCAATATACTTAACATTGTTATTAATTTTCCCATTTTATATAAATATCCTCCTTATGAAAAAGAATACTGCCCCTGCCGTAGACAGAATTGCAATTCCATATTGTTTACTAAATTGTGCTATTCCTGTTGTTGAAACTACTGCGGGATTGTTTAGCCACCCTATAGAACTAAATCCCCAAACCATCAATACTACCACTGCGATTTTACTTTCGTTATTATCCGCTAATTCATTGCTTGACATAAATATAACAACTCCAAAAATCATAAGGAGAACCATTGCTAGTCTTATGAAGTCTGAGAATTCATATAACAAAAATAATTCTCCTTGTTTTTGGATTGAATAATCTCCTTGAAATTCATTTCCTATTGTCCATATTTTTGAGATAGTTAGATTTTCTCCCCCAGTTCTTATCTGAAATATACCTGTCAATGTACTGTTGCTAGAGGTGTTTAGTATTAGAGAAATAATCCCTGTCCCAGCACTGGAATTAAAACCAAAGGAGGTTCCATTTCCATCGGTAATATTCATACTTATAAATATAATCTCTGTACTCCCCGTCACATTAAATGTAAAAGTTGTCACTGTATTGTTTACTAAAGTTGATGATTCTGGAGTGATTTCATAGAGTGTTCCAATGGAAATATTAGATCCATTAACTGTCACTCCAGTTCCCATTGTAACAAATCTTAAATCTGTAGTTGGAACAAATGTAAAGACAGTATCTAGGAAACCTGTCTTACTGAATGTTGCAGTATAAATTACATCAGGATTTAAAAAATATACAACTAGACCAGAAGAGTCCGTGAAAAATGATACTACATTTATAGTACCAGAATTTAAAGTCCTAGTGATTATACTTTTAACTAAAGGTATAGGATTATTTGCTATATCTCTGGCCTGGAATTGACTAAATAATCCTAATGTTGATGGAAGCAGGTATAATACTTGTTGTGTAGTCGAATTTGCTAATATTGGTTCAGACACAAATGCTCTCTGTTGACTATTAGCATTATTGTAAACTAATGTTACGTTTGTATTTATAGTTTGATTATCTGCACTAACGCAAATATCATAATTAGTATTCTCTGATGAATTAGTTAATGTAAAACTTCTAACTGAATTCCCATTACCTATCCAGACATTCCAAGATGAATCAATTGTGGCAGTCACGTCCTCTTGATTAACAGTTTCGTTTTTAAATGAAAAATTTATATATGAAACTGTCAACGTTGCATTACAAAAATCAAATAAAATTTCATTAACAGTTTGATTTGATTCTGTTGAATTAATAGTTTCTCCTACGTATGTAAAACTCCAAAAGAAGTCTTTTACTCCAGTAGATGTTGGAATATCAAATGTAACAGTAGAGATATTATTTGATAAAGTTGTTGATCTAGAGGTTCCATCATATATTAAGTTCACAGAAGTAAGACTAGAATTAGCTGATAAATTTATTGAGAAAGCTTGACTATCGGTCTCAAATACAGATGATTCAAAAGTTCTATTTAATTCTAGAACTTTATAAGACCAGTTAATAAATGTACTATTTTCATTCCCAAGACTATCATTAGCATAGATAGTCATATTAAAATTGTCTTCTTCTAATATAAAAGTTGTAGAATTTTTTACTTCTGTTAAACATCCATCTATTGTTATATTTGTGCCATTGTAATTATACCAGCAAGTATCTAAATTTGTATCACTAAATGTTACGTTTAGTGTCTCATCTCCTCCGATAAAGTTATAATCTAAAACTCCTGATGGAGATTCTACATCTATACTAGGTAATTGAGAATCCACAGAAAAGGTTTTATTAAATATGTAGAAACCGCATACACCATTTGAATCGCATGCTTGGCAATTCCATATATAACCATTTGCATCTGAAAGTGTTCTTGTCCAAGTTTGTGTGCTTGAGTTTCCAGATAATCCAGTTGTAGAATTTCTTGCTTCCCAGCTTCCTGTATCATTGGTATATAATGTCATATTACTCATATTTGTTCCATCATCTATTTCTGCCGAACAATTAAACTGTACTTGTTGAGATGATAAGAATTCTCCATTTGTTGGTGAATTTAAACTTATTATTCCTTGGGGATATGTAAGTTCTGGGAATCCTTCATCGTTATAGAAATCTGTCGAACTATTTGTTGAAGAACCAGATGAAACACCAATGTTAAATATAAAACTTATATTTCCCTTAGATAATATTAATATTCTTTCTTCTGTGGAGGTTCCAACACTAACATCTCCTCCCGCCATGCTAAAATTAACTGGATTTAAAACTGAATCAGAATTTATTGTTCCTATGTAATTTGTAGTTCTTGAGCTTGTTACGAACGGGAAGTTTTTTATAATTGTACTGGCAGGCATTCTTAATGTTATTGGTCCACAATCGTTACCCCCAGTAGAACAACGACTATAAAACCACATTGTAACATTGTTATTATCTACAGACGTAATGTTCCCAGCTACTGTGTATCCATCTCTATTGGAGGTAGTTCTATATAGAAATCCTCTCATCCCATCATCTCCAGGGTCACTTGATAAAACTTTTGTCGGATTTGTTATAAATGTGGAAGTTGCCCTAGGATCAGTTCCATCAGTTCCATCAAATAATGTTGCCATTATTTTGGCCCTTGATAATTCATCGTCTGTTTCTGTAGTATTGATTTTCCAAACTCCAGAGGATAATTCTTCAATAGTAACATCATTTATTTCTAATCCCCCTTCATTTATTGAATCTGCAAATAATATTAATTGATATTCATCACCAACAAATCCCCCCCATGATATTATTTCTAATAGTATTATTGTTCTAGTTTCCGTCGAGTTTGTATTACCAAAGCTATCATTAGCTGTAGCATTTAAAAAATAAGTTCCCTCTGCTAAGTTTGTAAAATTAATAAATAGAGGACTTGTTGATCCAGAAGTTGAGTTTACTAATGATCCACTAGAATTATATAGGAAGATAGTAGTTGTATTTAATCCGTCATCTACAGCAGTTACATTAGCTACGATGTAATCTTGTAGGAAGCTACCATTTTCTGTGGTCGGAGAAACAAACTGTATTTCTGGGGCGGTTGCATCTTTGAATATTGTTACACTATCCGACCCAATATTTCCCGCACTATCGTTTCCAAAGACATGGATTGTCAAGTTATCTGGATCTGTATTTGGATATAGTAAGCTTGTTGTATTTGTAGTACAACTAATATTTATCTCAGTTGAATTGAATGTGGTATTGTAGAAACAATTGCTCAAAGATCCATTGTGCTCTACTGTATAATTTAAGGTTATATTTTGTTGTGGGGTAGTGACTATAAAGTTTTCTAGAGGGTATGTTATATTTATTACTGGGGGGATTGTATCTATTGTGAAAGTTCTGTTTTCTGATAAATCACATACTGCCCCTGAGTTTACTCCGCATGATTCTACATTCCATATATATGTTTCATCAAAGAATAAGGTATCGTCGTGTATTACGTCAACCGATTCATTGGTGTTTATCGTAGTATTAATATGTTGATGTGCTAGAGTATCATTTGAAAACCATACATTTAATGTCCAGTTTGTTGTATTAACGTTGGTAGGGGTTATTGTCCAGTTGAATTCTACTGTCGTATTTTCCTGGAATATATCATCATCTGGTTTATTTAGATTCACATTTATTGATTCTAGAGGTAATGTAAAATTAAATGTTCTTGTTTCAGATTGATTTGATAAAGAAGCATTATCATAAGCCAATATGCTCCAATTATGGACACCTTCATTTACTACTTTACTAAATGTGTATGTCCCATTAACTCCAGAAGAATTAGTCTCATTTAAGACTCCATCTAGATATAAAGAAACATTTACTATTTGTTCATCGTCCGTTGCATTTGCTATAAAATCTATGCTTCCTGATGTAAAATTTGAATCGTTTGCTGGGGAAATTAATATTACGTTTGGGGCAACATCGAATTCATCTGTATATGTGATTCCATTTCCATCATTATAAAGTTGGGTAACTTCATCGGAAGTTAAAACCCTCGACCAAATTCCCACCTCATCCATATTCCCATTAAAATAAGTAGCATCTTTTACTTTATATCCTATTGTAATTGTAGAAGTTTTAGCACCAGGAATTTGCCCACTCCCTGCAGATACAAAAGTTCCGTTTTGATAAATAATGGTTCCGCCTGTCCCATTTCCTGCATTAACTATAACAACATGAGTCCAAACACCACTAGCTATATCCGGTGCATTAGTCTCTGTAAAACTATCAAAATAACGAAACCTAGTTCCACTACCAACTGATTGTATATAACTAAAATAAAAAGCCCGTTGTCCATCAACATCTTGTGCTATTATATTATAATTATCTCCCCCATCATACTTCATCCACAATGAAATAGTCCACGCACTATAATCTGTTGTATCAATATCCGTTAATATTCCTTCTGAATTTGTTCTAACAAAATTAAAACTACTATTTATAATAGCATCTGCTGAATATAAATTGTTTGTATTGGTACTGGATGTTGCATCATGGCCTGTAGTGGCATCAATCACATTAGTAGTAGCCAAATTATCATCGAACCGATAAAAAGCTTCTAAATTTGCGTTTAAACTTTCTGTCCATTCGGCGTGTCTTGTTATTTCTTTTCCAACAATCGTCCAAATTCCATCTATATGATCTCCTATATTCACATCTGTAGCAATACCTATCTTAGCAATTCCCTTGGGAATATCAGAATTATTTAATCTAATCCATCCTTCACTTTCTTCTATATAGGTTCCAGTAATTTCGCTAATGCAATTCTTGGAAACCGATTGATTCGATTCGTCAGTTACATTAACACAATTTCTGGTATAATTATTTTTTTCTTCATATATCGTTCCCCATATTACAAAATGATAATCCTTTTCTATAACTTCCCCATCGGTCATATTAATAAATTCGACTTCTCCTAATCCATCCTGATATAGCTCTTCAAAATTAAATTCATAAAACATCGTTACCACATCTTTTCCAGAAGCAACAGGTAAAATCTCATTAACTGATTTATGTGATTTTAATTCTGCGGTTCCTATTTGCTCATTAAATCCAAGCCATTCTCCGATACCGAAGAAGTATCCATTTTCAAAGTCTACGTTCATATCTTTATCTCTATATTTTATTCCATTGTCAAATCCAAATGCAGCAGAAGCAAAACTAATCATAAACATTCCTAAGAGTAAAAATATCATTAACTTTTTCATCTTGCAACTTTCCTCCAATTAGCAACTAACCACACAAATGCAGCAATAATAAAACTTCCTATGAAATAGACCATAGATATTCCTGTAACAAAACATGTAGGTCTTCTAGTTAATTTTTCAGTAGAAGTATCATCATCATAATCTGTTTGATTAAATCCTGGAGTCCCTGGACAATTTAGGGAAGTAGTATCTCTAACATCATCTAATGTTTCCTTAAATGAATCAATTGTTGCAAATGCTGCGATTATAAGAACAAACAATACAGTTAGTAAGGCAAATCCAAATACTGCTTTTCCCATTATTTTACTCTCCTGCCCCCCTTGGCCTTTCTAACTCTCCTAATCAAATCTCTGTCCTTAGCTCTCCTAAATTTTAATTCTGGTTTTTTAATATTCTCTCTAGCCTTTTTTACTTGATCTTTCAATGTAGCATATTGAACTCCACGTTTTGGTATTGATGGCACTCTTCTATTTGGAGTAGCAAAATCTACAAAACCTTCATCTATCCCAGTTGTTTTTATTTTCCAAACTTTTATTCCAGGAGAACCAGTACCCTTCTTAGTTTTAAATGCATCAAAACCAAATTTCCTATCTAACTTTCTTTCTAACTGTCGAGATCTTAATTCTGGATTTTTAACAAAAACATCCCAGTCTAAAGTCTTTCTATGCAAATCTCTTGGGAGTTGTGCATTAGTTGCCCTAGTCCCATGTACAACACCTATTTTATTTTTAGCTAAGAATCCTCTTACAACTCTGTTTACTACTTTTCTATTCCTCTTGAATAACTTTCTTTTTTGTGCTTCGTTAAATACCATGCTCATAAGTAAATGGCAATTTACTTTTTCTTTATTGTTTTAGGTTGTTTTGCCAGTACTTTTTTAAGATCTTTCTCATAAGTTGAGGGCATGTTACCCTCAAAAGAGATCTCTCTAAGCTTTGGTTTTGGTATCTTATCAAATTCTATTTCTTTTGCCATTTATTTTTTCCTCCTTTTTAATTTAATTAAGTTTGAAGATTTAAAGTTAGATTTATTTTTAAATGCTTTAACAGGTTTATTCATCTTTATTTTTTTCACAAGATTGTTCTTTTTTAATTTAATTGGGTTAGAAGTTTTCTTAGCCTTTTGAATCTGCTTAACTTCTTTCCTACTATCAAGTCTTAGATTCCTTATCTCAACTAATCTAAATGGATCTTTCTTACCGAGTCTAAAACCTTTTGTTACTTTTGGTTTAACTTTGACTCCCCTATTCTTATCAAAGATAAAACCAGAAGCCCTCAATGTATTTGCGAGTTGTTTTTTTAATTGTACTCTTGCTTTTCTTTTAGTTTTAAAAGATTTGAAGAAGACATCCTTACCTTTCTTTTTCACAAACACTTGGAACTTTTTAGGTTTAGGGGGGATAAATTTCAATCTTCTTACTGCCTTTTTCTTTTCTTTTGGAAAGATAAAAGGCTTAGGAATTTTAGGTTTTCTAACAATCCTTCTCACTCGTTGTTTTATTTTTAATCTGTTCACCTGTTTTGTAAGACTCTTTTGTAATGTTTGAGTAACTGATAATTGGCGTGTTAAACTATCTTGGGCAACCCTTGTTTGTTGTAACTGTCTTGTTAATTGGTCTGTTCTCTGTGCACTTTTAGTCAATGATAATTGGCGTGTTAAACTATCCTGTCTTTGTTTATTCTGTTGAAGTTGTCTGTTTAACTGATTAACTCTTTGGTTATTTTGTAATGCTTGATTTGATTTATTTATCAATAATTGTCTCTGTAAAACATCCATATTTTGTCTTAAATTAGTTAACTGGAATCTACTTAATCCTGTCTGTCTTAATTGATCTGTTATGGTCTTGGTCTCTTGCAACAATCTATTACCTACTGCTTCAGTCTTTTCAAATTGTCCAGTCCCAGCAAATTCAGAAGGAGCACCAAAAGCCCTACCAACTTGTCCCGCCTGAGTTTCTGCTAATCTTTGTCCTAATGGTTTCTGTGCCTGTTCTATTCTTGCTTGATTTTTAGCCTGGTTTACTTCAACTCTGGTCGCACTAACGCTAGTTGGAATAATCAATGTTTTTATCTTCGTTGGACTAGCCTTAGTTATAAACTTCGCCTGTAGTGCTATTACGGCTTCATTCGCCTGTCCAATATCAATCTTTCCAGATTCAGTAATTACTGGAACTCCACTTTTAGCCTCTAATATTAGGGCGTCTACTATTAATCTCTCTTGTTGTTTTGTAAATTCTGTTTTTGTACTTTGATCTATTATTTTTAATTGTCTATCCCTCCAAGCCTTAACATCCTTAGATGATGCTTTCTCTAATGCATCTTGTAGAGATTTTTTATCTATACTTGCTTTTTTCTTGGCTTTCTTTACTTGAACCTGTTTTTGTTTAACTTTTCCCCTCCCAACTCTAGCCCTCTTACTCTCTGCTAAACTTACTCTAGAGTTTTCAAAAACTGAATTAAGTCTCTGTAATTTATCAACTATTCTAAAATTTATTTTACCTAGCTTTACTCCTGCAATAAAAGGTAAAACCTCTGTTGTTAAAGTCCTACCTAAAACTTCTCCCTTAGCACCTGCTCCCTCTGCAACTGCTATCTCAAAACCTTTTGATCCAAAAAATATGAGAGGTAATCCTTTAGATACTGCACCCGTTACAATTCCTCCCCCAGGGAGTTTGGAAACTTGTGTTAAAAGAGGTATACCTAATTTAGAAAAACCAAATCCTGTAGCAAAAGTTATGGCTGTAGTTACAGGTTCTTCTTTAACTCCGGTGAAAGCACCTATACCACTCCTTCTTTCAAATTCCGCCACAGGGCCAGTTTGTCCAAAAAGTTCTGCCTTTTCTTCTGGGGAAAAAGGTTCTAAAAATCTTGCTATACTTCCTATAACGTCCTCCCTCCCCTTTAGTCGTTCAATTATTATTGCTATTTTAGATTGGTTTGCTGTGGAAGGATCTGTTAGATCTACACCAGAGATATCTTGAAAGAATTGAAAAACTGGTTTTGTTGTAACCTCTGCAACCCTTTGATTTAACGATTCTAGTGTACTTAATTGTTGGGGGGTTATAGAAACTTCTTTTTCTTCTTTTGGAATTGTAAGCGATACTTCTCTTTCTTTCTTTAATTCCTCCTCAAATCTGACACCGGTTCTCTTAAATTGTTCTATTGAAGCCCTAGTTGCTGTTCGCAGTTCTGGGATGGAAGTTCCTCTTTTCTTTAGTTCTCTTTGTATTTGAAGTCTACTAAATCCCTTCCCTCTTTCTGTTGCAATCCTTCTAATATCTTCTCTTGCTCTAAGAGATGCTTCCAATTTTGCAGATCTTTCAGCAGCAAGTCTTTTTTGTTCTATTCTCTTTAACCCAGCCTGACGAGTTTCTTCTATTAATGCTTCTTCTTCTGGTGTTGTTGGTCTACCTGAAGGTCTACCTCCTCCAACTATTGTAGTTGGACCTCTATCCTCTCTAGCCCTAGATATCGCAGCATCTGCTTTAATTTTTTCCTCGGTTGTAGCCCTCAATGCCTCCTTTGTTTCAGGGGATATTCCTCCTCCAAAAATTGGGGGGGGTACTCCTCCTGGACGAGTAAATCCAAATCTATCCTCTGCCATTTATTTTTCCCTCCTTTTCCTCAAGATTTCTTTCCGACAGATCATAATTTAAACCTCCCTTTAGCCCTAAGCTTTTTGATTTTTTCCTTGATAGGTTTACGAACTAGTCTACGAAATGCTATACTCTGTTCACCCTGACTAATAATCCTCAAGTCATTTACGATTCTCCGAGGTGCAGAACGGCTAAGTATTGCTCTTAGTTCTCCAATATTTAACCTTCTAACCTTGGGGATCTTAACCTTTGGTTGTTTAACTGGGGGCATCATAACTCTAGGTTCTGGGATTTTAACAACCTCTATTTTATTTTGTACCATTTATTTTTTCCTCCTTTTCAATATTTTTAATTCAACAAATAAATCCTCTCCAAATTTTAACTCAGGATCCATTTTTTTAAGTTCTCTTTTAGGGAGAGTTACACTAAGCTGTTTAGTCCTTTTATTAATAGAAGCCTTCCTAATAACTTTAACTACCATTACAATTACTAGTAGTATTTTATTTATAAACTCTTTGAAGTATGGAGCCTTGCACAAATAATTAATCTAATTTCTTTTTATTAGCAAATGGAGATATAAGATTCCCCCTCTCGTCACGATTAAGTTTTATTGGTGGGGAGATAACATTTTTACTTAAATGATTCATCTCTTCTAATATCTGTGCTTTAACAACTTCCCGATGTTCTTCTATTTCCCTAGAGACTATATTAAAATTATCCATTATCAGATCGATCATATCAAAACCTTTATTCTTTTCAGAAGTAATTGCTTTTATAGAATAGATTGGTCTCTCAGCATATCCATCATTAAAGGAAAGATGTGCCCTTAGCCTCGAGCTTCTATATGACTTAGGAGATTTCATCTATATCCCATAAGAACAGCAATTGCTACAATGACTATTATTCCAATGACAATTACATTCTTCATATTTAGTTTAGTCATACCCATCTTTTCTCCAGATCTAACACGTTCAGAATGTCTAATGCCATTCATACAATGATCCTGAAGTATTGCAATCTTTTCTTGAGGTGTTTTATCATACCACGCCTTTGTCCCTAGAGGAGTTATACTCCACTCAGGAATAATTGCTAAAGGATGTCTATCCTTGCTCATTGTATATATACAATCTCTTCTTTCATGATATGTTTTACCTCCAATATTAAAAAACCCTCGAATGGATTCAACTTCCATTGGTTCAGCCCTTCCATTCTCTCTAAGATATAAAACGGCTACCGTATTTCTCTTTTCAAGTTTTTTATTATTCCAAACCTTATTCCAAAAACCAGGCTTATTTTTAGATTTCTTTTTCTTGTCCTCTTTTATGTCTTCTAATTTTTCTTTCATTCAGGTTTTTTACCACCTTTCAGATTATCTAAATTTCTTTTACGAGTTCTTGTCATGTCTACTTTCTTTGTCACATTCATATTCTGAATGAATCCTTGATTAGACATTCCACTATCCGAAATGTTTTTTATCTTTGCTCTAAAATATTCAGCTATTTTATTTTCAACACCATATTTTTTACATAATCCATCAAGATAATGTTTACATACATCTTCTATATCTTGTAGAAATCTCATATTAAATAATGGAATTCCTAATTCTGATGTAGATAAAAACGTGACCTTCTCTGGATTCTCTTGATCTAATGAGTTTGCTAAGAATGTATGTTGATTGTAAGGCATTTCTTGTTCAGGACCCATCCCATCTTGAAACTCTTGTTGATTCAACATCTGCTCATCTTGTTGATCCTGGGACTCATCTAATTGCATATTCTCCATTTCGTCTAACATCATTTGTTGTATTCTTTCTTTTTTATTCATTTTACATCATAGTCCTCTTTTCATTATATACTTGTTCAATTTTGTCTGGTTTGTCTGGAACAAAAGGAATCTTCTCCATTAGGTTAAGAGAGAATCCTTTTGTTATTTCCCTTATCTTAGGATTTTTTTGAGCTAACCTACTATAGATTACCCCACCTAAAGCACCCAATATTCCCAATACTAATAATCCATCAAGCAGTGGCATCGTGTTGTATCTTCCTCCATCCAGTACTCTGAAAATCTTTTGTAATGTCTTTTGCCATTTCTTCTTCAGTATTTAATAATGCTATCTCTTTCATAACTTTTAAACCATCTTTACCTAGTTTCTTAGTTATTTTCTTCTTCTGACTATTGTTATCTAGCTTATCTAAATCCATAGTAATTGGAGTAAAGCCAGTCTCTTTAGCCATCATAGAGATTACTCTACCTTTTATCACTACTTTTCTTAAAGCACTCCCACATACAAATGATAATTTAATCATTGATATCCTCGCTTCTTCTTGTGGAGATTTATCGACTTACCGGATAATGCTAAACCAACTCCAACAGGAACACATAATGAAAATAATATTTTCCATTTCATCGTTGGAGCCATAAAAAACATTAGAATAACTAAAGGGATTGTAAGTATGATAAACTTGATCCAAGGATAACCTTCGTCATACATTATTGTTTACCTCCTTTTTTAATCATCATCTTCTGGTTGAGAATCGAAATTATCCTCTTGTTTATTTCTAGAGAATGAGTCTTCGATTAAGAAATAGAAACCTAAACCGATTAATATGAATCCTACTGCCTGGCCTAGCAATGTTGTATAGTTGATAAATGAATAACCTGGATAAAGAGTTATAACACCCATTATCATCATGAGTATTGCACCCATGTGTTTAAACATCCTTAGCTTTTCTTGCACTAATCCTGTGACCACTAATGCGAAGGCCATTATAATTATAAAGAATTGTTGTGGGAACTGTTGGAAGGGCTTTCCCTCGCCCGTAATTGAAATTGTAAAAGTGTCTGGTCCTGCATTAGTTGCATTACTACAACTCTCTATCCCTTGAACAAATCCTAAGCGATTATTTGATGCTTTTGGAACAGTGATATTTCTATAAGAACCTTGATTAGTCATAACTTGATTGTCAATCATTAAACTACCATCATCTTTTATGAGAGTTATATTACAGGTAAAACTAGCATCACAAAAGAATCCACTATCGAAACATGCTCTCTTCAAATCAAATTCGGTATTATATTGAAAAGAAGGAATCTGTTCATCTAGTGTCTGCTGTGCTGTTACAGTGGACACTAGAAAAACTAATATAAATAAAAAAATAAATTTATTCTTCATAGTTTGTTAGATGCAGGTTTAAATCAAACCTACGTCTTGCAAACCTCCGACAGCAATATTTACACCAGCAATCATAATCCCCAAAGCGAAGAAAAGAGTTACTAGTCCAAGGATAGTACCCGCGGAACCAGTAACATTACCACCTTGAGCAGCAACTACTTGGTCAGCTACAGAAGGAATTAAATTCACACCGATAAGAATCGTGATAAAACCTTCCAATAATCTTCCTAAAGCCATTTTAACTTATTAATTTTCCTCCTCTAATAATTAGAACTCTTTTTTATTTATAAACTCTTTGAAACATTAACTACTAGTTGGTTAAGACAGTTACTAGTAGTTTCTGGTCTTAATTCTAGTAAAATAAAAAGGTTTTTAAATATAAAAATACACATATTGATATTATGAAAGACCCAAAGATAAAAAACTATAAAAAACAAATTAAGATTAGTATTTGGATAATTGTTATTTGGACAATCTTATCTTGCTTCGGATTTCCTCTTTGGATTCCCGTTGTAACAATCAATATCATATTAATCTTTTATCATCTAGTTAAAT
>SDBS01002567.1_pt1 | contig 18130 bp, 16 predicted proteins | sample 2277091 | NCBI WGS metagenome assembly SDBS01 (sample SAMN10404972, study PRJNA504765) | marine sediment metagenome | isolation source: marine sediment core GS10_PC15, 163 cmbsf | place: Arctic Ocean: Southern Knipovich Ridge | collected 2010 | reverse complement strand
CTGCGAGTTACTATCGTATCAATAAACATTGTGCCCAATACAGGTGTGCGGATTTTGATGAAATCGATCACCCGGCGGCCAGTTAAAGTCCCTGCCCAGTAATATAATCCCACCGACATCGATATCACTACTGTCAGGAAAATCGTCATGGCTTGGAAATTCCCCAACAATTTGCTGAAACCAACTAAAACTTGAGTAATTTTTGGCAGCGCAGCCCCCTTTGATTCATAAATCCTCATAAACCTTGGCAAAACAAAAAACATCAAAGTCCCTGTTGCCGCCACGGCCATTAACGCCATTATAAATGGATACGTGAGTGCACCTTTGATGCGTTTGCGTGTTTCGGATTCGAAGTTCAGATAGTCGCTGAGCACGCTAAGCATTTCGGCCATTCTGCCGGACGCTTCCGAGACCTTTACCATACTTATAAACATTGTGTTGAAAACCTTTGGGTAGCCAGCTAATGCTTTAGAAAAATTCTCACCGCTTTTGACCGTTCCGGCCACATCCATAATTATCATCTTAAACGTTCCATGCTCAGATTGCTCTACAATGGCATCAAGAGCATCGCTAAGTACCACTCCACTATCAAGCATTACCGACAACTGTGTTGTGAATAGTATAAGATCTTCCTGCTTGACCTTTGCTCTACACAGTTGCTGGCGCACCGGTTCTGTGGTTTCTATCCAGGTCCCGCCGTAATCCTTTTGTTTTTGGGAACTCGAACCTGTTTCAACGTTTTTAGTAAAGATTGCAGAACCGCATCTTCCTTGTTCCTGCTTATTGCCAGTTGGCGGTAACTCCTGGCCTTTCTTTGCAGAATCAAGCTCTTCTGTAGTTTTTGTTGCTGAAACAGCCATTTATTTTTACCCTGCACTGCGGATACAGTATTACGCACAGCCAAGTGCATTAAACTTCTGTTTGTGTAGTTCTCAATACTTCCTCGATAGATATAATTCCCACTTTGACCTTTTCGATTGCATCCAATTGTAAAGAAATCATTCTGCTTTCAAGCGCCTTTGCTCTTAATTTCTTTAAGCTCTGCTGATCATTAATCATTTCCAGAATTTCCTCATTCGGCACAAACAGCTCGTGAATAGCGATTCGACCGGCATAGCCGGTGTTCCGGCATTTTTTACAACCTACGCCGCGATAAAATTTCGGGATTTCTCCGATCGCCTTTTCAACGACCTTCTTTATACTCATGGGCGGCTCATACTCTGTTTTGCAATTCAGACATATCTTTCGCACAAGTCGCTGGGCCAAGACCGCAATAAGCGAAGCACTTACGAGATACGGAGCGACTCCCAAATCAAGCAAACGCGTTACCGCTCCAGGGGCGTCATTCGTGTGCAGAGTTGACAGAACCAGATGGCCCGTTAGTGCCGCCTGCACCGCGATATTGGCTGTGGCCTCGTCACGAATCTCACCAACCATTATAATATCAGGGTCCTGCCTTAATAAACTTCGCAGGGCTGTTGAAAATTCAAAACCTGCACCTTCGTTTACCTGGAACTGGTTTATCCCCTCAATATTGCACTCCACCGGGTCTTCCACAGTGCAGATATTAACCTCTTCGTTGTTTAACTCGGCAAGTGACGCATAAAGAGTGGTATTTTTGCCGGAACCGGTCGGACCTGTTACCAAAACTATACCGTTCGGAGATAGCATTACCTGTCTGAGCAACTGAAGATTTTCATATGTAAATCCAAGTGACTCAAGGTTGAAAAGAATCTTCTGCGGGTCGATAATTCTGATAACCACTTTTTCGCCAAAGTTGCCCGGCATAACTGATACCCGCAAATCGATAGGCCTGCCTTCTACCAAGACATGGATACCACCATCCTGCGGCAGACGCCTCTGAGCGATGTCCAGTTCTGCCATAATTTTGATACGCGAAACAATCGCAGAATGCATCTGATGAGGTGGACACATCTTTTCGTATAACCTGCCATCGACTCTGTACCGAACCCGTAGTTTCTTATCATCCGGCTCTATATGAATGTCACTGGCATTTTCCCGCACGGCATTATAAAGCAGATAATTGACCAGCTTTACGACAGGCGATTGGCCGGCTACCTCCTCAAGGTCGCTTATATCCTGCGTAATGTTTTCTATCAGCGTAAAGTCTTCCAGCCCCTCGTCATCGATAATGTCATCAATGACAAAGACATTGGCGGCCGGTAAATATGTCTGTAGAGTGGCCTTGATGTCCTTACCTGTCGAGCATACTATCTGGACTTTACAGCCGCTTATCCGCGCTATTTCATCTATCAAAAATACATTTGTCGGCTCGCTGACGGCCACCGTGAGCACATCATGAACCTTAAACAGCGGCAGGACGATATATTCTTCGAGAAATTTTCTCGGTAAAATCTCAATCGCCTTTGTGTCGCATATCTTCGGACCCACTTGCGCGTAAGGCACACCATATGCCTCTGCCAGTGCCGCGGCTATCTGATTCTCCGTGCAATAACCCATCTCCACCAGAAGCTCACCAAGCAGCTTGCGATGGCCTTTTTCTTTCTGTTCAGCCAGGGCCTTTTCAATCTGCTCAGCAGTTATAACACCACGTGCAAGCAGCAGTTGTCCAAGCTGCATCTTATTTTTCACAGCTATTTGACTCATAGCTTTTCCTAATGCTCTCAAGCACCATTAACACAGGCGAGAAAGGATGTGTTCATTATGCAAAACTCTTTACCGCCTCTGCAAGTTCCGTGTAGTGGTCAAACTCTTTTTCAAGTCGAGTGATTTCCAGGATTCTCATGCAGTTTTCATCAAGCCCCGCTAATCTAAGCTCACGTTTGTTCTGGTTGCAGTAGTCTCTCGCCCATAACAACTGTTCCAGTCCTTCACCATCAATAAATCCCACGCCGCACATATCAAGCACTACACCAGCCTTACGTTTTGCGATTATGTCAGTGATTGTACTTTGGAACAATTCGGCAAAGTCGCTGTCCAGCTCGCCCTGCAGCTCAACAACAGTAACATCGTTATAATCCTGTATTTTGACTTTCATCTGATTAGCGTCCCCACAGCAGCGGCGCCATATTCTACATAATCACTGCTCCCGTAAATTTCGATGAAACCATTCTGTATAATGTCCCAAAGCTGCCTAACGTCACTGTCGAGAAATACTCTGCCGACTTTCTCGTCAAACTGTTTACCCAATTCTTTTTCTATCTCTGCGAGTGCCTGTTCCAAAGTCATCGCATCTCTATAAGTTCGCTTTGATGTCATTGCGTCAAAACTATCTGCCAATCCGACAATTTTACCCGTCAGTGGTATCTGGTCACCCATTAAACCATTAGGATATCCTTTGCCGTCAGCTCGCTCGTGGTGAGACAATACGCCCGGCATAATATCACGCATCTGTTTTATTTCTTGTAAAATACCTGCGCCTATTGATGGATGCTGTTTAATACGGTTAAATTCCTGCTCAGTCAGCTTTCCCTTCTTGCGTAATACCGTTTCCTCTATCCCTATTTTTCCTATATCGTGCAGTAATCCAGCCAAATAAACCATATGTATTTGTTCTTCGTCCAATTGCTCTTGCTCGGAGAGCCTTTCAGCAACCCACCGAGAAACATACGCAACCCTCTCGGAATGACCGTGTGTGTACTTGTCTTTGGCGTCAATACTACTTGTCAGTGCTTTCATCGAGCCAATGAATAATTCTTTGAGGTCCTTAAAGAGCCTGCCGTTCTCGATAAACACGGCACATCCACCGGCCACTGAATTAAATAGTTTTACATCGGTGCTGTCGAAATCCTGTTTGCCGATTCTGTTTATTGCAACCATCAGCCCCATTATGCAGTTACTACTCTCAGTTTTCCCTGTAAAGCCTGATTCTGTTTTCTCCTTGCCGCATAAAGGGACCGCAATAATATTTTTAATGTTGCTTGGCCAATTATATTTGAAATCCGAATCCACTTCGCTGTCCAGCAGCGCTTCTTTACCGCTGTTTATCTCCTCTGTCAATCCGCTATGTAAAATAGCCGCCGTTTCTTCATCTATATCTATCAGCCCTGAGCCGGCGGTTACAACCAACCGCTGCTTGTCATCTATAGTCTTTTCCAGCAATATCGCAATGCCTTCGACAGAAACAATTTCGGTTAAGCTGTCACAAGCTATCTGTAGAAAGTTGGCGTCCGATTCGGTAACCGTCATATTTGTGCTGAGCTTGTGAAGCAGTACCAGTTCCTCATACGTCTGTGCCAACTCAGTGCCGACCATTTCAATCTGTTTTTCTGCTTTTGTCTCAGCTTGAAAAATCTCAACCAAAAACCCAAGCATTTCCGCTAAATAGTCGCTGTCGGTCTGGACCGGATTTGCGCTGCTTACATTGAATGACGGGACAGAAGCCGGGTACGACGATTTATCACCCAAGTTAATCAAGGCTGTTCCTATAACTTCTCCAGCTTTGTTACTGACACGAGCAGATTTAAGAACAACAGCCAAAACCAAATTTTCATCACCCAATCTCCATACCGGGGCGCCGACATCGTCAGAACAGCTTTTCTCGCTGTCTTGGTCTAAAACCTGTTGGCTAAGCTTTATTAACTGTTCCCGACTGCTTTTAAACCCATCGCCCTGGCACAGTAAGACAAGTTCGTCCTCGGTGTTGCAAAACGCAAAATTGGCACCGAACTTATTTATCTTAGCCCCAAAGCTCTCAAGCTGATGCTGTTGTGACAGGCTTAAAGTTTTCCTTACGGTATCCAACATAGTTTCCTACCGATCATTTACTATCAATTATTATTACTTTTCCTTAATCATCAATTGCTTACCATTACTTGCTTCTGATACAGAACATCTTCGATGTTCCCCAACAACTCCTTAGGGCTGAATGGCTTGCTCAGACAACTCGATATTTGCAAATCTTCCTGCTGTTCTTTCGGAATAGCAAAGCTTCTGGCAGTCAACATAATCACAGGTATATCTTTCGTTTCCTGGCGCTGCCGAAGCTTCTCCACAAGCTCCAGGCCTGTCATAATCGGCATTTGGAAATCCGTAACAATGATGTCCGGTTTCTCCTTGCAGGCCAGCTCAAAGGCCTCGGCACCGTTATCCGCCGATATGACCTCATAACCATTGTTACGAAGTTTTATCGCCACCACATGAACGATGTGTATCTCGTCATCCACAACCAAAACTTTTTTGCCTGTCATGATTTTGCCTCCTCAAAAGATTAATGCCAAGCGTGCAGCGTTTAGCGCACGATTCTTTTTCTCTATCCACAATTTTTTTACACCTTTCCGGCGGCCTGCTTTGTCGCCAGAGGCAACTCAAAGCCAAAAGTGCTCCCTACACCGACCTGGCTCATAACGAATACTTTGCCGTTGTGAACCTTTTCAACTATTTGCTTAACAAGGCTAAGTCCCAGGCCTGTCCCTTTTGCCTGCTTTTCGTTGGCACCAACCCTGTAAAATTTATCAAAGACATGTTCGATTTCATCTTCAGGAATACCAACCCCAGTATCAGTTACACTAACCCGTGCCAGAGACGCACCTTCGTCAACTTCAGTTTCAATCTTTACTGAACCTCCGGATGGAGTGTATTTGACGGCGTTACTTAACAGGTTAACAATAACCTCCTGAATCATATCTTTGTCCACATACACCTGGTCGAATACGATCGGTTTTTGCCCGATGACCTCTACATTCTTGTCTTCAGCATAGCCTTTTATCATTTGCAACTGTTCTTCTATGAGCATCGTCAAGCTGGCCGGCTCTTTATTTACTTTTATTAGACCTGACTCTATTCGCGCACTATTCAGGATACTTTCAATCAGCCGATTCAGCCTTTGGGCCTGGCTTTGAATCACCGAATAAAACTCTTTTCTTGTTTGTTCATCGTCAGCTTCACCATCAGCTAACATTTCCGTATAGGCTGTGATAGAAGCAAGAGGCGTTTTGAGCTCGTGTGAAACATGGCTTACAAAATCACTTTTCATCTGCTGAATTTGCTTCTCGCGAGTAACATCGTGCAGCACCGCCACAACCCCGCAAACCTGCCGGTCCTGGTCGTAAACACACGAAACGATGCAATTGAAAATCTCTGGAGTTCCGTCTTTTATAAATTCGAGCTCTTTTCTCGTTGCCTGCCCCTTACTTTGTCTGCTGTGGCTTAGGAAATCTACAAATTCACTTTGGTCATGCCCTATCAGTTCGCTGACAGGTTTGTGCTGCGAGCTGTTAAAATCAAAATTGAAAAGTCGGCCGGCCGCCTCATTTGCCATCAACAGCCTATCGGACTCATCGATAACGATAACGGCATCGCGAATGCTGTATATAATCGCCTCAGTGTTGTTGCCCCGTCTTTGTGAAAGTTGAATCTGAACCTGCAAATCCTTAATTTGCTTTTCGTACTCGGCGATACGAGTAGTGCAGCCGGCAAAATGCTTACTAATCGCCTGGCACAATTCGTCTATCTTTGTCATTCTGAGTAGAGTGTAGGACCTCTTCCCATCACTGATATCGCCTGCTTTATCGTCCTCGAGCAGCGTGGCTATGGACGTGACCGCCCCGGCCAGTCTTTGCTGATGCCAGCCAAGACAAATCACGCCCAAAGCCCCAACAATGTAGCACGCCGAGGCAACGGGTATCCGCTGCTCATAACCGGCGTGGCGCCAACCCTCTTGGGTGCCAGAAGCCTGCCACTCGGCCAGGCCGCCTACGAACAAACTGCTTGCCACGATTACCGTGACTATCGCGTATAAGATTCTTCTGAGTCCCAAAACAAACCCTTTCAATTGACTATTTTCTATTGTCTATTTACTATTGTTACGAACCTAAGAATTCAGCTTCTTGCTTTTCAATAGTCAATATTCAATAATCAATAATCAATTATCTATCTTCTCTGCCACTTATCGGAGTCTTCGCGCTCAACATCACCAAGCATAATTCTTTCAATATTGTCCAGCTCATCCGGATTCGTCTCAGCAATAATTCTCTCTTTCAGCCGTATCGCCTCCAAATATGACGGACGAAGCTCAAGCACATAGTCCAGCTCCTTCATTGCAGCCTCACTATCACCTTCAACATAGTATCTGGCAGCCTTTGTGTAACGGTCCTCGACTAATCTCGCTTTGCCCGCCCATTGTAATTCATTCTTTGCGCCAAATCTCTTGCGGCGAACATCGTCTGCTCTTGCCTCTCCTTCAAGCTCGCTCGGGTCCTCAATAATATGAGTAGTGAGCAAAACAATCACTTCCTGACGTTGAGTCGAATCAGAAGTACTTCTGAAGAGCGCTCCTATAAACGGCAGATCGCCTAACAAAGGTATCTGTTTTCGACTTGTAACCACAACGTCTCTAAACAGACCGCCGATAACAATAGTCTGGCCGTCTTTGACTATTACGTTAGTGACCAGCTCTGTTGAGTACTCATCAGGAACGTTATTGGCTTTCATGGTACCGGAGCTGTCCTTGGAATGGATATCCATCCGGATGTACCCGTCGTTGCCTATATAGGGTCTAAAAGACAGTTTGGTACCCGTATCAAGGAACTTAACCTGCTGAGTCGTGGAAGTATCTATTTGTGTGGTCTGCGAAACGTAGCCAATTTTGTTACCGATATAGACCTGGCCGAGCTGCTTATTGACCGCCAGAATCTTGGGATTAGCAAGAATTGTCGTATCGGTTACGGTTTCCAATGCAGTGATAAATGCTGACACGTCACCGGTTGTAATTCCAATTCTCAGCCCGCTGCCTAAGGCAGCCGCGAAGCCGAAAGTCTCTATTGGCGACCCATTAGCAATTCCCTGGCCTAATTGACGGATAGGAGTGGTTCCTGCGGTCTGGGAACCCTCGATAAAACCACCTAAAACTTCATCTGCCACACCTCCTGTTGCATCGGTACCATCCAGAGCGACGCCCGCCATCATGTTCAGGTCAACACCCAGCTTCATTCCCTCGGTCAAGGTAGCGCTGAGAATAGTCGCCTCGATCAGGACCTGTTTCGGCCTGACATCAACCGAGCTTATAACCTCCTCAGCCTCTGCGATGTTTTCAGCATAGTCATACACCACTATGGTATCCTGCAGAGACATAGTGTCGCCACCACCGGACACCGAACTGATAGACTCACCAACAGGCACACCAGTCTCAGCTGCAGAGGTAACCCCAAATGTACACTTGTCGCTGAGAACCGGAGTGATAAGCTTCATTGCTTCGGCAGCACTGATGTAGTTAAGCGCGAAGACCGCGCGTTTCATTCGGCTCTCGTCTCCCCGGGGAAATACCTCGATTATGTTCCCCTTTTGCTCGTACTTGAAGTTCCCGCCTAAAATCGCGTCCATAGCTTCATCGAAGGTTACATTCGTAAGTCGCCTGAACGTCAACACACCGTCCACGTTTGGGGTAGGTACAATGTTTTTCTGACATAAACTACCTAACAATGCCAGAGCCTTGCGGACGCCAAAATCCTCCTCACAATTAAATACTGGAATCACTCCATCCTGGAGAATACTTGCCTGGCTTCGACTTGTCTGGATTTCTGCAGCACCCACATTTTTTGCCCACAGGTCGGCTTCAGCCGGCACCTGGTCAATGTCAGCGACTGCAATCGCAGCCATTAGAGCCAACACAATACACCATACAAACAACTTGTTTCTGATTTTGGTCTTGTCATTTGAATTCTTTTTGCGATACATGGTTCATCTCCTGTTTTTTTCTTGCGAATAGCGTTTAGAACATTACCTCAACTATTCACTGTCTCAATTTACCTGTGTCAGTTTCAAGGTTATTCGTGCTTCTCTACATTTCATTACTACTGTGTTTTCTTTGATTTCAACTACTTCACATTCATACTTGTCAATTCCGTCGCCGACGAGCAATTTGTCCCCCACTCTCAATACCTTATCATTGATAAAAGTTAGGGGATTCTCGCTCGACACTATTGCTTCCAACTTCAGCTTCTCTGCAATCTTTCTGATTACTTCTTGGTCACCATTTTTTGAAACAATATTGACTTCTTCAGCACCAACTGGTTTCCGTCCTTGACCATCACCAAAATCCTGCCAGCCGTCTGAAGCAAAATAGTCTCTGGTTATTACATCATTGCGTCCTGCAACTTGCGGTAATTGTATAAAGGATATTTTTAATTCCGGTTCCGACTGAGTTTCCACATCCATCTGCTCTGCCAACAAGCCTGCTTCAGCAGCCTGCGGTGCTGCCCTGGTCAACACCTTGATCCACATAAATGCCATCAGCGTAATCAAGCACAATGCTAACACCGTCTTTTTCTTCTGCACGGCAAAGTGATTAAAAAGCCTGTTAGCGACATTACCGATATTTCTCGCATTTTGTCTCATAATTTTCTTTTGTCCTTTTTATCCTTGACCGACTTGGGCGCTGTAATAAATGACCGCCTTTGCCTCCATATCCACTTCGCCGCTAAAATCGCTATCGTTAAAAAGTTTCACCTGCTCGATGCGAATCAACCTGTCCATTCCCTGCAGCTGTCGATAAAACTCGAATATCTGCGTTAATCTACCTTTGCACTTCATATTCACCGGTAAACAGTTTAACTTCTCGGCCTTTATTTCCTTGCGGGGCTCAATCACCTGCCCCCTCAGGTTATGTTCATTCATCAAACCAGCGATTCTGTGCAAAAATACACCAATGTCACTTCGCTCAGGTATATTTGCCTCATAGTTTTCAAGCTCTCGATGCAGCTCCAGCAATTGCTCTTCGAGCAGGGGTATTTGTTTGCTGTCCGCGGTGCCTTTGGCAATAGTCAGTGTCTGTGCAGCTTTTGTCTGCCTGGCTGCATTCATTCTCCTGCGTAAAGGCAGATGCCTAAACAGCACAAAGCCGCCTATTGTCACTCCGGCTACAACAAATATTATTAATTGTTGTCTTTCTCTAAACAACATCACTGCTTTTCCCTTTTATTGCTCGCGATAATTCGCCAGATAACAACTTATTTCAAATTCACTTACCTGTATATCTCCACCGGCTTCGCGAGGGCTGTTCACGTTCTTTGTACTCGAGCGAAGCGAAGGTTTGCTTGACGTACTTATCATGGTGGTTCTTGAAAAAGACGGCACAACCTGACAAAAATATGGCGAGTCCTCTAACCTACATATCAAATCCGCCACATTACTCGTATCTACCGCCACGCCGCCTATCACCACTCTAAATCGCACATCCCCAAGCGGCAGTTTCCGCTTCTCGTTAAACCTCGTCCGCACCGCTCTTACAATAGTACCCCGCGAAGACTGCTCAGCCTGCTGTTTGTACTCAATCTTCTCTGCATCAAACACTACTTTGTTAAGCACTATTCTTTCATTAATCAGAAAACTCATTTCCGCTAAAACACCTGCAACATTAATTTTGGAATCAATTTCTTCTATGGATTCCGTTTTTTTCCGTAACCCTTCCAATTCGCTTTTAAGCTCGGATAATTTAGCCGACTGACCTTCTGCTTCTGCTTGCTTTGTCGACATTTGAGCAAACTGTGCTCTAACTTTTGAAATTGAATAAGTATCAATATAATTCCACACCACCATCACCAAAAATACACCACCCAATGCGATGTATTGCGTACGATAGCTGACCTGACGCCGTTGGCCGCTCTTATACCATTCTGGAAGGAAATCAATTTCTTTCATGCTCGTATCTCGCCTGGCCTTCTCAATTCACACTCTTTGCTCCGTTGGCGCCCTTAAGACTAAGTCCCACAGCTATCGCCCACTCACAAAGCAAACCACGCCTGTCACTATCAAAATTCAAATTCTTCCTTTCGTTTGACATATAGAATCCCTTCAATGGCTGAGCCACCTCAATCTCAACCGCCAATTGCCGCTTTAAAACATCAAGCAAAATATTTTCGTATGCCCCTCCTCCGGTAAGAACCGCTCGCTCCACACGCTTACCTCTGAATGTTACCGTATAATATCTAAGACAAAGTGATATCTCTTTTGTCAGTTCTTCGGCAACCGCACTTACCGCATCAATTATCGACTGTCGCGTTGATGCATCTAATTTCTGCTCGTTGCCGGTGGGCGCCTGTTCCATTGAGCCATGTTTCGGCTTCGAGGTATCTTTTTCCATCTGAAGTGCCTGTCGCAGCGTCTTAGTTTCGCTAATGTCGATACCTAATTTCGCTGCGATCTCCTCATTGAAATTTTCTCCGCCGATCGGTATCTGCTTGACGAAGCTGATTTCTCCTCCACGGCCAAACACGACAGTTGTAAACTGGTTTCCTACATCAACAAAAACAACCGTGCGTTCTCTATCCTCCTGCCGTCTTAGTGACCTTTCAAAGCTTCTGAACAATGCGCACGGAATCGTATCTATTGACACAGGTCTAAGTCCGGCTTGCTCAAGCATCTCAATATGGCTCTTTATTGTTTCATTATCAGCCGCAAACAAAATCAACTCGTTTTTAATCTCGTCGCCCTGGTGAACATTGCCGGCAACTACATACTTCATTTCATCTTTATCCGGGTCAAATCCGAAGCGCTGGGCAACTTCATTTCTCAGGGCCTGCTCGATTTCATCGCCCTGTGCCTCAGCCAATCGCAGAGACGTGATTTTCAGTCCGTCATTAGGCAAACACGAGATAACATTTTTCCCGTGAAAGTTACCCTCGATAAGCATTTGTTTTATAGCTGAAATAACAAACCTGCTTCTTTCCTGTCCATCACCGTTTATGCTGGGATCAATGCGAGCTTTCCGGGCTGCAATAACACTCAACTGTTCTCCGTTTATTATCAGTTGAATCATCTTGATAGAGTTATGACCTATGTCCAACCCTATTGGCTGCAGACCTCGAGTTTTCAAACTCCAGTTTATCATTTATACATTTCCCTCCTCAGTTTGCTTTGTATTATTCCCTCGCAACGTTGTGGAACTACGACTTATACTCGCACAAGAGTAAACATGCCTCCGCAAAAACAGGGGCGGCAATCCTGCTCACTCTTGTGTTCATATTCACTGAATCGAGACAAACCCTGTAACAGCCTCTACTGTAACTGTTGCGGTCGTCCCGCCTGCCTGCAGGCTGATAACGCCACTGTTCAAAGGACTGTTGCTGCCGTTATAGGGACTCCCGAGATAATCAAATTTAACCACGCTGGTCCCATCAAAATCAGCATCAACAATATCGACTTTATCCAGTCTGCTTTCATTTTTAAAATCTATAACGTAGTCAAATCCCTTCTTCACAGGATGCGGTATTACAGTGCCGTTCTGATCCTCTATCCAGTAACTCTCTGTATTCTTATCAAACACCACTGAAAAATTTTGTCCTCTGCTGATTGACATACTCTTGGCGTATTCCAGGTCCGCCGTGAGCATATTTGCCGCAGAGCGAATTTGAACGCTGGTTGCTGAACTCATCATCGGTATCGCCGTCAAGGCCGCTATTGCGATTATCGCAATCACAATTAGAAGCTCTACCAAAGTGAAACCACCGCTTATGCTTCGCAAATCGTATCCGGTATTCCTCCTGAAATACGAATAACGCAGCCTTGCTTGTGGATATGCTAAATTTAGCATTTCAGCAGCCCTCTTCTTTATATTGCAGTACATTATCATCACTTTCCTCTGTTCTTTTTTCGTCCTATTAAAGACCTATCTTTACTGACCGATCAACCGGCCCAAACGAGTTGTTGCCTCTGTCATATTATCTGACCTCTCCAGGCCAGTAGAGCTGACAGGGTTATCCCTCCGCTTTGGAGCGTTCACACGCAAATAAACCGATATAAATGTCATCTCTCATATCTTCTACAGTTAAGGCCAACAGAATTGGCACAATCGTCAAAACAATACGATAGGAATTATCGAAATATTCCGACCTTTTATAGGGCTGCGATAAGCAGTTGGTATTATTAACATATTTTGGATTTTTCTTTTCATAGCATATAAAGGCCGATAAGCATTAGCCGTCAGTCGTTATCAGTCCGCCTTAAACCGCCGGATTTCCAACCGGCTTACTGCACGCCATAAGGCAATCTTAGCGCTATTCACTTGTCTTTATTTTCTCTCGATACTTCTAAAGAATGCTCCGGCCGCAGGACACCAGTTTTCCGGATCGACACCAGGTATTTTGATAGCCGCTATTGAAGGAGCCGTTGTTATATTGATGACACCGCTGCCGCTTATTCCACTGTTGCCGACCATAAACAACGCCCCCAATATTTTAATTTCGGCCCCGTTTGCAACTGAAATACCTCCCGCTACTTGAGCAAGTCCTTCTATCTCAAGTTTACTGGATACATCTATTTGAATATCGCCGCTGACTAACAGTGCCGGAGAATTCTTAATAGCCTTGACACTAACCAGGCTGCCTCCATTGATTGTCAGATTACCATCTACAACAAGCGCCCCGTTTATTACCGTGCTTCCGCTCATCTCAACATCGCCGTTGGGATCGGGAACAGGGTTAGGGGTAAAATCGCTTATATTAAGCCCGGGGCTGGTAACACCAACTGCTTGGATAGTGTTGTATCGTTGGCCTGTTTTACTTCCGGATCCTGAAAGACTATCAGCGAACACATCACCATCAATAATGCCGTTATTTGTCAGATCGCCGTTACAATAGACATCGCCGTTGATTGTAATTTGCGCCGAAACTACCGTATTCGAGCCCACCCAATATGCTATGCACGGGTCAAGCCGTAGTTCCGCTCTTATACTGCTGCGGCCAATCTTTTCGCCGCTACTTAGCCGATATGAATTACAGTCTATAATATAATTGCAGCGATTTGTTGGAACCGAATCATCGCGAACTACTTCAATGTCATAATAATCATCACTACCTGCGACCAACTGCTGAGCTGCGGCTCCCGTCCAATACTCTGAACTAAGTTCCTGTGGATTAAGGATAAGCCCTCTGGCGTGCTCCAAACCCGATTCAGCCAAATAATCCATCTGTGTCCGAAGTAACATATTCTGACCACAGGCAAATTCCATCTCGCTTTGCGATAAAAAGCCTAACGATACAATCGTTATTACCATAACGATAAACAGCACCACAAGCAGTGCCGCCCCTTGTCTGCTGGTCTTATACTTTTTGGCACTCATACTAATCATCATCACTCACAATATTATTGCCGCTGCTGTCGAGCAGGTTTCCTGCCCAGCCGCGAAGTGCAGTGCTTATCTGATACTGACGAACAATATCATTTTCCAAAACATCAAATGCAATACTCACAAATCTGCTGTTCGGTGGTACTACATCAAAGCTGAACTCCACATTACTGCATTGCGGTACTAACGGCACGTACGTAACGCTGTAATCACCGGTTGAGAGCGTTCCAATGTCGCTCAAGTTTACCAGCGAAGTATCGGACGAAGGAAATACACATAGCCTTAGATAATCCCAGCTTGGCCCTCTCTCGATATAAACCAATTCATTGATATTGATTTGCCCATTACCATTATCATCAGCCCGCCAGATAGCTAAATTACCATTTGGCTCACCGCATATCAGTTTACAGTGCCGAATCAGCTCCGAAATCCTGAGCGTCGCAGAACGCACCTGTGCCTGCTTTTGGCTTGAGTCATCCGTTGCGTCATTTGCCGTCCCTACAGCAAAGGCTAACGTAACCACCGCTGCTAAAAGTATACCAGTAACAACCAGGGCAACCAGCAGCTCAACTAATGTAAGACCTTTCTTGTATCTCATTATTCACCAACAAGTCGATTTATAGCTGCAATTTTTTTGCCGTTGTAATACACTCTTACCGTAACGAGAATAAATTTCGATGTTCCTGAGCCGCTTTCCTGCGGGACATAAACATAATCACAGCTTGAGTCCCTGCTGAACCTTACGTAATATGAGTCGGTAAATACTGCGCCACCTGCATCTTTTACCAGACCTTCCGCCTCGGAGTAACCATCATAGTCGGCTACTATCTGATCGAACGGTGTATTAACAATCTTTTCCATCAAGTTGCTTGCCAGCTTTGCGCCTAAAGTTATGCGCATACCTTCAGCCCGCACTGCCGCTCCACTTGTAAATGGAAGCAGCATACCAGTTGCGGCGATACCTAACACGACCATGGCCATCATTGCCTCAGCAAGAGTAAAGCCTCGCCGCGCTGCGTCGTAATGTCTTGTCCGGCTAAAAGTCATAATATGGTTTCCCGTTCTACTACAAGAATCTCGATAAGTGTGAAAGCTCTTGCTTTATTCATAACTTCTCGTCACCTGCCCTTTCTGTTCACTTACTGCTTTGCCTTCATTAAAAAGGCTGACCAGCTATTGGTAATTACCTCAGCATGGCCAGCCTGTTCATTCATTCTGTAATTTTCAAAAACCTACGTTGGAGCCTGCCGCATAAGTATTCGCGGCATAGCCAGCCCATTCAATTGTTAAAGAGCTGCATGTGCAGCAGTGTCAGCGTGGAATTGGCCGGTTGTAGTATCAAAGTGCCAACCATGTGTATCCGCACCTGGGACGGGAGCAACATCGCGAATCGTGTCCAGGTCGTTGAACTGATTCGTCGGAATCTTCTGGATATATGGGCCGTAATCGGTACCGACCGCCCCTAAAACATCGGTTTGGCCTGTCAAAGCCAGTATAATGGAAGCCCCACCTGCACCGGGCAAGTCATCATTATGCTGAATCTTATACAACTCAATCTGTGAACGCATCGTTTGAAGATCAGTGCACAGACTTGAAGTCTTGGCTTCGGTACTGGCTTCTGTAAACTGAGGAATCACAATAGCTGCCAGAATACCCAGAATGACCACGACAATCAGAATTTCCACTAATGTAAAACCGCCTTTAGCTTTCATTTTTTCCCCTTTTCATCAAAAAAGTTCTATTTACTGTCTGATAAATCACACAACATCCGGCATAATACTTTTCCTCGCAATCAGCGTATCAAACCAATCGATACATTGCTTTACCGCACCTTTAATCTTCTGTCTGTTGTCAATCCTCCCAATATAAAAAACCACGAAAACGCCTGAAAAATACTTCTAAGGATCTAAGTAACTATCCACACAAAATATAAGAAATAAATCCCCTGCTGCCAAATTTGAAGCCATGAGAATAAAAGTAAAAGTGCCTAAAGTGAACTAAAGTGAGCTAAAGTGCCTAAAGTGAACTAAAGTTAAAAGAAACGAATAATGAATATCCAACAAGGAATATCGAATGTCGAACTAATCTATTTTCCTTCATCATTCCTTGTTCGATATTGGATATTCTTTGTTGTAACTTTAGGCACTTTTCGTTTCGACGTGTATTTTTCTTTGGCTTTCGCCTGCGTGTTCAAGCTCTATTCGAATGTAGTCTATAGCTTGCAGAGCAGATTCGATTTTATCGGCCCACTCAATCAAAACCACCGACCTCGGATAACAAAAATCGTCAAAGCCTAACATCTCAAACTCGGAAACAGAATTCAACCGATAGGCATCGATATGGTAAATATCCAGTCGTCCTGCATACTCATTAACTATAACGAATGTAGGACTATTAACATTTCTGCTGTCTTTGGCCCCGGCACCGGCTGCAATGCCCTTAATCAGATGTGTCTTGCCGCTGCCCAACGGCCCACAAACAGCTATAACCTCACCGCCTTTTAATTGTGAGCCGATTTTTCGACCAAGCTCAATGGTCTCCTCCGGAGAATTCGAAGTGGTATTCAAATCCATACTCACAGGCCAATAATCATTTACCTAATTGTGCCGGGTAGTAATAACCCATCGTTTGAGCGACAATTCCCATCCGGTATTGATGGTCCTGCATAAGACAAGGACGCCGAGCGGAAGTAGGAATAGTAGTTGTGTAAACGCGAAGCTCTCCTTTTAGGCTGGTAATCACCTCTTCCCGATGGTCACCCAGACAATCAACCACCGCAATTACTCGGCCTTCAATCGGCTGCATCGCTTTACCGCCCCAGTTACGAATCGCTCCGGAGACGGCCACCTCCTTCTGCGGGTCCGCATCCCACCAGAGAGCACGTGGGCTCAGGTTCCCAGTTTTCGTAAACTCAATCAGCCGGCCTTTGGCGCTATAAAGCCAGCGCTGCTTCAAATCCCTTTCGCCGGCATAAACTTCCATACCTGGTGAATCTGCGAGGATGTCGGCCGCCATTCCCTGGCCGTGAACATGGCGAGTGGGTTCCTTATGGGCCCAGAGTTTGCGACCGGTCATGGCGTCCACCACACAGATTGCGTCGGTTTTCTGTCGCGGTTCGATCCCGTAGAAAACCTCGAGACCCGGATTATCAGGGTCAATATCGGCAACGTAGGCAACATCAGGATGCCCCATCTCTAAAGTCCAGAGACCCTTGCCGTTGTCATCAATCACTGCTGCTCCCATAACCAGCTCATCCCTGCCATCCTCGTCAACATCGGCCGTAATCAAACCGTGACCACTCTGCCCGCCGTACTTTTTTTCTTCCTGTGGTGACTCCCAGTACCAAATTTGGTCAAAGTTCTTATCCAACGCCTGCATCTTGATAAGCCTGTAGGTTCCCCTTTGTATTATCAACGATGGCTTTTTGCCGTCAAGATAAGCCACCGTGAGAAAATTTCGGCAGTAATAGTTATATTTGGTAAATCCATCCCGACTCAGCCATGCCGTTTTAGCTACTACTTTACCGCTTTCTCCATCGATTTTAACCAGATACTCGGGGCCGCTTTGGACAAGTCCCTTTTCATCTCGAGGATCTCCGACGCCGGCCTTGCAATAAACCTCGGCTTTACCATCGCCATCCACATCATAGACAATCCACGGCGAATACCAAATCCCGGCCTCTATAGACCAGCCCATATCATACCGCCACATCATCGTGCCATCCAGACGGTAGGCTTCGAGTTTGTAAGTGGTAGTGCTTTTCTTCCAGTAGCCCGGCTGCTGATAGGGGTCGGTATTGAAATATGGCTGTTTTATAATATATTCATAAGCACCATCATCATCCAGATCAGCGATACCAACCTTCTGAAAATCATAATTACCTTTCAGTGAAATGCTAATATAAGCTTTGGGCTGGCCTGTCAGGGTCACGGTAACTTGAGAGGGCCGCTCTGATGCCACGGCTGGATTCTTCCGGCTGAACTTGTTGACTTGATATAAATACGTTTTTTTGCCTGTACCGTTCCGGGCGGTGTTATCGACAATGTTGGTCGGTCGGTATCCTTTCCCTTCGTTCAAAACGTTGATCTT
>SDBS01002566.1_pt1 | contig 18136 bp, 19 predicted proteins | sample 2277091 | NCBI WGS metagenome assembly SDBS01 (sample SAMN10404972, study PRJNA504765) | marine sediment metagenome | isolation source: marine sediment core GS10_PC15, 163 cmbsf | place: Arctic Ocean: Southern Knipovich Ridge | collected 2010 | reverse complement strand
TTGCTGTTCCGTGAAACACGCTTTTGTCAAGAATTAGCAGATTGTCCATTTGTATTTCTCCTTCTTTGATGAAGTCAAGGATGGATTATCTGTCCACAACTGGAATATTATCGACCAGATTCAGAGGGCTGATAACTGAAAAAGGCAGCGAAAGCGACAAGGGCAAATCACGCTCATATCAGCCTTTGAAGAGTATCATAAGGCGTATCGAGGGAAGATCGGCTATAATTGTGGAAATTCTGCGGAGGTGATTCTAAAAAGTGCGGAATGACACCACTGCATCAAAAATTCTAAAATTTAGAATGAAATTTAGGTAGGCAGACTCCCCGAAGTGTATTCTCAGACCATAAATCCCGTTTCCAAAAGAGCGTAAACCCTCTACATTTCCCACTCAAAACCCTATATCGGAGCCTATGAGATACCCATGCAACACCCATGCGACACCCATGCGACACCTATGAGACACCTATGAATTGCATTCATTCCACAGCCCAACCGCAGCCCTACTACAACGGCCATATATGCCAAGACGAACAGCAAAGCTCGTAAAAGGCAGGTCGAGGCTTTAGATGATGAGTAAGCTTTGAGAATATGCGGAACGGGTTATGACGAGAAGAGACAAAATAAATTATGCGCTTGTTAGTTCATATTAACTTGTTCATTTAACGAACAAGTTGACAAGAGGTGTTTATCGCTATTATCCAAACCACACAATTAAGTGGGCAATTTAGACATTCTGCCATAGGGGTAGATCGCAAGAAAAACTAAAGGAACAAGGAATTTATAGTGGCACTATATAAGCACAATACAGTGAAAAGTATTGCTTATAGTCTCTCAAAATATTTGTAGAAGTCTTTTCGATGTCCTATACGGACCACAAGAATTAGAATCATCTCTTTTATAACTTGATAACCAATGCGGTAATTTCCAGACTTAATTTTGTAAACATCATTCCTCTTAACACTGCCGATAGCCGTATAGCCTTGAGGAAAAGGGTCTTCAGCTAAATCATTGATTTTATTGGCGATTTGTCTCTTAACCTTTTTAGGCAGCTTAGCTAAGGCTTTTGATGCTTCCTTGTCAACGTTGATTTGATACTTCACAAGTTACAGACCAAGTCCCTTCTTCACCTTTTCCCAAGAAACAAAATCATTCCTTTTCAGAGCCGCCTTGGCAAGCTCTAAATCCATCTGGTCCTCAAGTTGTTCCAGCAATTCCATGTCATCAAGGCTAACTAAAGCAACGAAGGGCTTTCCATTGCGTTCAATACACAGGCGTTCGCCAGCATAAGCGACTTGATTGGTTAGGTCGCATAAATTTTCCCGTAATCGACTAAGTGCTACAGTTGCCATGATTTACGGTCCTTTCTTTAAGGTTGTGCAATACTGTACAGTTTTAGCTATTTAATGTATTCGTACAAATTATACAATAAGTTCACGTAGATGTCAAGTTTTTTCATAATTTTATGCAAAATTTTTCATAAAAATTAAGTCCCTGGCCTTGTCAGCCTCAAAATCAAGCCCTGCGGTGGATTTTTACCGTATCATTTTAACAATTGCCTGTCTTAATTCAACTGAAAGCTTGGGCAGTACATAGGTAAGACCACTCTTGCCAGTGTCTAAACGTACTTACTCTGACTTGAAAGCCAGTCTACAACGCCTTTGTAGGAGCAGTGGTCCCAGACTGAAAAGCCCCGACAATGACAGAGCAGATTCTAACTACTCACCCTGTGCTTTTCACCCGCTGTGCTGGTCATTAGAAGCCCTGACAATCGCCACAATCACCGAACGGATTGCTTCGGGTAGTTCTCCCGGCCAAACAGCTACTATCGAGGATTACCATCGTCGCCTTTGAAAATTTCAGGGGATGTTAAACGGCTGAGGTCTTTCAACTATATATACAGAAAATCTTTTTGGGGCCGACCAGGGGGGTAGTTCTGGGTAGCAACGAGATCGAACAGAATCAGCCTCTTCAGGATATTGAGAGTAGAGACTGATTGCAGAGGACAAACCGAAGTATTCCTACCTTTTTAGTGGTAATAGAAAAATATTTGAAAAAATTTCCGGGCTATAATCAACTCCCCTAAGTTCTACCATTTATAAACGGGAGACAAAAAAATACATGAATCTGGTTCCGAACCTACCCGGTCAGAATTTCCAGGAGTTAAAAAATATACAGCCTTCAAAATCTTTGCGGGGATTTGAAAAAAAATTAAAAAAATCTATAGGGCAAGCCGTCTGCTCAGAATCTTTTTGACCCTTAACACGCGAGTTCTTTCCTATAACATTTACGGACTCGCCTGGGGGCCGATGTGGGGGATCGGGTACAGAAATAAAACAAATAATCACAGAATCCCATACAACTATAAGCTATTCTTATGCCTACAACCTCCCGTCCGATACAAACCCTCACTATCTAAACCCAAACCCCATTTCCAGATACTCTTTAGAATATCGCCCGATAACCCTATGCTCCGAGACAAGGCCAAAACATGGCCAAAGTAGGGACAAAACAAGCCGGCAAGTGTCCCGCAAGTGTCCCACGACCGATACAAAAAACCCCTAAATCCTTCCAACATATATGTTATTGGACGGATAACTAAATCCCTCAAAATTGCATGAATTTCCACTTTGCCGGCTCCCGTAGGGTTATATCACATCCTCCTGCCATCCCGCACTACATCGAGGAATACCCCCCGAGGGATCGGCCAGTAAGCTCCGACACCTTATCATATCAGAGACTTAGATCATTCAGCTTCCCAAATCCCCGGCCCGCTAAACCTACCAAGGATCATCCATCACCGCTAACCCTTTCACCGCTAAACCCCTCACCTCACCTAATCCGGGATATGCCAAAATCATTAAGGTTAGCATAGATACCCATTATTAAAGGGAGATTTCTCCATATCCTACATACCCCGGCAGACCTATTCCACAAACCAACCGCAGCCCGGACACCACCTGAAAAACCACCAGAAAAGATAGGAAATACCGCCCATATTCTGAACCAAGTCTGTAACATAGACCACGTTATTTTCACGTTAAGCTGGTTCAATCAGATAATGAGTCTGGCATTATAGGCAGCCTAAGTCCTTTATAAACAATAACTTATTTCAATAAAACAACATTATTCTTTAGTTTTTTCTTGATTTTGCGGAGGCTTTATGGTAGTATTAAGATAGTGGTTTTGAGCGTCAAAGCCACAAAGAAAAGTGGCCCGGCGATGCTACCAACATCCCGGACCGTGGTCCTAACTGCTAAGGAGTTAGAACAATGGAAAACCTACCAAAACACAAACCGGATGTCTATCAGATTATTACAGATCGCATATTAGAAGCATTAGACAAAGGCGTCGTTCCCTGGCGTAAGCCCTGGCGTGGTGGTTCACAGGGACAACCAAAATCATTAGCCACCAGGAAAAACTACCGCGGTATTAATGTCTGGCTGTTATCAATGGCCGCCCAGGACGCCGGATATACAAGCCCATATTGGACGACCTACAAAAAGGCACAGGAATTAGGCGGCCAGGTTCGCAAAGGTGAAAAATCGACTGTCGTTGTATTCTGGAAGCATATTGAAAAGGAACGAACGAACGACGCCGGTTTTGTTATCAAAGATGATATTTGGTTCCTGCGGTATTTTAGGGTTTTCAACGTCGATCAATGCGAAAACCTTAATCCAGATAAACTACCGATAGACGTTAAACCAGACGCCGACGAAAAGGAATTAGACTTTGAGCCGATTCAGTTCTGTGAGCATATCATAACTAATATGCAGAAAAGACCGGAAATAACTCACAGCAACGAACGTCGAGCATATTACAGGCCGTCAACCGATACGGTTCACTTGCCAGACCGAAAACACTTTGAAACGATTCCGGAATATTATCAGGTGGCATTCCACGAACTTGGTCACAGTACAGGTCACGAGACCAGATTAGGCCGCAAAAACTTTAATGTCGCGACGTTCGGTTCTGGCAATTATGGCAAGGAAGAACTTGTCGCGGAGTTCTGTGCTTCTATGCTTTGTGGTATCTGCGGCATTGAGAACGATACTATCGACCAAAGTGCCGCCTATATTGATAATTGGAAACGAGTAATCAAAGGCGATAAGAAACTCGTAATCCAGGCCGCCAGTGCAGGACAAAAAGCCGCCGATTATATCACAGGAAAGGCGGTATCCTGATGACACTATTCGAGAAATATAGACCGTCAAACTTTGGCGAAGTTTTAGGCCAGGACAAAGCTATCAAGAAAGTCGAGCTATTACTTGCACGTGGCTGGGGCGGTCGGGCCTGGTGGATTTGTGGAGCCAGTGGAACCGGCAAGACAACTATCGCAAAGATTATCGCTTCTCAAGGAGCGGACGATTTCTATATCACAGAGTATGATAGTGCCGATGCAATGACAGCATCCGAAATCAATAGACTTGAACAGGATATGTGCTATCTGGCTCCAGGCAAAGGCGGTAGAGCATTTATAATCAATGAAGCTCATGGACTTCGCAAGGCGATTATCCGGCGTTTACTTGGGCTTTTGGAGCGGATTCCCCGGCATGTCTGTATAGTTTTCACTACTACGAAGATGGGTGAATCACAGCTTTTCGACGACCAGATAGACGCACACCCTCTGCTATCTCGTTGTGCAAAAATCGAATTGACAAATCAGGGCCTGGCCAAGGTTTTTGCCGAGCACTGTCGGCAGATCGCCACAAAGGAAAACTTGAACGGCAAGCCGGTCCAGAATTATGTCAAGCTGGCTCAGATTTGTAAAAACAACTGCCGTCAAATGCTGATGGCTATCGAGTCAGGCGATATGTTAGATTAAGAAAATCCTGTTGTCGGGCAATGAGACAATGGTCGGTCAGTCACCGTCCGGAGTCTCTTGCTCGACAAATAATAAGCTATACTGCGTGAATTTTGGCTCGCAGGAAGGACAACATTATTATGGCAAAAAGAAAATCGAAATCAAAACAAGCTGTGGCTTATTGCAGAGTAAGCTCTACAGGCCAGCAGAGAAACGGTACAGGTTTAGACCGTCAGGAAGAGATAATAACGGATTACGCCAAAACCGCTGGATATGAGTTACTACAGGTTTACCGAGAGGCTATGACCGGCACCGATACAGAGCGTCCGGTGTTTACCCAAATGCTGGCGGACATATTATCGAACGGTTGCAGGGTCGTCATTGTTGAACGGCTGGACCGGCTTGCCCGTGACTTGGGTGTTCAACTTCAACTTGTAGGATTGTTTTGCAGTAAGGGTCTCACTCTCATATCCGCCGATACTCAGCAGGATGTCACCGCAGCGTTTTCGGGGGACCCAATGCTCAAGGCAATGATACAGGTCCAGGGCGTCTTTGCCGAGCTTGACAAGTCGATACTGGTAGCCAAACTTCGCAAGGCACGTGAGGCTAAGAAGGCCAAGACAGGACGCTGTGAAGGTCGCAAGCCCTACGGATTCTACGAGGGCGAAGAAAAGTTAATAAAACGCATTAAGCAGTTGCATCGAAAGCCCAGAGGCGAAAAACGATTAGGCCCTTACCAGATAGCACGAATCCTGAACAAGGAAGGCTGGAAGACCCGCAATGCAGCAGAATGGTACGGCTCCCATGTAAGTGCCATTTTGAAACGGCTCAAAGTCGCCAAATAGGCAATGGTTGTCTACAGCGGTACGAAACTGAGCGGGGCACGCAAGCCCTACTACAACGGCTATATATGCAAAGACAAACAGCAAAGCTCGTAAGCGACAGGTAGAGGCTTTAGACGATGATTGAATGAAAAATGGGCATGGTTCAGAACAGGGTAACACTCCTTTGAACCCGACGAATTGCCATATTTTCCGTAACTCCTGCTCTAACAAATTGTTATGAGTATTCCTGGTCATTGAACTATCTTGAAAAGTGTTACCCTTGAGCATACGAGATTGAACCATGCCGAAAAATGCCTTCTGGACCACCAAATATTGCTCCTGCGGAGGTACTAATACAATTCGGAATTATTTACTTTACAAAGCGCATTTTTTTAGGTAAATTCATCCATAATTTTTAGGAGAAAGTATTATGGATAGCCAAGATGAACTATACGATAAATTAAAAGACATAGAACCAAATCCGGAACCTGATAAACCACAAAAAGAGCCACAAAATCAAGCAGAATTAACTCCTGAAGACGCAAACATTATTAAAGATGTTCTAATTTATAATGCTCAAGATTTTCAAAAAAATAAAAAAAAGACTGTAAAAAAGACTGTAAAGCGTAATAATAACAACGGGAAATAAAACAACTAAATTATAACTGCTTTTAAGCACTTTGACTAATTCGGTGTTTTGTTTTAAATTATATTCCATATTTTTTTGGTCTAATCTCAGTTGTTTAACAAGTATTACTTCTAACTCCAAATTCATAACATCCTTTTTGAAAAGACCTTTTGGTTGAGTACCTACAGTATTGCTTTTAATGGGTAACTGATATTTTAATAATCGAAAAAAAGTAATAATTAAAAAAATGAAATATATTCCTAAAAATAAGACGTCATACCATCGTAAATATAATAAATAGTCGTTTTCCAACATCACTTCAAAAAAGATAAAACCGATTAAACCAGTAACTATCCCTAAAATAATTGATGCTTTTTGAGTTAATCGACCATAAGCATCCCATAATGCTTGTAAAAATAACCTGCTTTCTTCAGTAACATATAAAAGTTTTGTTTCATCTAATTTTGCCCATTTACCTTTTGGGCTTTTATAATAATCTCTTATCCAGTCTTCGTATTCATTTTTTTCTTGTTTCAAAGCTTGCATATTACATCCCTGCCTTTCTATATGTTAATCTCTTGCCGATGGCGCCTTTAATAGCAGCTTCGGATCTTTCTCCGTCACTCACTTTTCGGAAATTCCAACGGAATGAAAATTCATGGCAATAACCTGCTAAATGTTGCTTTGATATGTGATGGAAAACGCCATGAACTCCACGTTTAAGAAGTGCAAAATACGATTCAGCGGTGTGTGTCGAAATATCACCATTCACATATTGACCAAGATTATGATTAACTACACCATGACCACCGTCAAACTCCAAACCGATTCCCTGATATGCTGTCCATTCATCGGTCATTATAACAGCTTGCCGATTCACTAATTCCCTGATAGCAGACTTCAAGTTTGCGGCGTCAACTCTCTTGATAGGCTTTGAAATAGCCTTACCGCCTCTTTCGACGAGAACCATTACCGGAATTTTCTTCGTCCCGCGACCGCGTTTGTTTTTGTCTTTATCTTTCTTTTTACGGGGTTTCCGACCGTATAATCTCTCGCTAAATCTATTCCGCACAAAAGGATAAAAGTAGTTTAACACAACAACTAAAGTAGCCACAAGTACAAGCACGATTATAAATATCAAATAGTCCACGGCTATTTAATCTCTCTATCAATTCTTACGATAGCACCTTATCCCAATCCACAAAACCGTCAACTGCTTTTTGTTCATAATACAAATCTCCCTATCACCGCACCATTTTAATGATTGCCCCGAAACATAGGAGGAAGCAGGGCCGAGGTGCGGAGGGAGAGGAAAAAGCGAGATATACCTCAGCCCTGCGAATGTGCTCTAATAAATAATATATCAAAAAGCTCTATGCAAAGATTATCCATTTAGAAACACTCGCGATAAGATAATTGTACAACCATCGCTCCTGCGGTGTCAAGCCATAATTGCCTATTTTTCAAAGAAAAAATGGCTGGATTTTTTAGTCTCGGCTCCTTCATTCCGCACAGCCGTCCTCCGCTCGATACAACCAAGAACTATCTTATTAACCGCAGCTTAATTCGACCAATTTGTCTTTTAGGACCATCGTAGCCTTACAATCATCTTCGTTATATTCTATTATTCTACTTAAAATGTCCTCATCCTGAGTCCTCAAATATTCGTTATACCATTGTATTGATAAAGCCCCCGAAGGAGTCTCATCCCTCCACTTAAATCCAAGATAAGTTGCAATATCCTTGAGAGAATAACTTGAAAGGGGCCAATCTGTTTGTGATTGAACTATCTTATATAAATCAATGGCATTCTGCTTGTCGAAAAACGATACTACATCTTCCTCAGATATGACATCCGAATATTTTCTGCTCATACTTTTATAAGTTGAGTATTCATAATGAGAATAATAATAAATTGCAAAATCATCTTTAGGCAATCCATTTACATAATCCCAGAATTTCCCCCAAGCACGTTTCTCAGCACTTGGGTCGTTGCTATTTGCTAAAAAATGAATAAACCTTTCTACTTCTCCACTTCTTTCATATATACCATGAAGATAAGTTAAATCTTGCGTTGGGTCAGTCTCAATATCAAAAAATAACTCTACAGATACTTTAGGAAAATCTATTGAACTATATATGACCGGCTCTTTTTTATTATTTATAATGTCAGCCCTATTAATATACTTTTGTAGGCTTTTCTCTCCAACTCCCCTAAGAAAACTTTTATCTTTTTTTTTCCTCTGTGATATGCCACTAATATCCAGTTCATTAAGCTGGTTAGTTGTACTTACCTCCAAATCTGAAACAATTTTGTCTCTAACATTTCTACCTAAATAGAATATATTTGTTAAATCATCTGACTGTTCACACCATTTTATACAGCTATTATACCAAGCACATAGTTTGCATTTTGAAGACTTTGCTGGAAGATTTTGACTTCTATTATTAATCAAAGAATCTACTTCATTCTTTACCCCTTCATAATATTGCCACCAGGTCATGGGATTTCTCAAACTTATTTTATCTTCTAATAAATAGATGACTTCATTTCGATTAATATCAAAAATCACACCTCTATTTTCTTGTGTAAATCCTAAATTTTTCAATATCTCAATGTATAAAGCCAACTGAATCGCATAGTGTTTTTTCGGTTTTCCGACATTTTCATCATCACTCCCCTCATAGCCTTTTCCAGCTTTTATCTCTATCGGAATATAATTCCCATCGCTTTGCTTTCTTAGTAAATCAGGAATACCCACAAGATTTCCTCTTCTTATAACTCCCTGGTAAATTAATGGGAAACCATCTTTCATAGCTTGAACCGTTTTCCCATCTCTCTCATCAAATCTACCTTCACTTAAGTCAAGGTGTTCTCCAATATCTTTTATCACTTCTTTTTCAAACTGAACACCTCTATCCCAGAGCAATTGAACAAAAGGATTAGTTTCTACAATTTTCTCTTCCTGGGGGCCATATACGTCTCTCCAAACCTTGTGAGGACACTGAGTAAAATCATAAAGTAATGAAGCGGTTATATCCATGGTTCTCCAACCTTTCTTAATCCTGATATTATTTTATTCGCCTCGTATAGCAATGCAAATAATACTCAAGGCTCCGATAGATAGCAGCTGCTTTGGGTAACAAATCAATTATGGCTTTTTCTCTTTATGAGGCATCCCTTATAATCAATACTTGTCTGAGCCATATACTCAATTCCGCACAGCCAGCCGCCGCATAAAAGCTTCTGCTCGTAGGCATGACCTCATTCATTTCTTGGCTCTGCGTCCTTTTTGTCTCTCTCTTTTGTCGCCCTCTTTTGTCTCCAGTGGCTTATCCACCATCCGCAGCCATTTTTCTATCGACTTTGTTTCAGTTTCTTTGTCCATATTGGTTAGTTCCTCACTACCATCCGCCGCTTCTTACGAGACTTGTTGATAGCTTTATTTGAACATTCCTTGCACCACACCGCCAATCCATCATTATGCTTGCGTCTCTTGTAGAACTCACTCTCGGTCTTCCAGCTCTTGTACCTTCTACATCGCTTTTGTTTCACCCCGTCAACAACTCGATGGCACTCCTCATATCGATAATATTGTTTCAGGCCCTTCCCCTTTTTCTTGTAACACTCACGCTTATATGCCCGCCCGCAGTCTTTGCACCAATACTTCAATCCGTCTTTGTTCTTACTATTCTTGTGAAACTTACTCTCGTCTTTCCACTTCTTACATTTGGTACACTGCTTCATTTCTGCCCTTCTCCCTTAGTTCCTCACAGCCAACCTTGCCTCGATACACTGCTTGCACTTACGGGCTTTGTATTCTAACGTTGCCAGCAGCGGTTTAAGCTCCTGGTCTTTGGTCTCGTATGTTGCGTCCATTAGCCGTTTGATAATTCGGTAGAGTTCGGTCAAGTGGCCTTGTGTTGTTATCCCATGATAATCCCACTCGTAGAGTCCTTCTTCGAGGTCTTTCAGATAATCAGCAATAGCCCAGATAATCAGCAATAGCCTTGATTTCGGCCTTTTCCATAACGGTAATTCTACACGATTTCAACTCAAATGACAATGTGCTGCTTGGGTAGGGTGATGGCGAGAAAGAAATTAACGCTTTATTATTGGCCAGCCGCCGTGGTTAGTACAATTCTATTTTTTACTGTTTATGAGGATTTTTTCGTCTGTTCAGTTCATCAAAGATAGTTCGTTGTGATTCCTGAATAAAGAAGCCGGTTCTTTTGAGCAGCTCTTCATATTCGGCTTTCGATAACAGCACAAATTCACTTAAATGTACCTTAATATCCTCGTCCCAGTAATTATCATAATCCAACTCTTCGGGTTTTAAGTCCTTCGTAAGTAAAGGCCCGCTGGTAGAAATCGCATTCCCCTGCTTATCAGTTTCAATAGCAAACAAGTCCCCCGTTCTTTTATGCCTGTAAAGAGCTTTCTTGCTCATAATCTCCTCTCCCAATAAGAGTCAAGCTATAACATCACTTAATGTAGTAACTGGCGCTTTGAACTCTACATCTTCAAAATCCTCAAAATGTTTATGTCCACATTTAATTTTATCCTGTTCGTCAGGTGTCAATTTATCCAATCTGGTTGTGCCTTTTGTCTCTGCAACAAAATATATCCTCTTATCATTTTCAAAGACAATCGCCCAATCAGGATTATATGTCCCTATGGGCGTCTCAATCTTAAACCAGAAAGGTAGCTTAAAATAAAATTTAACATCTTCATTGTTCTCTAACTCGTTTGCAAACTTTTTCTCAATACTGCTCTCGACCAAAATATGGTCGTATAAGGTCTTGTCTTTATTTTTAACCTTGACCATATCTTCAAGATAGCCTTCTAATTCTTGACTTTCAAAAAGCTTCATTTCCCAGAATTTACCGGCTATCTTTTCATATTTGATTCCATCTACCATCATTTGTCTAAGGACGTGGGTTAGCTTACTGGCCGCTAAATCCATAAACTGCTGAGGATTCACGAGAATATCAGGTATTTTGCTGGATTCTTTCAAAATCCTAAAAATCGTACCTTTTGTCAACTTTATCTTGCCCTGAATGTACCCAAGAACGTCTGGTACGTTGCTTATCTCCGACCTAACCTGCTGCCTTCTCTCGGTAAGTATCGTTCCCTCAAGGCCGGTTTCAGAAATGTCTATCCTTGCTCTACGACTGATAAGTTTAGGCGGGGTAATCGACAGTTCGGCAATACTACTACCTGCTTTTTCAATCAATTCATCAGTGCTGTAATCAACCTGATACCTCGTCTTGTGTTTTATCTTATCCCAAAGAGCTTTGAAGTTTTTATCCAAAGCATAACCTTTTTTGAGTTTAGCTCTTTTACGTTGTTTCTTTTTCTTTATTCTGCCTGAGAAATCAACACCACATTCGTCTTCAATTTCGGTTTGCAATGTTCTTGCGAAGTCTTCGTAGCTTTCGTTGGCTATCACTGTCAGGATATTGATATTAGGATCAAATACACGCCGGCCCACTTGATTAACCGGCAATCTCATCCCTCGTCCTATTTCCTGCCTCTTTTTAATTTCGGATTGAGTTTCGTTAAGTGTACATATCTGAAAAACATTGGGATTGTCCCAACCTTCTCTTAATGCAGAGTGCGAAAATATGAAGCGCAGCGGCTCATCTATCGAAAGCAGCCTCTCTTTATCCTTCATTATCAAGGCATAAGTGTAATCATCTGCCTGACTCTCACCTCTTGTATCTTTGAAGATTCCTTTTTTGTCCTGTGAAAAGTAGCCGTTATGAATTTCTGCCACCTTATATGGTATCAGCCCTTTATATTTTGGGCTTTTGCTCAGTCGCTCAAAAACCTCTTCAAACCACTTGGCAATTTTCCCTTTTTGAGGTTTGCTGTTTTCATATTTTCTGTAATTTGCAACACGGTCTATAAAAAACAGAGACAGAACTTTCAGTCCACTTCCCTTAAGCCTTTTTTCCTTATCGAGGTGATTTGTAACAGTTCTCTCAATTTGAAATTTCATTATCTCATCTGTTAGCCCTCCGATTCTCTGACCGGTATAAATAACCCTACCGTTACTAAAAGTTACTGACTGTTCTTGTACGTCAATCTCATTTACTATAAAGCCATCCTTGTAAATGTCCCTTTGGTTTGAAAGCTCATACAAATCTCCACTTGCCCGAACGCTTATCTCTCTCTTTTTGACACCATCCCTAACAGCTACGTCAATTTTCATTTTGGCGGTAATAGTGTTTTTTCTCGAAGTAACCGATTTTAGCTCTACATAGGCTTCATTTGCACCGTCTTCTATTTCGATGCCATCAACCTCAATTCTCTTCACAATCCCCAAGTCATAAGCCCTGACGGGATCAAGATTGTAAATCAGGTTGTAGTGGAACTTATGTGTCGCTGAGTACCGCAACGTGCATAACGGATTCAAATTTTCTATCGCCTGTCGGCGGTTTTCAGTCTCCATATTTTGGGGTTCATCAACAATCACAATAGGACGAACGCTTTTGACAAAATCAATGGGAATCCCCCAGTCGCTATCCTGATAGATAATATTTCCCGCTCTTGCAAACTGGTCTATATTCATTACCAGGATTTGCAGTGAATTTGTCGTTGCAAAATTCCTGCTTAGGCCCCGCTTTCGGGGATCGTAAACGTAAAAATCCATTTCGGGATTTTCATAAAGCAGGTCAAAATGTTCTTTGGTTATTTGCAGGTTTTTTAGCACCCCTTCCTTAATAGCAAGACTGGGAACAACTACAATAAATTTCTTAAAGCCATAAGTTTTATATAGTTCGTGAATGGTTCGCAGGTATACATACGTCTTACCTGTCCCAGTTTCCATCTCAAGCGAAAAATGCAGACCTTGTAACTCTTGGCTTACTTCAAGACCATTTCGTTTCTGAATAGCTTGTATGTTCTTGAGGATAGTCTCTTCATCAATTCTGATACTGTTGCCCACAACAAAACAACTACCGTACAAATAGTAGTTGTCAGGCACTGTCCTTTCCAAGCGAAAATCGCCCGAACCGGTTGGCTGTCCCTTGAAAATATCAACTACTGCCTTAATAGCGTTACGCTGGTATTCCTGATTTGGGTCAAATTGAAGTTTCATAGCCTATTCTTCAACAACTTCTTCACTCTCTACTTTAATTGAAGTAACTTTATATAACTTCGTCTCTATGCAATCTACCTTATCTTCACCAAAGAGAACTATATTGTGTCCACTTCCTAAGAAACTTTTATATAGAACACCTTCAAATCCTTGACTTTTAATGAACTCACATAAATATTGTGTCGGCAAATATTCTTTTATTATCTTATCTCTATCAACTGGCTTAGAAAGAATATAACCTAACATCCGCAAAAAATGATGTGTATCCAATACAAACGCTAACCTATCACCCCATCTAAATGGTGTATCTATATAGGGATTTCTTAAATCAATTACGCTAAGTTGTTTGTTGACTTTGAATTTACCTACTGTGATTGTATTTTGAACTTGGGGACGTATTTCTGAAATTGCTGTATTAGAGTTTGAAGCCAGATACAAGTAAGGAATCCATTTGGGATTTGCCCTTCCTTCCAGTGCTATATCCTTTGGTGGAGCACCTATTTCTCCCGCTGATAGCATTTCCCCATCAGGAGACAATCTTGCCCTAAATAAGAACTCACCTATAGCAATTATATTCTCCGAATACGTTAATACCTCAGATATTAAATCAACATCCATTTTTTTTTGCGGAAAGAAACGATTTCTGTAAGTTATCTCTTCACAGAACTCATTCCATTGTTTCTTTAGCTTGTCGGATAACTTTGTGTCCATACCGTACCACTCGTCTTCTCTACCTACATAATTATCCAAAAACAACGGAGTATCTTCATGGTGGCTCGGATACATTGCCTCGATTATTTCCTGACCTTTTTCCCAATCGTCAAATACTCGCCAGTCTTCCGAAAGAATCTCCCAAATAAATCTCCCTTCACATTCTTTCAATAACTCCATGGGATAATATTCCACTTGAGCAGTATAAAGGTCTATAAGTGGGTCAAAGTAACCTTGCAATTCATTTGGGTCAATTACATAAACACTCTTGCCACCACAGAAATCGCAATCCCCCACAGTCCCTTCTTCCTTTATGCGCTCTTTCAAGTATTCATCGAGAAAACATTCTGTACAACAATTAGACATATTACAAGTTGCCCCTAAATGACTTTGAAATCAATATTTTCCGCTTCCATTTGTAAGGCTGTATTTGTCTTAAGCTGGTCGTTGCCTGAGAAGCCCTTGTCAAGGCAGATAACTTTTTCGGGCTTGACCTTTAGAATCATATCGACAAGTTTTTGTGTAATTTTATCTTCAAGACAGACAATCAATTTACCATTATCGACTATAAAGTATTGTTTTCCGTTCTGTTTTTTCTTTTCTATGGGGACATTCGGGTCAAGACCGTTTTTCAGAATCAGTTCATATAGGATATTTTCCTGTGTGGCTTCTGACTTGACATTATCAACAAAAAGCCCTATCTGCTTTTCAAGTTCTTTGGGCGTTTTGACATCACTTCGCCAAATCTTAAAATTGCTCTCAGACAGCTTAAATACCTTAAAGCCCAAATCCAATTTACCCTTGTCGAAGTTGAGTTTGTCCTCATTTCCCTTTGCAATCTGCCTCGTTGCTCTGCGTATTCTTTCTTTGCCAATATCTGCTATTGTTTTATATCCGGCCCTATATGCTTCGCTTTCCGTATCGCAAGGCTCAGCTAATTGAATGCAGATGTATTTTCGATTACCACCATCTTCAGCGTTTAGACTCATTACTGCGTGAGCTGTTGAACAGGAACCCGCAAAGAAATCTAATACAATCCCATCTTTTCCACTACCTTGTTGCAGCAATTCCTTCATAAGAGCTGTAGGCTTTGGAAATTCCATATATCTGTAACCAAATAACTCTTCAAATTCATTTGTTCCGTCCCTCGTATATATGCCCTTTCCAACCACCGAAGAGTATCCTGTGTATTCATCTTGTAATTCTGACAGAAAAACTTTGCGTCTTGGCCTTCCTTTCGGTGACTTTGGCCAAATGATACGGCCTTCTTCAATAAGCCTCTGCATTGTAACAGGGTCATATCGCCATCCCATTTTCGGCTTGCCGTAGTTAATACCAGTCTTCGGATTTATTAAATCATAATGACAATGTGGTCTTTGCTCTTCAGGTAACAAACCAACCATATTTGCACTCGTCCAATCACCACGTAGGTCGTTATCAGGGTTTTTGTATTGTGTCTTGTCCCTCTCTGAGCCACGTATCTGTGTGCCATAACAGAGAACATATTCGTGGTCAATAGAAGCTCCTGTTATGTTACGATTATCCTTGTTTTGTCTGCTTTTCCAGACAAATTGACCGATGAAAGTTTCCTCGCCAAATATCTCATTTATAATCATTTTGAGATTGTGAACCTCGCCATCGTCAATTGAGACAAATATCACTCCACCATTACACAAAAGATTTTTAGCAAGAAAAAGACGAGGATACATCATACTAAGCCAGTTAGAATGGAAATGGCCTGCGTCTTTAGTGTTCTTTCGCCAGAAGCCATCTTTCATCAAATTGCCTTCTATGTCTTTATCACCTATGCGTTGCAGGTAGTCCTCTTTGGATTCGCTGAAGCGGTCGGGATAGATAAAACTATCGTTTCCGGTGTTGTACGGCGGGTCAATGTAAATCATCTTAACTTTGCCGTAGTAGGACTTCTGAAGGATTTTCAGGGCTTGAAGATTATCACCTTCAATGAAAATATTTCCCGTATTATCAAAATTGACAGATTCTTCTTTTACTGGCTTTAGTGTCGCTGTTGTCGGCTCTTGAATATGCCGGAAACAGTCTGATTTGCCTGCCCACGATAGGCCATATCGTTCACCTTCTTCTGAGATTTCTTCTCCCAGCGTTTGCCTTAGTTTCTTATTGTCGATTTTCCCTTCGGTGAATATCTCTGGGCATCTTGTCTTCAGTAGCTCAAGAAGCTCCTGTTGTGGGTTATATGAGTTCCCATCCATTTTCTGAACCAGACTTTTATGCTTCTTTAACTCACCTTGTTTAGTAAGCTTGGCCATTTTTCCACCTTAAAACCCAATTCTACCCTTAATTTTTTATAGATTTGCTTACCACACAATTATACTATTTTGCGAACAAAGGGCAACAATTTCCAATATCTTACAACTCGTATGATTATACCTGCCACCTTTGGCTTTTCCAGAGTTCATTAAAACAGGTATGCCCTTAGCCGTATCTTTTCGCTCGAACACTTAGGGCCGATGGGGGGTGCTGTTTGACCTGTAGATGTATGGTAGCCCCCGCAGATAAAAAAGTATCCTCACCACAGCAACCACTCCACAAACTCAGCCGAAGTGAACTGTAATAACCGCTGAGTACTAACGGCTCAAGGATTACAACAGAATTGTTCAAGAGCTCTGCCCCGAAATAATAAAGAAATAAGATAAGATTGCTTGATAAAGCCCCAATAATGTGGTATGATTAACGCCAGACATAAAGATTAGAAATCTTCAGGCTCCACGACAAGGACAACTAACCTTTACAGCTTTTCTACTTTGTGATTTACCTTACAGGAATTACGATGCCAAAAAAACTAAACACTTCGGCTGATGGCAGGAAATGCAAGTTTCCGCACTGCAAGCATCTCTTGAGTATCTATAACCCTGAGTCTTACTGTCATCTACATCGCGAACAGGTGGCTCAGAAGCGAACGCTTACTAAGATTCCATATCACCATCATGCATAAATCGATTCTATGGAGTACTTATTCGCTGTCGGAGAGAGATTTTTCTTTTTTCGTTTAGCCGCTGCTGCTCCCCATACCGAATTCAGCAAGATGGCCCACGAATTCCGATACTTGCCCTACTGCTCGTTAGAGCTTCTGACAATAGTTACAATGACCATAACAAGCAGCGAATAGGCCAAATAGTGCTATGGCTACCCTTCGGCGATTCAATGGATTGTATGAGTCCAGACCTTCGTTCGGATTACTCTGTCCGACGTTTTCCCTTGACAAATACTCATTGGTTGTTGTATCTTCGTGGCGAAGGGATAATGATTTTGAGATATGAGACAGTACCTGTTTACTAAGGACAAGACCATGCTAAAGAAAGACAAGTTTCTACCCACTGCCAGCTTATTGTCTTGTCGAGATGACCTGTACGAACTCTTCAAGAGCGTATTTGAATATCTAAAGGAACTAAATCCAAAAGTCTCAATCAATGACGTGGAGTGTGGCGATGCTGTCTATCGTAATGGTGGCCACGTAACTATACCCCTAAACCCTAAAAACAAAGGAGTACTGTTCCATGAAGTTGGCCACGCATTGCTGGCCGACAGCGTTTTCCACTCGAATTATCTTAGCATAAATAAGGAAGGAAATGAGAATTGGGGCGAAGCCTTTGCCGAGGCAGTAAGATGGCTCATGGAGAAGAAACACTTTGACAAGTCAGAATGGCTTAAATGTTTTGAAGAAAAGAAATCTGAACCTACCACATCCGAATACAGAGCCGACCTAATTCTCACCAAAGCAAAGTATGACATGGTTTCGTTTAAGGAATTGTGGCTGAAGCTTACTTCTGAATTTGATGAGACTAAATATTACCTGGACAGACAACTTCTGAATAGATAGCATTACAGGCTCTGATTCAAGAACTCCGGTCACCCTATCACCAGATAAACTCATATTCTATAACAACTCAACCATTCTCAATTCTTCTAAATCTCAAATGAGATTTCAGACGCCTAACCAATTCCAAGGCCACTTTTGCAAATCTGCACCATCACCAACCTAACACTTATATTAGTCTCTCCTCTCGTTGTTCGAGGCCCTGACAAT
>SDBS01002565.1_pt1 | contig 18136 bp, 13 predicted proteins | sample 2277091 | NCBI WGS metagenome assembly SDBS01 (sample SAMN10404972, study PRJNA504765) | marine sediment metagenome | isolation source: marine sediment core GS10_PC15, 163 cmbsf | place: Arctic Ocean: Southern Knipovich Ridge | collected 2010 | reverse complement strand
TGCGCCTAGCATGAATAATAGCTTGGCAGTTAAAGTCTGCTATGGGGTTTAAAATTGCAGCCATTAGCTAAACAGCAAGCCCTATTTAATAAATAACATTAAATAGAATAGCCTATTTGATAGGACATATTTAACAGGGCAAGGGCGTTCACCGTGAGGTGAAGTCTTAAAGGGGTTGCGGAGAAATACCAGGCCGTAACGGAAAATATGAACCGGTCGGCCAAAGATGAGGAAAGGTCGAGCCTGCACTATGGAGGCAAGGCATTACCAATCCACTCATTGTACCAAGGTGTGTGCGGGCGGCATGGTATGGAAGATAGGTAGGTGACCTGCGGAGGTCTCGTAATGTTTTAAAAGTAACACCCTTAAGGGTGGGTGGTTAAATATAATCTAAAATGATAGTGTTGCGGGAATCATTCTGTTAAGAAACACACAACATCCAGTAATGTTACACTCTTTAAGGTAACCCCGAAATGTGGACAGTTACGTATTTTGTATAGTATACGTAGAGGTTACTGGTATTTATATCGTGGGGGAATTCATTATTCATTATTATAAATTATAAAGAATTTTGTAAAAGGAAAATAGCAATAGTAATAAAAACAAATTTTCTATATTTAGATTAATATCTTTTTTTGAAGATGGTAATGAAAAAATGGTTTTATTATAAATACGGATGCAATCGAAAAGATTATTTTCAGAATAAATATAGGAGATATTATATAAAAGGCATCGGTTTGAAAGAAAAGAGTTAGAGGTTATGTAAATTATCACGAAAAATTACTCTATTGAAATTATAAAAATTTTTCCTATTCCTTAAATATAAAATATATTATTTTAATGATTATAAAAATAGATGTTTTAATAAAAAAATTTTAGTTATTATCTTTCTAAAGAAAGGAATTAATATGGAATTAAAAAAGGATATTAAAACAAAACAATTTGAAAAAAGTATTTATAATAATAATTATATTAAATTATTGTGGCCTGATATATTATTTATAATAATTTTTATATGGATACAAATTTTCGGAAATATAGTAACTACTATAAGTTATATATTATTGTGTATTTATGCAATGAAGAATAGTAAATCTGCAATAAAATCTTTAGCTTTGGGGGTAATATTGACTTTTTCAAATACTTCATTATTCCCTGGTTCAAGTTATGGATATTTATTAAAATGGGTATTGATGTTTTGTGCTGCAGGGCGAGTTTATTTTACATATTTATTTTCTTATAAAAAAACTATACCAAAATGGTTTATTTATTTGTTTATTTTTTCTATATTTTCAGCTATATTTTCTCTTATGAATAGTTATTCAATTTCTGTTTCTCTATCAACACAATTGGTATTTTTTATTGGAATTAGTACTATATTTTTAGGGTTCGAACAATCTACTGATATTTCATGGTCTTCTTGGTTTTTTACTCTTTTTACGGCTATGATTGTTTCCAGTCTTCCTTTATTGACTATGCCACAAGGATATTTTAGAAATTCACAAGGTTTTCAAGGCATTTTAAATCATCCTCAAGCTTACGGAGTCTATATTATTATACCAACATTATGGTTAACGATTATATGGTTTACATCTAAAAAAATGTCATTTTTTATGCAATTATTAATTTTATGTGGCTGGATAACTGTTTTTGCTTCAAGGACCAGAACCGCATTATTCGCTGTTATTTTAACTGTATTATTTAATATAATTATTTCATTTAAGAGACGTAAATTTTTAAAAAATTTATCACCTAATATTCTAAAATCTTTACAAAAGCCTGCTACTTTAATATTGATATCTATTATAATTATTATATTAGTATTATATGGAAATGTAATTCACAAAGAAATAGGTAAATTTATTTTTAAAGGCACTTATTTCAGTAAATATTTAGAGCAAAAATCATTTTATCCATCATATAATGTTTATAACGAATCCAGGGGAACATTAATAAAGAATTCTTGGGAAAATTTTATTAAGCACCCTTGGACAGGTATAGGTTTTGGCATAGGTTCGGTAGAAAGCAATTTTGCTGTTAAAAAATCTACAATTTATGGAATACCATTAAGCGCACCTACTGAAAAAGGTTTTATATTTACTGCATTATTGGAGGAAGTTGGGATATTTGGAACATTATTATTTTTATTATTTTTATTTAAATTAATTAAACCTATTATAGAGTTTGGAGACTTAGCTTCGGTTACGCTTTTGGGAGTTGCTTTTTTTGTTACATTTGGCGAAATGGTTTTTTTTTCAGCGGGTGGTTTTGGAATATGTATTTGGTTATGGATGGCTTTAGCAAAGAATTCTGTTTTAATTACAGAGAATAAATAATTTTTTATAAAAATGTTAAAGATATATAAAAAACATTTTTTATTAATTATCAGCGTGAAAGATTTCATTAAAATATAATTATAAATATTTTTTAGGAGTTAACAATTGTGCGAATAATATTTTGGGAAAATACGCTTAGCCCTCACGAATCGGCATATATTAGAGCTTTAGCCAATAAAGAAAATATTGAAGTGGCATTGATAGTTGAGAAAGACATTTCAAGACACAGAAAAAATATGGGGTGGGATATTCCTAATTTAGGAAATGTTAAAGTATTAATTCATCCAGGTAGATCAGAAATTTTTCATATCTTAAAAAAAGCTGAATATGAGTCCGTACATATTTTTTCAGGAATACGAACCTATCCTTTGGTTAAGACTGCTTTTTTACAGTCTTTATCTTTTAATATAATAAGAGGAATTTCAACCGAAAGTGCAGACTTACGGGGATTAAAAGGAGTATTCCGTTTGGGATTAGGAAAATTAGAAGCATTTAGATTCTGCAATAAAATTAATTTTGTATTAGCTATTGGTAACTTGGGGGTACAATGGTTTCAAAAATGTGGTTTTTCTGAGGATAAAATATACCCATTTGGTTATTTTGTGGAGAATTTTAGTGAGAATAAATGTGATTTGAGAAAAAATATTGAGTATAGAAAAGACAAATATCATCTTTTATTTATAGGTCAATTAATCAAACGTAAAGGTGTGGATATATTATTAAAGGCATTAAGCGGATTAAAAGAAATGAAATGGTTTTTGGATATTATAGGAGATGGCAAGGAACGTAGAAATATCGAGGATTTATGTGAAAGCTTAAATCTTTCAAAATATGTTAAATTTTATGGGGTTAAGAAAAATATGGAAACAATAGAATTTTTAAAAACAGTTGATTTACTTATACTCCCTAGTCGATTTGATGGTTGGGGGGCAGTTGTTAATGAAGCTTTAACGAATGGAGTGCCTATTGTATGTAGTGATGCCTGTGGAGCAGCGGATTTGATAAATAATTCTTTTCGAGGTGATGTTTTTACAACGGAGTCGATTAGTGATCTTCGTCAGATTCTTAGCCATCGGATTTTACTAGGTAAAAAAACGCTTGAATTAAGTTCAAAAATTAAGAAATGGTCGAGAGTAATTGAAGGTGAAACAGCGGCAAATTATTTATTAGATGTTATTAACTCAATTTTAGAAAAAGGAGAAAAACCGAAACCTCCTTGGAGAAAATAGCATAATCATATAAAAAATATATAAAATAATAAGGTATCAATTTATATTTTATTTATATAAATAATAAATATTTATTTAACTTAAAAAACCATCTTTTTTGAAGGTTATAATAGTGGTGCGATTGGCATGAATAATAGCTTGGCAGTAAAAGTCTGCTATGGGTTGGCAGTAGAAACCATTAGCCAAACAGCAAGTCCTGTTTAATAATTAACATCAAATAGACTATTTAGTAAAGTCTATTTAACAGGGCAAGAGCGTTCACCATGAGGTGAAGTCTTAAAGAGCTTGTGGAGAAATGCTAGACCGTAATAAATGATGTAGCCGGTTGGCCAAAGATGAGAAAAGGTCGAGTCTTCAGTATGGAGGCGAAAGCGTTACTAGTCCGCTCATCGTATCAAGGTGCGTAAATGCGGCTCGGTATAGAAGGTAGGTTCGTGACCTGCGGAGGTCTCGTAATGTCTGGACAGATTAGCACTCTTAAGGATGGGCGGGTAAATATAATCTAAAATGATAGTGTTGTGGGAATCATTCTGTTAAGAAACACACAACATCCAGTAATGTTACACTATAAGGTACCCCCGAAAGGTGTACAGAAAGCGCTTAAGAGAAGTCAGGGAGCTGAATAGTACTTTAATGGACGAAAAACAGAAACGTCCAGACTATTTATTCTAATATAGATAGCATTAACTATCCCAAAAGGATGGTTAATAGGGAGGCAGCTTGCTTTATAGAATTGGAAGTTTACAATAGAATTCGTGAGTAGGTTACAAAAGAAGGAAAGTTCCTTATGTGAAATACCCGGAATTTATATACAGAGGATACGGAAACGAACAATACAGTTAATGAAGCTGTATCTAAATGATATTATATCGGAAAGCAGTATACGAGAAAGTTGTATGTACCGATTTATTGAGTGGAAGGAGAGGGCAGAAGCCAACCTTCTCCGCCTATACAGCGATGAACCTACCGCCTATGAAAAATGATAACAGACCTGGAGGATAAAACTTAAGGGACACGATTTAAAGTAATTGCGGAGTATTTAAAGCAAAAAGCGTAGATACTTGTGAAGGAATGAAGATAAACCGAAGAATGTGAGTGTAAGTAAGAATTTACAGGTTGAAGTGAGTAATGTCGATAATGAAAAACCAAGAGGGACAATAGAAATAGGAGTGACTAGCTTATGGTTGTGATGAAGATAGAAGAAATTGAACAAAGAGAATTGTATAAAATTATTTCTAAATTTGAAGATATAAGTTTAATTCAACTTTGGGAATATAACCAAGCGAAGGTAAGTTTAGGTCAAGGAAGAGTAATACGACATCTTTTTTGGAAAAAAAATGAAATTGTAGGAGTCGCACAAGGTCTTATTAGAACAATTCCATTTTGCAAAAGAGGGCTTGTTTGGATTAATCGAGCACCACTTTGGAAAAAAATTGGAGAAAAAGAAGATAAGGTTTTGTTAAAAAAAATTCTAGAAGAATTGAAAGAATATTGGGTAGATAAAAAAGGAATGTATCTTCGTATTGCTCCTTCACTATTAGATAGTGAAGAGTATCAATTAATATTAAAAAAGACAGGATTTAGTCTTTGTAATCCATCTTTTAAATGGACTTCAGCAAGAATTAATTTAACTAGACCAGAGCAAGATTTAAGAAAAGGATTAAAGCAAAAATGGAGAAACTGTTTAAATAAAGCTGAACGTTTTGGGCTTTCATTTGAATTTGGAAACTCTTCAGAGCTAATAAGTGAACTTATATTTGACTATAAAAAACGATTACAAAATAAAAATTTTAAAGCTTCCATTTCTCCAGAATTTATAAGCATATTACAAAATCTTTTGCCTGATGAGAAAAAGATGTGGGTTTTCACAGGCAGACATAATAGTGAAAAACTTGGGAGTATTTTAATTGTCCCTTATGGTGATGTATGTGAATATATTGTTGGTGCCGTTAATGATATTGGAAAAAAATATAATGCTGGTCAATTTCTTATATGGAACGCAATTTGTGAAATGAAAAAAATTGGCTATAAATGGTTTGATGTTGGTGGAGCTAACCCCGAAAGAACACCTTCTGGAATATTTCATTTTAAGGAAGGAATAAATGGAATACCTTACAGATTAATAGGAGAATGGGAAATTGCTAATAGTTTTACTCAAAAATTGATAAAGAAGCTTGTTGAATTTAGAAGAAAATAAATTACTAAAAAATTTTGTAAAATATTTAATTCTCATTGGGTGCAATAAGTATATGAAAGAAAAAAAAGTTGTATTATTTTCAAAAATAATGAATATATTTGGTTTAGTAAACCTATTTTTTTATTTTCAAAAACTAAAATATAAAATTAAATATATACGGGCAATCAATTATCATGGAACACCTAAAAAATATCAATATAATTTTGAAAACCAACTTATTTTCTTCAAAAAAAATTATTCTACTGTAAGCTTAGTAGATCTTGAAAACTTATTAAACGGTAAATGGATAAAAGAAAAACCTGGATTAATAATTTCATTCGATGACGGTTTAAAATCTAATTATGATGTTGCAATGCCTCTTCTTGAAAAATATGGATTTATTGGATGGTTTTTTATTCCTGTTGGATTAATAGGCACAGGAAATTGTAAGCTACAAGATAATACTAGTAATAATGATTGCGGATATATGACTTGGGGAAATGTAATTGAATTAAGCAAAAGGCACATTATTGGTTGTCATACGCTTACCCATTGTAGATTGTTTAGCAATATATCAGAAGATAAACTTGAAAGTGAAATTATAAATTCAAAAAAAATATTAGAAAAAAAACTAAAGAAAAAAAATAAAATATTTTGTTGGGTTGGCGGAGAAGAAAATACTTATACCGCTAAAGCTTCTAAGTATATTCAAAAAGCTGGTTATAAATATTCTTTTATGACAAACAATGAACTAATATCTTATAATACAGATAGATTTCATCTTCAAAGAACAAACATAGAAGCTGATTGGTCTCTGCATCTTGTAAAATTTTATCTTTCAGGAATTATAGATATTATTTATACAAAAAAAAGGAACCGGATAAATAAATTGACTAGATAATTAAGGATTTTATATAGAGTATACAAAATAATGAGGAAAAGATTGCAAATGTATGATAAAAAGATCTAGACTTAGTTATTGAAAGTATAGGGGCAGAACAGCTTAGAGTAGTGAAGAAGCTTCTGTAATGGAAGTGGGGCGAAGGGGCAATGGACGATAAGTTCTACCCAGGGATACATTTTCCAGACTCAGAACTGGATTAAAAGTGTTAACAAAACTGAGATAGATATACTTGGTGCAAACTGCAATAGACAGGAAGCCTGATTGAGAAGATTATCCTTTGAAGCCGCGTAAAGTGAAACACCATGCGCGGAATTTTAGAGGGAACGAAGGAAAAGTAGCTATAGAGAATTTTGATAAAGAAAAAATTAATAAAAAAGATATTGTAAAATTTTATTAGAGCCTTATTTAATATAATTAAAAGAGAGTAGTATGAATAAATTAAAAATAGTGATTTTTTCTGGCTTTTATTTACCAGGTTACAAAGCTGGTGGCCCCATTCGTAGCTTGGCTAATTTAGTAGAAAAACTTGGAGATGAATTTAATTTTAAAATAGTAACTAAAGATCGTGATTTCAATGATATTAGACCATATTCAGGGATTAGAGTTAATTACTGGAATCAAGTTGGTAAAGCTGAAGTTTTTTATTTATCTCCACAAAATTGCTCTTTACGGAAAATTTGCACTTTAATGCGTTCAACAGAATATGATATACTTTATTTAAATAGTTTTTTTTCACCGATTTTTACCATGAAACCTTTATTTCTTTACTGGTTAAAATTTATCAGAGGAACTCCAGTTATAGTTGCACCAAGAGGAGAATTTTCTTCAGGTGCATTATCACTTAAAAGCTTCAAGAAAAATATCTATCTTGCAGCAGCTAAAATGTTTGGATTATATAAATATGTGATGTGGCAAGCTTCAAGTGAGCATGAAAAAAAGGACATTAGTTACAGGTTTGGAAATTATATTAAAATAGTAGTTGCTCCAAATTTATCCCTATTGATTAATAAACCAAAAGAAAAAGTAATTAGTTGTAAAAAAAATATAGGATATTTGAAAATTATTTACCTTTCGCGTATAACACGAATGAAAAATCTATATAGTGCATTGATGATACTTGAAAAATTAAACGGGAATGTACAATTTGATATATATGGAATAATAGATGATAGAGATTATTGGATAGAATGTAAAAAACTAATAAATCTTTTACCAAACAATATTAAAGTAAGATATATGGGTGCTGTGGAGCATGATCAAGTAGGAGTAATAATAAAGGAACATAATCTTTTTTTTCTGCCTACTTTTGGGGAAAATTTTGGACATGTTATATTGGAAGCATTGGTTTCTGGTTGTCCAGTATTAATAAGTGATCAAACACCGTGGCGAAATTTAGAGAAAAAAGGCGTAGGTTGGGATTTACCATTAAATTGTCCAGAAAAATTTCAAGAAGTCTTACAAAAATGTATTGATATGAACGAACTAGAGTACAATATTCTATCTAATAAAGCATATAAATTTGGATTAAAAATAGTTGAGGATAAAACTGCATTAAATTTAAATCGAGAATTATTTTACAAAGCTTTCTATAATTCAAAATAATATTTTGGATAAATGAATATTTTATAATTTTTACCAAATGCTATAATACATATAAAAAAATTTGTATAGAAAAAGAATAATAAAAATATAATAAGTCAGGGAGGTTTTTAGTGTTTAAAGACAAAACTTTACTCATTACTGGTGGAACTGGTTCCTTCGGTAATGCAGTATTAAAGAGATTTTTAAATACAAGGATAAAAGAAATACGTATTTTTAGTAGAGATGAAAAAAAACAAGAAGATATGAGATTAAGGTTAAAGAGTGATAAAGTTAAGTTTTATATTGGTAATGTTAGAGAATATGAAAGTATAGATTTAGCCTTAAAAGGAGTAGATTATGTATTTCATGCTGCAGCACTTAAACAAGTACCTTCTTGTGAATTTTATCCCATGGAAGCAGTGAGAACTAATATTTTAGGCACTGAAAATGTGTTAAATGCAGCTGTAAGTAATAAAGTGAAAAAGGTAATTGTATTAAGTACAGATAAAGCAGTATACCCTATTAATGCAATGGGAGCTTCTAAAGCGATGATGGAAAAAATAATGGTAGCCAAATCAAGGACTGTTGATGAACATATAACTATATTATGTGGTACACGTTACGGTAACGTAATAGCGTCTAGGGGTTCGGTAATTCCTCTGTTTATACACCAAATGAAGAGTGACCAACCTTTAACTGTAACTGATCCCAATATGACTCGATTTATGATGTCGATGGATAGTGCAATTGACTTGGTATTATATGCATTTAAACATACTCGACAGGGAGATATGTTTGTTAAAAAAGCTCCCGCATGTACTATAGGAGATTTAGCCCTTGCCATAAAGGAATTATTTAATGCAAAAAATGAGATTAAAATTATAGGAACCCGTCATGGGGAAAAATTGTATGAGACTTTATTGACCAGAGAAGAGATGACCAAAGCTGAAGATTGCGGTGACTATTATAGAATTTTAGCAGACACAAGAGATTTGAATTATAATAAATTTTTTATTGAAGGTGAATCAGAAATATCGGTGCAAGAGGATTACAATTCACATAATACCAAGAGATTAAATATCGAAGAGATAAAAGAAATGTTATTGAAAATAGATTATATTCAGAATAAACTTAAAAAATAGTTCAATTTAAGCATCTTGGCAAGTGTAGCAAAGAGGGAGATAAAATTGTTATGAAAACTGTTTTAGTAACTGGCAGTGAAGGATTTATCGGGAAAAATTTAATTGTTAGATTACAGGAATTAGATAATGTGGCAATAAAATCTTTTGATAAAGAAGATAGTATAGATAGCTTAAAGAAATTACTTTTAGAATCAGACTTTATCTTTCATCTTGCAGGAGTTAATCGTCCTAAAAATGTGGAAGAATTTGAAAAAGTAAATGTAGGTTTAACTAAAACTCTAATAAAATTACTTGAAGAAATGGATAAAAAAATACCTATTGTAATAACATCCTCCATTCAAGCTGAATTGGATAATCCTTATGGTAAGAGCAAGAAAAGGGCGGAAGATGAACTAATTAAATATTGCAATAAAAATAGTGTTCCGGTGTATATTTATAGGTTACATAATGTTTTTGGAAAGTGGAGCAGACCTAATTATAATTCGGTGGTTTCAACTTTTTGTTATAATATTTCTCATAATTTAGATATTACTATCTCAAATCCCACGAAAGAATTAGAATTAGTATATATTGATGATATAATTAATGAATTTGTTTCTTTGTTAGATAAAGAAGAGAGGGATTTACATAAACATTTTTACAATATTAAAAGGACTTTTAGGGTTACTTTAGGAGAATTGGCTGATAAATTATATAAAATAAAAGATATAAGGAAGACTTTAATTGTACCAGATTTATCTGATATTTTTATGAAATTTTTACATGCCACCTATTTATCTTATTTAGATAAAGATGATCTTTCGTATGAAATGGATTCAAAAGAAGATAATAGAGGAGATTTTACTGAATTAATAAAATCAAAATCTTTCGGTCAAGTTTCTATATCTAGATCAAAAAAGGGAGTCATAAGAGGAAATCATTATCATAATACCAAGAATGAGAAGTTTTGTGTTATACAAGGGGAAGCAGTAATAAAATTAAGAAATATTCTGGATGATAAGATTATCTCATATTATGTTTCTGATAAAAAAATAGAGGTAGTAGATATTCCCCCGGGATATACCCATTCCATAGAGAATTTAACAGAGGGTGATGGTGAAATGATCCTTTTAATTTGGGCTAATGAAATATTTGACCCAAAAAATCCTGATACCTATTATTGTGAGGTGTAATTAATATGGGTAAAATGAAAATAATAACTGTGATAGGAACAAGACCAGAAATTATTAGGTTATCAGCAGTTATAAAGATGTGCGACCGATATTTTAATCATATTTTAGTTCATACCGGACAAAATTGGGATTATACATTAAATGAAATATTTTTTAAAGAATTGGAAATAAGAAAGCCTGATTATTATTTAGATACGGTGGGGGAAAATTTAGGTGAAACTATTGGGAATATAATATCTAAATCATATAATTTATTTAAGAAAGTTAATCCCGAAGCTTTATTAATTTTAGGGGATACTAATAGTGCTTTAAGTGCAATATCGGCAAAGAGGTTAAAAGTTCCTATTTTTCATATGGAAGCAGGCAATAGATGTTTTGATCAAAATGTACCTGAGGAAATAAATAGAAAGATAGTAGATCATATAAGTGATATCAATCTTCCCTATACTGAACATAGTAGACGGTATTTATTAAGTGAAGGAATTAGAAAAGAATATATTTTTGTTACTGGGTCTCCGATGCCGGAAGTATTAAATAAATATAGAGATAGTATTAATGAAAGTAAAGTATTAAATAAACTGAAGTTAGAAAAAGATAAATATATTTTAGTTAGTGCCCATCGAGAAGAAAATATAGATATTGAAGATAATTTTTTAAATTTAGTTAATTCCTTAAATTCTATAGCAGAAGAATTTAAATTACCCATAATATACTCTACCCATCCCAGAAGTTGGAAAAGGATAGAAGAAGGAAAGATAATATTTAATCCTCAAATTAGAAAATTAAAACCTTTTGGATTTATAGATTATAATAAATTACAACAAAATGCTTTTTGTGTATTATCAGATAGCGGAACTCTAAGTGAAGAATCAGCAATTTTAAATTTTCCAGCAGTATTAATTAGGACCAGCACAGAAAGACCGGAGGTATTGGATAAAGGTTCGATTATAATTGGGGGAATTAAATCTGACGAAGTTATTCAATCTATTTATAGTTCAGTAAAAATGTTTAAAGAAACGGATAATAAAAATATTTTACCTGTGGATTATCAGGATACAAATGTATCAATGAAAGTGGTAAAAATAATTCAAAGCTATACCAAGATAGTTAATAAGGTTATTTGGAATAAAAATTAATTAGGGAGCGGGGAAATAATAAAATTTAATGAATGTATTATTTTTAATGATATCTTTTCCAGACATAAGAGAAAATTCTAATCTCTATTCGGATCTGGCAGAAGAATTTAGAAAAAACGGACATAATGTATATGTGGCTACTCTTTTAGAGAAAAAGTATAATCAGAATAGTTATTTAGAAAGAGTAAAAGAATTAAATATCTTACAGGTAAGAGCCGGAGATTGGTTTAATACTAATTCGGTTATAAAAAAAGGTCTAACTACAATAACTATTGCCAATTATTTTAAAAAAGCTATACAGAAATATTTTTATAACATAAAATTTGATTTGGTTATATATCCAACCCCTCCGATTACATTTGCTCCGGTAGTTAAATATATTAAAAAAAGAGATAATTCTAAATCTTATTTGATATTAAGAGATGTTTTCCCCCAGAATGTTCGAGATTTAGGATTATTAAATAACCGGCTATTATTTAATTACTTTAGAAAAAAGGAAAAGCAATTATATGATATCTCAGATTATATTGGATGTATGTCTAAAGGGAATATTAAATACGTTTTAGAACATAATGATATTAACGAGAATAAATTAGAAATTCTTTATAATTGGGGGAAAATTAATTATAATGATAAATTATCAGATGTAAATTATAGGGAGAAATACGGACTAAAAGATAAATTTGTTGCTGTCTTTGGAGGGAATATAGGATTACCCCAAGAACTTGAATTTTTGTTGGAGTTGGCAAAAGAATATAAAGAGAGAGACAATGTGGTTTTCTTAATAATTGGAAAGGGAGCCCAGAAACGAAAAATAGTTAATATGGTTAAGAACGAAAAGCTTTCAAATGTTATAATTAAAAATTTTATTCCAAGGGATGAATATAATAATTTGATGAAACAATGTGATATTGGACTTATTAATTTAAATAGAAAGTTTACTATTCCTAATATTCCATCCAAGACGATAGCATATTTTAAAGCCGGTATCCCCATACTTGCGTCGACAGATAAGAATACTGATTATAAAGATTTGTTAGTAAAAAAGGCGAGAGCTGGTTTGTGGTCTGAAACAGGTGATTTAGAGGAGTATAAAAGTAATTTTGAAAAATTACTTAATGATAAAAAATTAAGAGAAGAATTAGGGAAAAACGGAAAAAGATTCTTAGAGGAAAATTTAAGTGTTGAAAAAACATATCAAATTATTATGAAACATTTTGAACGAAAATAAAAAAGAAAATAAGATGATCGCAGGTCTAAAGGATTAAATTAATCTTTTTTGATATCAATGAAGGAGGATTTAAAAATAAATAGAAAGAAATTTCCCCTTATTTTAAAAAGAATAATTGATATATTGGCAAGCGGAATAGCCTTGATTGTATTGCTTCCATTTTTTGCTGTAATAGGAATATTTATTAAACTGGATTCTAAGGGTCCAGTGTTTTTTGTTCAGGAGAGAGTTGGAAAAGATGGGAAAATATTTAAGGCTTATAAGTTGAGGACGATGATACGAGGAACAGATAAAAAAACAGAAGGTATTTTTATCAATAGAGATAATTTATATGTAACACGAATAGGTAAGTTTTTAAGGAGATCCGGAATTGATGAATTACCTCAATTAATAAATATTTTAAAAGGTGATATGAGCCTTGTTGGACCTCGACCCACTTTAAAATACCAAGTAGATAATTATAATGATATTCAAAAACAAAGATTGTTAATAAAACCAGGAATCACTGGATGGGCTTTAATAAATGGAAGAAATAAATTAACTTGGCCAGAGCGAATAAAATTAGATATTTGGTATATTGAAAATCAATCCTTTTGGTTAGACTTGAAAATACTTTTTAAAACTATAATTGTTGTAGTAAATGGAGAAGGCCTGTATGCAGATAGAGAAAGAGATAATGTAATGATTATTAATAAAAAGGAGAAGAACACATGTATAAAATAAAAAAGATATTATTTCTTGGTCATAATAAATGGGCAGTTCTTTCGTTAAAAGCTTTAATTAATGCGGGATATAAAATTGTAGGCGTTATTACCGAGACAGACGAATTTGATAGAAGAGAAAAAAATATTTATGATAGATTTTCAAGATTTAATGCTTATGACTCTTTAAAAGAAAATGCCAGAAAATTATGTTGTAGAGTTTGTCAACCTGTTAATATAAATGATCCATTTTTTTTAGAAAAAATTAAGAAATTAAAACCTGATATAGCAGTTATCGTATCCTATCATGGTATCCTTAAGAAAGATTTTTTAGAAATAGTTAAAGTTATTATTAATATACATGGAGCTCCATTACCAAAATATAGGGGAAGATCACCTATAAATTGGTCTATTATTAATGGTGAAACATATACAGGAATAACCGCTCATCACGTGATAACTCGGGTAGATGCAGGAAAAATAATAGAACAAAAGTTATTTCCTATTTTTTTTAAAGATAGAGCAATAGACGTTTTATTACGAAGCTTACCTATTTATCCAGAACTTGTTTTATCAAGTGTAAGAAAAATAGAAGATAATCCTGAATACGGATGCAAACAAGATGAAAGTGAATCTATTTATTTTCCCAAAAGATATCCAGAGGATGGGAAAATTAATTGGAATATTGAAAAAACTATAGACATCTACAATAAAATAAGAGCCTTATCTTATCCTTATCCTTGTGCACAAAGTTATTATCAAAATAGGCAAATTTTTATAAATTCTTGTTCTATAGTTTCGGAAAGAAGGATTTCGCCGGTAGCGGGAATTATAATAAGATCAGATAAAGATGGAGTTTATATTACCACTATTGATGGTCTGATAAAAATTAAAACTCTTATTGAGGAGGAGGAAGAAATAATGGCAAGTTTAATATTAAAGGTTGGCAAAAGATTGACTTAGTAAATAATCATAAAAAGGAACAATTTGAAATTCAAATTTTAATGAATTACTTGCTTTTAATATTAGAATTATCTAAAATTATATATTAAAATTAGAATAGTAATGGGAAAATTTTAAAAAAGTTAACGATAGTGGGAAACAGAAAAGTAGCCTATCGCTTTTTTAAAGGAGTTAAATATTATGAAAAAAGTACCATTGTCCAGTCCGGATATTATAGAAAAAGATATTGAAGCTGTTGTGGAAGTTATGAGAACCAGGTATTTGAGTATTGGGCCGAAAGTGGTGGAATTTGAGAAGAGGATGAGTGAATATACGGGGGTAAAATATGCAGTAGCGGTGAATAGTGGAACGAGCGCATTGCATTTAATAATTAGAGGAATGGAGATTGGAGAAGGCAATGTGGTTATTACTACTCCTTTTAGTTTTATTGCATCTGCTAATTGTATTTTGTTTGAGAGAGCCAGGCCTTTATTTATAGATATTGACGGGCAAACCTTGAATTTGGATCCGGATAAGACAGATGAGCAATTGGGAAAGATGAGCCAGGAAGAATTAGATAAAGTGAAAGCGATGATTGTGATTGATGCATTTGGGCAGCCGGCTGATTGGGATCGCTTTACGGAAATTGCCCGAAGATATAATTTGCTTTTGATTGAAGATTCAGCAGAGGCTTTAGGTTCTGAATATAAGGGGAGAAAATGCGGTTCTTTTGGTGAAGCTGGAGTTTTTGCTTTTTATCCAAATAAACAGATCACCTCTGTAACACATGATACGCCGGTAATGATTAGAGAAAATGGAAAGGTAAGGCTTGTTGAAATAGGGAAATTAATGGATTTTATGATTGATAATTACTGGAAGCCAAAGGGTTACGAATGTTTAGCATTTAACGAAGACGGTGAAATATCCTGGAGAAAAATTGATGCTTTTGTGAAGCACGAGATTCACTCTGAGCTTTTGAAAGTTCAACTTGAAAAAGGAAGAGAGGTAGAGATAACAAAATCACATAGCGTTTTTACAGTCAGTGATGGAAAGATTAAAGAGGTTTTAGGTAAGGATTTAAAGGTTGATGATTATTTAATTGTTCCAGGAAAATTACCATCTCTAACGTATCAAATAGAAAAGATTGATATTTTAAACTATATAAATAATAAAAGTATAAAATTTAATAATGATAAAGTGATACTAAAATCCAACGGAGTCGGAGGCGGAGGAGGAAAATATATTGATCGGTACATAAAAGTAGACGAAAAATTTTGCAAATTACTGGGATATTTTGCAGAAGAGGGAGGTTACGAAGTTGACGGAGGGATAAGATTTACCTTTGGCTTAAATGAAAAAGATACATATGGAAAAGAAGTAAAAGAGATTTGGGATACTATCTGGCCTTTTTACCAAGCTGTAATATTCTGTGACGAAAAAAACCATAATTGCACTGTTTCTTGTGGAGGTAAACTTCATAGTGAATTATTTAAGAATCTTGGATGTGGTGAGAACGTATACGATAAGGCTATTCCCGATATTATATGGGAAGTAAGTGAAAGAAATAAAATTGCATTTATAGAAGGACTTTTAAACGGAGATGGTCATAGAAGAATAATAAATGGAGCAGAGAGTTATAAGCTTACTGTAGCTTCTAAAAAATTAGCAAATGGATTGCACTATTTACTCTTAACTATGGGAATTCAGTCAAGGTTGGAGAGGACGGGGAGGATAAGGGATAAAAATTCAGTATCTGTTGTAACAATAGAAAAATGGATGGATGAAGATGTTATTGACTGCCCTGATTTTTTGTTGAAAGATCTTGCTGTTCTTAAGATCAGAAAAATTAAGAGAAGAAATTTTCACGGATTTGTATATGATTTTGCAGTAAAAGATCTACAAAATTTTATTGGGGGATATGGAGGAGTATGTTTGCATAATACTGGTGAAGGCGGAATTCTGGTGACTGATAATGAAGAGTTGGCGGGGCTGGCGAGGAGTATGCGGAATCAAGGCAGAGGAGAAGGGGGCGGATGGCTGGATCATGAGAGATTGGGCTATAATTTTCGGATGGATGAATTGAGTGCGGCTTTGGGATGTTCCCAGATGGAGAGGATTGAAGAGATTTTAGATAAGAGAGAAAAGGTTGCGGGGATGTATGGGGAAAAGTTGGCGGAAGTAGAGGAAGTACAAGTTCCTTTTATTGCTCCTTATGTTAGCAGGATGAGCTGGTTTGTTTATGTTATTAGGTTGGAGAGGGGAATAGATAGAGATAAAGTAATTAAGTATCTGAATGAAGAAGGGGTTCAATGTAAGCCCTATTTTACCCCCATTCATTTGCAGCCTTTTTATCGGAAGATGTTTGGATATAAGAGAGGAGATTTTCCGGTTACTGAAGATGTGGTAAGAAGGACTATTGCCTTGCCATTTTTTAATAATTTGAAGGAAGAACAGATTGATTATGTGGTGGAGAAGTTGAAGGAGGGAATTAAATTAGTCGTTAGTGAATAGTGAATAGTCGTTAGTTTTAAAATGCAGGTTTTTAGTTTTTGGTTTTTGGTTTTTAGTAGAGGAAAATCAGTTTACGGTTTACAGTTTTCAGTTTATAGAGAAAAGGAAGGACGGGTCTGATAAATCAGACCCCTACATTCGGGATTACACTATCCTGCAATATAAGAAAAAAGGATAGAGAAAAAAGATGGGAATAAAAGAATATAATAAATTTACCGGCAAGAAGATATTACTTATTTTGGTAATAATTCTTGCTTTTTTTATTTTAGCAGGCATATTTATTGTGCCTGAATTAGGTAAATGGTTGGTGGTGAATGATAAAGCGAAAGAAAGTGATGTTATCCTGGTTCTTATGGGCAGTGTATATGATCGTATTTTAGAAGCTGTTGATTTATATCAGGAAAATTATTCAGATAAAATTATTTTAATTAATAGTTATGTTGCTGCCAAGGATATTATTATAGATAGAGGGTTGCAGGTTTATGGTAATACTTTATTGAGTAAAATGGCTGCCGTTGATATGGGAATGCCGGAAGAAGATATTATCGTACTTGATGGTAATTCCAGAAGTACTCAGGATGAAGCAATGACCATCAGGGAATATGTAAGAAATAATGAAGAAATAAAATCAATTATTTTGGTAACTTCAAAATTTCATTCAGGGAGAGCAAAGAAGATATTTGAAAAAGCATTAAGTAGCCTTGATAGAGAAATAGAGATATATGTCCGTTCGAGTAAGTATGATATGTCAAATGTTGATGAATGGTGGAGGAATCGGGAAGATTTTGAGTGGGTGGTTTTTGAGTATTTAAAGCTGGCTAATTTTTATTTTCGGGAGCAATTTTTGCTGAAATAAAACAGTATCGAGTATCCAGTATCGAGTATCAAGTGAAGAAAGGATAAAGAAAGTTGCAAGATGCTTTTAGTATTTAGTCGTTAGTATTTAGTATTTAGTGAAGAAAAGATAAAGAAGGTTACAAGTTGCAAGTAAAGAAATAAAATACAAGGAAAAGAAATGCAAGAAAAATAACGGATTAAGAAATATTATTATTAGCAAATTTACCTAAAAACTGAT
>SDBS01002564.1_pt1 | contig 18139 bp, 9 predicted proteins | sample 2277091 | NCBI WGS metagenome assembly SDBS01 (sample SAMN10404972, study PRJNA504765) | marine sediment metagenome | isolation source: marine sediment core GS10_PC15, 163 cmbsf | place: Arctic Ocean: Southern Knipovich Ridge | collected 2010 | reverse complement strand
GTGGATTGATCCACCCCTGCGCACCGCGACGATAGCTGCTCCGGCCTTGTGCCCGAACATATCTGCGTTGGCTTTGGCAACGAATCCGGCGCGATCTATAAGCGCCTTGAGTTCCGCGGTGACATCAGCGAAGTAAGTGGGGGAGGCCAGAATAATTCCATCAGCTTGCAGCATCTTTTCGATACAGTCATTGACTATATCGTCTTTCACACTGCACCGCTGGTCCTTATTTTCGAAGCATTTACAGCAGGCAATACAACCCCGGATTTTTTGGCCGGAAAGCTGTATCATCTCGGTTTCGATGTCTTGTTTTTCAAGCTCACTGAATACTTGATTGATAAGGATAGCAGTGTTGCCGTCCTTGCGGGCACTACCATTAAAAGCTATGACTTTCATTTTTTATCTCTCAATTTTTAGATTCATCCAATATTCTATTCGAACATCTTCCTGATTGTAATCCAATACGGCAATCTCAGGTTTTCTTTATTTCTTTGCCTTCGGTCCTGGCGGGATTTCCTTGTACCAGTCATGCTCGACGCGGTCAGGGGGGAATATCCTCGCAGCTAAGCGCTCGCGCAGTTCTTTACAGACCTTGCGATGTTCCGGGGCGGCGCCGAGGTTCCGTCGCTCAGCGGGGTCATTCTCTCGGTCGAAGAGACTCACGTCGAGGTCTGCCAGCGGACTCTTCGCGGCCCAGTCCATTTCTTCGCTCTTCAGCCGCCTTCCGGTAAGCGGATTCGGAGAGACCTGCATCTCGAACGACCAGCGCTTCGTCCGCAACATCGCCCGACGCCCATACGTAAGCTTCTCGCTGATCGCTTCGGTGCGTGGCTTGGTGCGGCCGCGGGCGGTATCGGCAAGATCCCGCCCGGCTAAGTACTTTGGCAGCTTCACCTCGGCAGCACGCAGAAACGTCGGCGCCAGGTCAACCAGCTCGACGAAGTCATCGCAGACTTTGCCACGCGGCAGACGCCCGTCCGATGTGGCGGCAATCAGCGGCACGTGCACCGACTCGTCATAGAACGTAAACTTCTCCTGCATGCCGTGCTCACCGACCTTGCATCCGTGGTCGGGATTGAACACGATCAGCCACGGTCGGTTCCAACAGAAGGCCTTGAACGCCCTTATGACCCGGCCGATCTCGCTGTCAACATAGCTCGCCAGGCTGTAGTAGTCCGCCCGCATCTTGCGGATCTCCGCCTCCTTCATACCGTAAACGCGCAGGTTCTCGTAGGCGGTCTTTGTCTGCCGGCCGAAGGACTTAAGCTCGGCCTCGGTAACTCGCGGAAGCGGGATCGACGCAGGGGCGTAGGTCCTGTTGAACGGTACGGGCGGCAGGACCGGAGTGTGCGGATAGATGTACGACACACGGAGGAAAATGGGCTTGTCTTTGGAAGCGTCTGACCGGAGGTGCCGGATCGCCATATTCGACAGGTGTGCGGTAAGGGTCTTCTCGGCAGCGACCGGATTCGTACCGCCGATGATCAGCTTCTTATTTGTCAGGTATCGCCGCAGGATGCCAAGCTCGGCCTCGCGGTCGGCGCCCTTGACAAGTTCTGAGGGCGTGGCCTCCTGAATATTGGCTGAGCCCCACGAGCGGAAATCCTTATCCGGAAATGCCTCAAGGACATTATACCACCTGCCGTTCGGGGTGTATGGCTGGTCCTTCGAGGCCAGCCGGTAATGGTGTTCCTTGCCGAAGTTGACCACTTCGTAACCGCTGCGGTGTAGAAGCTCGGTGAAGAACGGCACGGAGAACGTCGTGTTGGGATGGGAGTATTCGAATCCGTAAACGCCCGTGTGGTGTGGATAGCGCCCGGTCAGCATCGATACGCGCGAGCCCACGCACAGCGGCGCTTGGCAATACGCTTCACGGAACAGTACGCCCTCTGCCGCAAGGGCGTCAAGATTCGGCGAGCGGACCCACTCATATCGCCCGTACGCACGGATCGTGTCCCAGCGGTGCTCATCGGTCATAATCCAGAGGATGTTCGCACGCTCCATAAGCGCCGCTGTGCTATCGCTTCCGCTGCTACTAAGCAGTGCCGTGCCCGCACCACCAACACGTTGAAGGAACGCCCGCCTGGACATGCGGTCCGACAATCCGACAGACCCTGTCGGTGTTCTACGCATCATGTCTGCTGTTCCTGCTCCTTTCTCTGGATAGCAAAAAGTCATCAACCGCAGAAAACCTACTGAGTGTTTTGCGGCACTAAATCGTAACTCACAAGTCCGGTATGTCAAGAGGCTTTTCTCCCATCCAAAATCCTGATTAGTGAAGATTTCTTGACAACCACAATATTTCTTGTTACCATAAACAATAGTTCGACCGTAGGAGGCTAACTTATGATGCATCAGAATCGTATCTATTGGCCCCGTGATGGAATGTCAAAAGCGATTCGGCCGGTGCTTGTCATGGTAGGATTGATGGCCGCTGCTCAACCGGCTATCGCCGCTAAGCCTGCCGTGTTCAGCATTCGGGACTATGGAGCCGTAGGTGATGGCAAAACACTCGACACTATAGCGATAAATAAGGCGATTGAAGCGTGTGCGACGGCCGGAGGCGGCCAGGTCCTGTTCCCGCCCGGCAGATACCTCTCGGGCACTTTACATCTCAAAAGCCACGTTACACTCTTTCTCGAAGCGGGAGCTACACTTATCGGGACCACGAAGCTCGACCAATACCAGTATCCCAAACTCCCGGCCTTCTTACCCGAAGCCAAATGGGGCAAGTGGCACAGGGCCTTGATCCTCGGCGATGGGCTGGAAAACATCGCGATTGCCGGACAGGGCGTCATCGACGGCAACAAAGTCTTCGACCCCACCGGCGAGGAACGGATGCGCGGGCCGCATACCTTAGTCTTTATAAATTGCCGTAAGGTCGCGGTGCGTGACGTTTCTTTCGTGGACTCGGCCAACTACGCCATATTCTTCCAAATCAGCGACTATGTGGACATTCGTAATGTCAAATTCACCGGCGGCTGGGATGGCGTACATTTCCGTGGTGCGCCGGACCGGCCCTGTCGGAACGTGATCATTACCGGCTGCCAATTCTTCACCGGGGATGACTCGATCGCCGGACGGTATTGGGAGAATACCCTTATTTCCGATTGTATTGTGAACTCCTCATGCAATGGGATCCGGCTGATCGGCCCGGCCAGGAACTTGATTATTCATGACTGCCTGTTCTACGGCCCCGGGATTTATCCGCATCGCTCTTCGGATCGCAACAACATGCTCGCCGGCCTCAACCTCCAGCCCGGAGCCTGGGACGCCACCCAAGGCAGCCTCGATAATGTGTTGATTTCCGATATCACCATGCACAACGTTTCGGCGCCGTTTCATTTTTCGTTGAAACCCGGTAACACCGCCGGGAACATTATCGTCAGCCGGGCAACGGCCACCGGCGTCTATCGGGCTGCTTCTTCAGTCGAAAGCTGGGCGGAAACGGCCTTTAAGAATGTCGTCTTCCGGGATGTTACTATCGAATACAAGGGTGGTGGTACGCGGAAACAGGCGCGCATGAGCGTCAAATCGCCGGGCGTTGACGCCCGGCCGCTGCCGGCATGGGGCTTCTACGCCCGGAATGTCCAGAACCTCCAGTTCGACAATGTTCGGTTACGCTGCGGGAAAAAGGACTTGCGGCCCGTGCTGATCTGCGATGGTGTGGACCATCTCACACTGGAGGATTTCAAGTTTACACACTCGGCGCAGGCGCCCAAGGCGCTGGTGTTGAACGACGTCAGGCATGTGCAGCTTCGTGGTGCGGAATTTCCCATGGCCGAGCCCCTATGCACCGAATTAAGACTGGTCGCGAATGACGCTGCCGGCCGGGTCATTGCAGGTAAGCCGTTTTCGGTCAACGTTACGGTTAAAAACAGGAAGAAGGAAGGACTGGCAAAAATCGAGCTTGCTGTAAACGGGCAAAAGACAACCCGCTGGTTGTGGCTACAAACCGGCGAGAAGAAAGAGGTCATGTTTAAAGGACTGACCGCCCCTGACGCTGGAACTTACGAGGTGCGGTGTGGTGACGTGATACAAAGCTTGCGCGTGGAGCAGTGAGCGACAGAAAAGGAAGAAAGGAATGAGTTCTATGCAGAAAATACCAACACCAACAAACGCTATAACGCGGCGCGATTTTCTGAGCGGTTCAGCCGGGATACTTGCGGCGCAGTGGCTCGGGCTTACCGCTGCGGAGGCGCAGGCCGTCCTCGAATCCGGTGAGCGGAAGCGGATTGAAGCAGCGATTCCAACCAAAGCCTTCATTCAGCCCCGCAGACATCGGAAGCTCCTGATTTTCGACCTTAATGTCGGATATGGCGGGCACCGCTCCATCCCTACTGCCAACCTGGCTTTTACGCGGATGGGCGCAAAGACCGGCGCCTTTGAGACGGTAATCAGCAAGGACCCGTCTGTCTTCAAGCCCGAAAGTCTGAGGCGCTTTGATGCCGTTTTTCTCAACAACACAGTGGGCAATATCTTCAAAGACCCCGGATTAAGGCAAAGCCTGCTCGAATTTGTTTATGGCGGCGGAGGACTCCTTGGCGTTCACGGGACTTCGGCGGCCTTCACATATTGGCCTGGTGCTCATGAGGACTGGCCGGAGTTTGGCATAATGCTCGGTGCACGCGGCGCAAACCACCGCGACAATGATGAACACGTTTTCATCAAACTCGACGACCCCAACCACCCTCTCAATCAGCCTTTCGGCACTCAAGGCTTTGATTACCGGGACGAATTCTTTCGTGTCCACGGGCCTTATTCAAGAAACAGGGTCCGAGTGCTTTTCAGCATCGATACCGGGAAAACTGACATGAATCAGGGCCCGGCACGTGGCAACTGTTTTCGGGAGGACGACGACTACGCGCTGGCGTGGGTGCGGCAGTACGGCCGGGGACGCGTGTTCTACAGCACATTCGCGCATAACCCCTATGTCTTCTGGGACCCGAAGATGTTACAGTTTTATCTCGCGGCTGTGCAGTTCGCCCTGGGCGACCTGCCGGCACCGACCATCCCCAGCGGCAAATTGACCCCGGCCATCCGTACCCAGGAAAAGTTAGGCTGGCGCCTCGGCATCGAGGCCTACACTTTTAATAAATACACGCTTTTCGAGGCGATTGATCGGACCGCTCAGCTCGGCCTGCCGTATATGGGCGGCTTGAGCTTCCAGAAAGTCAGCAAGGAGATTCCAAAGAACTTCGATGACCAACTGACCGACGACGAGCTGAAACAGATCCGGCTGAAATTAGACTCAGCCGGCGTTCGTCTGCTAACGTATTACATACACCTGATTCCGGGCGATGAGGCTGGCTGCCGCAAGGTGTTCGAGTTCGGGCGAAAGATTGGCATCGAAACCTTCATGTCGGAGCCATTGCCGGAGGCGCTGGATACAATCGAGAAGTTCTGCGATGACTATGACATCAACGTGGCCATTCACAATCACGACCGGAAAGCCTCGCCGCAGTATTGGAATCCTGAAGGGATTATGAAGGTCTGCCGGGGCCGCAGCAAACGGATCGGGGCCTGCGGCGATATGGGCTATTGGATGCGATCCGGCATTGACCCAATCAAGGCTGTGAAAACGCTCAAAGACCGCTTAATCACCGTACAGATGCATGACCTGCACGAACTAAGCCCTGAAGGTCACGATGTGCCCTGGGGGACTGGTGTTGGCAAGACAGGACAGTTTATCGAGGAAATACACCGCCTGGGCATCAGGCCCACCATGTTCGGCCTCGAATACTCCTACAACTGGTTCGAGTCGATGCCTGAGATAGCGAGATCCATTGACTTCTTCAACAAAGTGAGCATGAAACTGGCAAAGTGAGGTGCGTTATGGCACGAATGGATAATTGCAAAGGAACAGACACTCCCCGGATTACGCGTCGTGAGTTCCTGGGACGCACCGCTGCGCTCTCAGGGATCGTCGCCTCGCCCTGGATCATTCCCTCCTCGGCGCGGGGAGCGGACGGGAATGTGGCGCCGAGTGAGCGGATAACAGTGGGCTTGATAGGCAAAGGGGTGATGGGGAGCGGCCATTTGCGCCGGTTGGCTGGCGACCGAGACGTTCAGGTGTTGGGTGTCTGCGATGTGGATCGTATGAGGTGTGAGGAGGGCAAGCGTCATGCGGAGGAAACCTACGCCGCCGACCGCTCTAACGGCACGTATCGCGGCTGCGCGGCCTATAATGACTATCGAGAACTCCTGGCCCGACCGGATATTGATGCCGTGGTGATTGTCACGCCGGACCATTGGCACACGCTGCAGGCGATTGACGCGGTCAAGGCGGGAAAGGACATCTATTGCGAGAAGCCGATATCGATAACAATTCGCCAGGGGCGCCGCCTGGCCGAGGCGGTGCGAAGGTATAGCCGGATCTTCCAGACCGGAACACAATACCGTTCTATTCCGACTATCCGCCAAGTTTGTGAATTTGTCCGCGCAGGTGGTCTCGGCAGGGTCAAATCTGTTTTCACGCGGTGGAACAACTTAGCGGGCTTCTTCGGAGCACCCCGCTTCAAGCCTTATCGACATCTGATGGACGTTGAGCATTCCGGGAAGTCATACGTGCCGCTGGATATAACCCTTCCGGCCGAACCTGTGCCGGAAGGATTAGACTGGGACCTCTGGGTCGGACCGGCCCTTTGGCACCCCTATAATCCCGCCTACCACAAAAATCCTTCCCCGGGAGTAGTACCGTGGGCGTTCTGCGAGGATTTCGGCGCGGCCTCAGTAACCTGGCACCACTCTCACAGTGCCGACGTGATTCAGTATGCGTTGGGCACCGAAAACAGCGGGCCGGTAGAATTAATCCATCCTAACAGCGGAGAGTATCCGACGCTCACCTGCAAGTATGCCAACGGGACGCTCCTTCACCTGGTCGATAATTGGTCAATGGTGAAGGACGTCTATAAAGCGGTTCCCGCAACGGCCCGATTAGCGGGAAACTTCGGAGGCCTGTTCGTCGGAGAACGGGGCTGGGTCACGTCAATGTCAACCGGCGGGCTTATTGAGGGCGGCCCTGAGAGGCTCTTCGAGGAAATGAAGTTAAGGACTCGGCAGGTGAACATCGGGGAAAACAACCATCACGCGAACTGGTTCGAGTGCATTCGGACGCGGCGGCCGCCGAGCTGTGACGAGGAGATTGGTCATCGGTCGGCATCCCTGGGACATCTGACCATCATCGCGCACAAGCTGGGGCGGTCCTTGAAGTGGGACCCGGCCAAAGAAGAGTTCCTCGGAGACGAGGCGGCGAACCGGCTGTGCTCCCGCGCGATGCGCGCGCCGTGGCATATCTGACGTCCAGAGGCTACAAAAGACATCATGAAATCAATTCGGGAAAAAACGCTTATAAAGTAACTTTATATGAAGCTGGATTATCGGACGAGTGGCGCCAAATGAAGACTCTTCGATTTGGAATAATTGGCTGCGGCATGATGGGACGCGAATTTGTGGCACCGATTGTTCACCGCTGCTCTGAAGTCGCACAAAAGCGGCACTACCGTTGCACTGGAGCCAGTTGAGTATTAGAGCCTATCCGGATAACCGGTTCGTTATGAGGCCGAATCCCGATATATCGGGAAGGCCAAGGCGGCAGGCCAAAAAGGCTCGCCAGGCGTGGTTTGCTACACGTTGAGAACGTTTTTTCACCGACCACGCAGGCATCAGACTTTGCAGCCGGACGCAATATAGAGTGGGTTATTTGGATAGGTTCTAAGGGAAAGCTCTACCGGCAAGTGTAAATCAGGCCTACAAATCTAAAAAAAGAGGGGCAATAACTTTGAGACCAGGATTTTGACCTCGCTTTTGAAAACAATAAATGCATCTAAAGGATATATACAAAACTGTAAAGAAATAAAAAATTAAAGATAGAAAAGCAAAAAAATTTTCATAACCGCTCCTACCCATTTGGAGACTCCACAAACTTTACTCACCCCTCGAAACTCAACTTAGACCTTATGTTATGCACCTTATCTCCTTGTGTCATAATGGGTTACGTTAAGCTATCGATTGGCCGTCCCATTTAGTACAGGATAGTCTTAGAATATCAGAGTCCGAAAAAAGCAGGGAATTTAGCTAAACTTGAGAATATAGGCAATTTAAGATTGACATCGCGGGGGAATTTAAGTAAAATACTAACTATCAGTTAAGTAGCAAAAAAAGTAAAAAAAGTTAAATTTTTGAAATTAGCCATTGACACCAAGAAGGAAAACTGGTAAATTCGGTAAGTTAGTAAGGCTTGCGAATATACATAGTGGTTTTGGTTAAGGCCTTACTGCTTGCCCGGCGCTAATCTTTCTTGGGTGCCAGGCTGGGAATGAGGAGAGTGAAAGTGAGGAGAGTTATGATGAGGAGAGATGAAAAGACATCATGTATGTCCTTCCTATTTTGTATCCCCGCTTTCTACCCGTATGACAAAACTTAGCTAAGCAACCAGGATGCGCTCCATAGTTTATAACAGTCGGTATCTACTGCCTTAAATCCGACGGATTTAAGCCTGCTGTGATCGGTAGGCGGCAATAATGTTGTTTGAAAATAGTTTTGGGGGAGAAAAAAATGAAAAAAATAGCTTTAGTAATGGTAGTGGCGTTGTTTGGGTCGGGTGGAGTTGTCCAGGCGAAAGGTCCTTTTATCCCGTTTACAAGCGTATCTGTTACCCCGGACATACTTGACCTCGGGACCCTTCCGTTTCTAACGCAGACCTATGACCCACCAGCAACATTAAAGGTGAAGGTCAAATCCAATTGTTTACACGGTCCTATCGTAGTTTCTATGACTGGGCTGAAGCACCAAAATGGTATGACTATAACGTCGGACCGTATTTATATAAAGGGACCGGCAACTAATGGATTTGTCTCAATGGTAAGACCTGTGGCTATATCGAAACCCGCAACCGGGTCGCATGACATCTTGCTTAACTTCAGAGTGAAGAACAACAAGTTCTTTGGTGTTGCTGGAAAATACACAGGCACCATTGTGCTTACGATAATGCCGCCATAGAGATGGCGCTGAAAGGTAATTTTGATACGTTATGATTAACAGATTATACGCCCAGGATTTGTGGATAGAAATTGTCCAAACAGATTAACCCCTTCCTTACAAGGGTGGGGGAGAAAGGAGGTGTGAGGTAGTGAAAAACTGATAACTCGCAAGCAACAAGGATGTTTGCGAGCCGTTTGAAGAACCCGGCCCGGTCTTAAGGCGGAAAAACGGTTGAGAGTAAGCGATTGGAGATAAAGGTCGCATATTCGAAATCGTAAACCTCATGGGGCTACGGTTCAGGCAGGCAGTTATGCGGGCAGCCCATCTGAGTCGGTCAAGTAAATTTCGGCCCGCTGATTCTGTGGCTCAGGCATGTGTTGTACCTGGGCGTAAGAACTCAATGAATTAGTTCCGTAGGCCAATATAGGCCTTTCCGGGGCGATAGTTATGAGAGGGAAATAAGATGTTAAAGAAAAGTATAATTGGATTGCTCTTACTGGTAATTGCTATGCCGGCATTTGCAGGAGACGATGTAGAAAAGAAGATTCACGTTGGCGCTTGGCCTGTCGTCTACAAATTTAAGGCCATTTGCGAGACGGTCAAGGTTGAGATGAACCTCGGTTACTACGTAAAGATCGAAAAGTGCAAAAAATTGAAAATCATGTTAGACCAGCTTAATAATGACCCTGAATTGTACGAAGGATGCACCGACTTTAAAATCATGAGCAACTTTGATCTGGAGCTTGGCGCTGACGTAGTCCCAACTACAGTTGGCTTACAAATTGCCAGCGCCGGTAATTGGTCTGCCTGGATAGATGGCGACAACTTCGTAAACGCTACGCAAACCTATGTAAAGCGAACGATTTGTGTGGGTCTCAAGAAAGCGAAGATTATCAAGGCATCTCCGGATAAGAAGCTTCACGTAGCAAATGCTTATATTCTCGTAAGACCTGTAGCTTCACCGTAGGGTAAGTAAAAGTAGTTACCTTCATTGTTCTGGTAACTGCTGAAAATGCAGAGGTTTAGATGTTTATAGGGAGGAGCGGATAGATTCCGCCCTCCCTAATTTTTTATAAACAATTTTGTCAAAATAGGTGAATTGGGCAATTTAAGTATTGACATCCAAGCTGAAAAATGGTAAACTTGGTAATGTATTCATTGCAGAGATAGACAATACAGGGACTTGGGGCTGCTGATATATGGCAAAGAATTGCTGGTTAATGGTCTTTAACAAGGATTTTTATAAGCAATAATAAAAAGTAAGAGCGTTAAATCGCCGAAAAGCTAAAAAGCGTGGTATCAGCATAAAATTAAGGGAATTTGCCACAAAGTTACTGGAATAAACTTGGAATAATGAATAAGAAATTTTGAAATTGCCTCTTGAGTATTTTTCGACTTTGCAAGGAGTCATCGTTTCAGTGAGAAACAGAAGTCGTTGGGAGACATGAAAATGGAAAAGCGAAACGCAATAGTTCATAGTTATCTGGTTTGTGCCATCGTAATTACAGTGGCTATACTTTTGTCTGCCCAGACAGCGTTTGGCCAGCTTATAGTCCAGCCGATGAGAATAGACCTTACACCTCGCCCCGGCAGACGGATCAAAACATCCTTTGAGATTCAAAACTACGATCCGAACGAAATCCACATTGTAAATTTGGTTCTGGCCGATATAAGCCAGTGGGAGGATGGTACGTGGCGAATCATTGAGCCAAACGAAGATTATGATACATCAAAACTGTCTTCGTGCAAGGATTGGTTGACCCTGACTAAGGACAGAGTCGAGGTCAGAGCGTTGAGGATTGTCCCTGTAGAGATGACTCTAAGAGTGCCGCCCGGCGTCCGCGGATTCTACGGTGCGGGCGTTATTGCCACGCTGGAGTTAGATCCGGGCACACAGGGAGTTGGTATCATTATACGGTACCTGGTTCCCGTTCTTCTCAACATTCAACACGGTCGGGCGATACGGCATAAAATAGAACTGGAAGGTGTTAACTTGACGTTCAGCGAGCCCAACGGTTTAGAGCCGGCAAAAACACTGATCTCAGCGAATATCGTAAACAAAGGCGGGACCTTTTCCGCCCTTAATGTCCTCGGAAGAGTAAGGGCTTTCTCCAATGGACACTGGAGGGAAGTTACAGAGACAGAATTCAGAAAAGCAGGCATTATCCCCGGTGTCGAATTGAACTTACAAAAAGACATTGGGCGGTCTCTGCCGTCCGGGAAATACAAGGTAGCCGCAGGATTGTACGTGGACGGCCGGCGAGTAAGGGCGATTGAAAAGGAGATAGATTTTGTCGGCGACCCGTCCATTTCCAAAGTAGCGAGCGATGTGGCGCTTAGGGTGACTCCGACCGAGCTTGTCATAAGGAGCCTGCCGGGAGCTACCAGAACATCGGTGATAAAAGTCCGTAACGATTCGGATGACACCGTCACTGTCAGGACAAGCCTGGCAATACCGCCCAGCCTTTACGGTGTTACTTTCGGTGATTTGTTTGGGGACGAGTTGAGCTGCTCAGCGTGGGTGGAGCTAATGCCAGAGACATTTACGCTCCGCCGCGGCGGGCGGATGAACATACGCATTAAAGCAAGCATGCCGAAAACCACAAATATGCACGCTTACTATTATGGGCTTCTCAGCCTGCATGCCACTTATGCTGACGGCCAGAACGCCGGAGTAAAAACAGCATACATCAGCGTTGAAAACAGTTCCGTTGAGGCCGTACCTGTGGCCCAGCCTGTAAGGCTAAACCTTGCACACATGGAGGAGTCCAGGTACCTTGTTGTCACCAGTTTCGGAAATTTCGGAAACATACACTTTACGCCCAGGTGCACTGCCACAATTACGAATCTTATGGGCGTTTCTATGAGGAAGGGAAAAATATTGCTCACAAGCAGCAAATCAGGTCTGATGCTGCCGCTTGAATTCAGGGCTTTCTCCGGAGTTTTCGATTTATCAGACTACCCCGCTGGCATGTACACTGTTACGACGACTTTAGAATACGCCCCGGGTGAAGTAGTAAACAATCAAATAGGAATAAGCGTCTCCATCGAGGGAGAACAGAGAGTCGTTGAACTCCTCCAACCTGAACGGCCAGGAGAGAAGATTGGTATTGAATTGAATAGATAAGCACAGAAGGGTGATAGACGTGCTGGTAAACAGTTTTTTAACTAATGAAAGAGGCTGGATTGCCGATACAAGGCATGAGAGCTGCATAAATGCCAGTTAATGGCTAGAAAGGGACATTGACTTATGGCAAGGAAAAATGACCGTAGAATTTTATCGAGCGTTGCGATAATCCTCTGCATCGTTTTGTTCTGTGCCCCGGACACCACTGTCCAAGCGCAGATTAAGGGGAGAATGAAAACTTATACTATCTCCGGCTCAATAGGGCTCAGCGGAGTGGAGATGAAGGGTTTACCAGAGGGACCTGTTATTACCCAGAACGGTTTTTACAGTGCCACCGTCAATTACGGCTGGAAAGGCACGGTTACACCGTCAATGGAGGGTTACACCTTCGAACCACCCAACATAACCTACTCCAAAATTACAGGCGACCAAAGCCAGGACTTCACTGCGGAAGTGATTACCTATATTATTTCGGGTAAAACTGATATAGAGGGCGTACTAATGAACGGCCTGCCCGGTAATCCGATTACCGGCAGCGACGGTGTTTACAAGGCCGCCGTTGACTATAACTGGAGCGGCACGGTGATACCCACAAAGGAAGGCTACATATTCACACCTCCTCAAAAACCATACTCTCCCGTTAAGAGGAACCAGGTAAATCATAACTACACTGGTGCGCTGATTACCTTTACAATTTCCGGTTATGCCGGAGCCGAAGGTATAGTTATGAACGGTCTTCCGGGTAATCCCGTCTCCCGCAAGGACGGCTTATACAGCACCACTGTTAAGTTCGGCTGGAGCGGCACGGTTACACCAACGAAAGAAGGTTACACCTTTGATCCGCCTAATATGCAATACACTGATCTTATTAACGGTCAGACTAATGAGAACTACACGGCAGAAATATTGACCTTTACAATTTCCGGCACCGCTGGTATGGAGGACGTAGAAATTAAGGGCCTGCCTGGCGATCCTGTTACCGATGAGAACGGCTATTACAGCACCACCGTTGACTATGCCTGGAGCGGTACGGTTAGAGCCACAAAGCCGGGTTACACCTTCTTACCGGCTTCTATGTCTTACAGTAGAGTTACCAGCGAACGAGAGAATCAGAGCTACAGTCCGAAACAGATTACCTTAACCATTTCCGGTACAACTGGTATGGATGGTATAGTAATGGAGGGTCTGCCAGGTAATCCGGTTACCAGTGGTGGTGGTAAATACAGCGCTACCCTTGACTATAACTGGAGCGGCACGGTTATTCCCTCAAAAGAAGGATACAAGTTCACACCCACTGATAAACTATACTCTGCCATTACCATGGACCAGAAGAATCAGAACTATTCCGCAGCAGTCATTACTTTTACGGTTACAGGTTCTGTTGGAGTCAGCGGCGTAACAATGAGAGGCCTGCCGGGAAATCCCATTTCCCGCGGTGACGGCACTTACAGCGCCAACGTTAAATATGACTGGAGCGGCATGGTCACACCGACAAAAGAGGGTTACACATTTGAACCGTCTGACATGCAATACGCTAATCTTACGGGCCCCGAGAGTAACCAGAGCTACAATGCAACATTGTTGAAGCGTACAATCTCCGGCACAATACTCTCTGACAAGGGAGATCCCGTCGAAAATGTATTTATATTAGCAGATAACGGTGGAGATACGGATACAACCACTGCAAATGGCGAATACGAACTGTTAGTGGATTACGGCTGGAGAGGCACAGTAACACCTGCAAAGGAAGGTTATACCTTCAAGCCAACTAAGAAAACACACTCTACCGTCACAAGAGATCAGCTCAGGCAGGGCTTCAGTGCGATACTGAAGACATTTACTATCTCCAACGTCGTGATGGTCGGCACCACACCCATCGAAGGTGTATTAGTCTCAGCAAATAACGGCGGAGGCTCCGATAACACCGACGCTCAAGGCAAGTTCACTGTTGAAGTGCCCTACGCCTGGAGCGGAGAGGTTAGCTGGACAAAAGAAGGATTCGAGTTCGACCCGCCCAGCGAGTCTTACACCGACGTCAGGGATAATATTATGCCCGAACCGCCGGAGCCACCAGTCCGAAGAATCGAGCCGGAACTACCAACTCGCAGAGTCGAGCCGGAACTACCAACTCGAAGAGTCGAGCCGGAACCAATTCTGACACCTGAAGCTGAGGAACCCAAAACACCTTTGCAGAGGGATATAGCCAATATACAAAAACAATTGGAAGCACTCTTGCGCCAGCAGGAAGTGGTTCCTGCAGAAGAACCAAACTTACCTGGGGGTCCAACAGAACCGATTATTACCAACACTTTTATCGACACTGACCTTATCGAGGTGCTTCAGGACATTGCTTCACAGGCAGGCATTCCCATTATTCCTGATGAAACCGTTGTTGGACTAGTAACCGCCGAACTACAAAACATTCCGCTCGAAACAGCACTTGATATTGTCCTGGGCGGCACTCCTTATGTTGTGAAGAAGACACCATATTACTACCTGGTTGCCTCAGCAGGCATAACAGACTCGATGTTCCCGATTTTGAGCGAAACACGCCGCATAAGAATGAACTACATCACGGCCGAGGCAGCAGTGGGACTCTTATCCACTGCCTTCAAGCCTTATGTTCAGACCGAAATTGGTACACCCGGAACCAAGACCTACACTGTGTGTGTTACCGCACCGCCGGCTTTGACCGAGCGTATCGTCGCGGACCTGAAACAGATCGACCTGCTTCCAGCCCATGTGCTGCTGGATGCGAAAATTGTTGTAATGGAAAGCGGGGACCTTCTGAATCTGGGTGTCGAGTGGGGTTGGCCCAAAATTAGCTTTGGAATGTTTGGCAATAACTTTAAAGGTCGCGGCCCCGCGGGAACGGCTGACTTCGGTGGGGAATGGCCCTGGGGCATACAAATCGGGTACACACCTGATGCGGCTTTTACAAATGCACTGGAAATGGCGCTGAACCTTCTTTCGGTAAATGGCCAGATGACCGTGCTGGCACAACCACAGGTACTGGGACAAGACGGAAAAGTGGCCGAAATCAATGTCACGACCGAAGAGTACTATATGTTGACGCCGCCGCAAGCCGGAAATCTCTTAACGTATAGCTTTTCTGAACTGCAACAAATTGATTCCGGCACCAAGTTAAGTATAATACCCCACATCGGGGACAATAATGATATTACACTGGAATTGGTCGTCGAGGTCAGTGACAGCATTCCTCGCGGAAGAGGAAGTGACCTTCCCGTGGTCACGCGGAGAACAGCCACAAACACCGTGCGTATCAAAGACGGTGGAACAGTTGCAGTGGCAGGCCTGACTGAGAACCGAACACGTACGGACAAAAGGCATGTACCGGGCCTTAGTAAACTTCCATTAATAGGAGGCCTGTTTAAAAATTCAAACGACGAAAAAGCTTCCCGAGAGATCGCGGTTTTCGTCACGGCAAACATAATACGTGATTCAGAGGGAACCACCGACTTTGCTGCTGGACCGTCCACAATTCAGCCGCCAATGAGACAGCCACAAGAGAATTTTAAGATGGGGCTTCGGGATAGTTTGTCACGCCCAATCAGATGAAAAATACATCAATAAAAGGAATAAAAGGAGACAAAAGCTATGAAGCTGATTAGCCAGGGATCAACAAAAGGTGGCGCGATTGTTGTGTCATTGCTGCTGGCGCTTCTGGCTTTTGGTGTGGTTAGCTGTGCACCAAGAGGGCTCGATATCATACCTTTGAAGAACCGGAACGTACTTACACTAAGCACCGATGACATTGTACGAGTGATGCGACAAGCAGGCTTTTCCGATAATCAGATTCTCGAACACGGAACATACCTGCACGACACTCTGGCATATTCAGGGGCAGCACAAATCAAGATACGCAACATGCTGGAGGCCGTTTTCGCCATCAATGGTGATGCTGTGTACATCAGTACTCGCCTGAGAGGTAACTTCATTTACAACGTGAAAACAGGTTGGGTCACTGGCGAGTAATCCCTCGCCACACTGTAGCAGTTGAGCCGAGCACTTTCGCCAAACGCCCCCTGGCGTACCGTTCCCGTCTACACTTGCAGACCATCAAGAAAACAATTGACTATTTACGTTTAACTATTTTTTATTGAATTCAATTCCCGACTTCCTTCTCAATCGTCAATAGTAAATAGAAAATAATCAATTCGAAAGAACGCCCAGGGGAGAACGCCGGCAAATACCTGCCAAATTGGCACACAGGCAGAATTTTGATGGGGCTGTAACTGCTTGTTATAGCAACAATTATAATTTTACTTTGTTTGGGCACGCTGTTTGCACTTATAGAAGGTTAAAGAACGTCTATAATTTAAACGTCGCTTGTGTAACAAAAGGATTTACAATGAAATTCGATAAATTCACATTAAAAGCCCAGGAGGCATTGGCAACTGCCCAGCAGATTGCGATGGCCAAATCGCACACTGTTATGTCACCTTTGCATTTATTAGACGCTGTTTGCGGCGAGGATAGTGGCATTGCGGTTGAGATTTTGAAAAAGATAGGCGCCAATGTCACGCGAATTAGAGAGATGACCGAAAGCGAGCTTGGGCGGCTGCCGCTGGGCAGCAGCGATAATCAGCTCATACCGGACCCCACCCTCAGTCAGATTGTTCTCGATGCCCAAAATCGGGCTGATGCGATGGGCGATGAATATTTGAGCGTGGAGCATCTGCTCATTGCGCTTGCCGCGGTACAAAGCGATGCGAAAGAGATTCTACAACTTAACTCAATTACGCCCGAACAGGTTGACAGAGCCCTAAAAGAGATTCGTGGGCCCCAAAAGATAACCGACCAAAATCCGGAGGATAAATACAAAGTGCTGGAACGCTATGGGATTGACCTTTTAGAGATGGCTCGCAAGGGAAAGCTCGATCCCGTCATCGGCAGAGATGAAGAGATTCGGCGATGTATGCAGGTCCTCAACCGCCGAACCAAAAATAATCCGGTACTAATCGGCGAGCCGGGCGTCGGCAAAACCGCTATTGTCGAAGGACTTGCTCAACGAATAATTGCCGGCGATGTCCCTACTGGTTTGAAGAACAAAAGAATCATAGCTTTAGACATGGGGGCATTGATAGCGGGAACAAAATTCAGGGGCGAATTCGAGGACAGGCTCAAAGCCGTGCTCAAAGAGGTCATCGCTGCCGGAGGACAAATAATACTTTTCATCGATGAGTTACACACCGTAGTAGGTGCAGGCAAAGCTGAAGGCTCGGTTGATGCGGGCAATCTGTTAAAACCATCGCTTGCGCGGGGCGATTTGCGATGTATTGGAGCGACTACCATCGACGATTATCGAAAGTATGTCGAAAAAGACGCAGCGCTCGAGAGGCGTTTTCAGCCGATTCTGATTGACCCGCCGAACGTCGAAGAAACCATAGCCATCCTTCGCGGGCTAAAAGGCCGTTATGATACCCATCACGGGGTTCGAATTACCGACTCGGCACTTGTCGCGGCTGCGACTTTGTCAAACCGGTATATTACGGACCGGTGGCTGCCGGACAAGGCAATAGACTTGATTGACGAGTCGGCCTCGAAACTGCGGATCGAAAATGACTCGCTGCCGGCGGAGCTGGATAGTATTCGCAGAAAAATCGTTCAGCTTCAAATCGAACGTGAAGCGTTAAAAAAAGAAACTGATAAGGCAAGTAAAGAACGATTAAAAAATGCCGAAAAGCAGTTGGCCAAGCTGCAACAGCAGGACAAAAATTTAACCGCACAATGGGAAAGTGAAAGAGGTGACATCGACCAGATAAAAACTCTGAAGGAAAAACTCGAAGATGCTCAAAACCAGTTTGAAGATGCCCAGCGCAAGGGCGACCTGGAGACCGCCGCCCGCCTGAAGTATGAAACCATTACGAATTTGAAAAAAGAGCTTGAAGAAAGAGAAGCTCAACTTTCCAAAGCCGACAAAACTATAATCCGAAACGAAGTAACCGAAGAGCACATCGCCGACGTTGTTTCCAAATGGACGGGAATACCGGTTACGAAACTGTTGAG